>Ga0209579_10000374_pt1 | contig 49503 bp, 47 predicted proteins | sample Coa_R1_2_FD_187152 | JGI IMG/M metagenome (GOLD analysis project Ga0209579, IMG submission 187152) | Surface soil microbial communities from Centralia Pennsylvania, which are recovering from an underground coalmine fire - Coalmine... | ecosystem: Environmental > Terrestrial > Soil >...
GAGCCGCTGGGCGTCGCGCTGCCGCGAGACAAGGCGGATGTCGCGGCGGCGTTGCAGATCGCCCGCGAGGAGGGCGTGCCGGTGCTGCCGCGCGGCGGCGGCACCTCGCAATGCGGCCAAACGGTGGCCCGCGCGCTGGTCCTCGATTGCAGCAAATACATGAACGAGGTCGTCGCGCTCGATGCGGCGGCGCGCCGCGTGCGGGTCCAGCCCGGGGTCGTCATGGAGCGGCTCAACCAGCGCCTCAAGCCGCACAAATTGTGGTTCCCGGTCGATGTCTCGACCGGCGACCGCGCGACGATCGGCGGCATGACCGCCAACAACAGCTGCGGCGCGCGCTCGATCCGCTACGGCAACATGGTCCATAACGTGCGCGCGATCGAGGCGATGCTGGCCGACGGCAGCGAAGCACGCTTTGCCGAGGTGCCGGGCAATTTCGGCCCGAACGAAGCTAATGGGGAGGGGGCGTCCGAACGTTACCGCGGCCTGGTTCACGACATGCGCGCGCTGCACCGCCGGGAGGCCGACGAGATCGCGGCGCGCTTCCCGAAACTGCTGCGCCGGGTCGGCGGCTACAACATCGACATGATCTCCGACGCCGGCCACAACATGGCGCACCTGCTGGTCGGCTCGGAAGGGACGTTAGCCTTCTTCAGCGAGATAGAGCTCGATCTTCAACCGATACCTTCGCATCGGGTGCTCGGCATCTGCCATTTCCCAACATTCTACGCGGCGATGGACGCGACCCAGCATATCGTCAAGCTCGGCCCCGCCGCGGTCGAACTGGTCGACCGCACGATGATCGAGCTGGCGCGCGACAATCCGGTTTTCCGCCCGGTCGTCGAGCGCTTCGTGGCGGGCGAGCCCGACGCGATCCTCCTGACAGAATTCGCCGGCGACGAACCGTCGGACAATCTGCGCCGCCTCAAAGAGCTCGTCGAGCTGATGGCCGATCTCGGCTTTCCCGGCGCGGTCATCGAAGCGACCGACCCGGCCTTCCAGAGCGCGGTGTGGAACGTGCGCAAGGAAGGCCTCAACATCATGATGTCGATGAAGGGGAACGGCAAGCCGGTCTCCTTCATCGAGGACTGCGCGGTGCAGCTCGAAGACCTCGCCGAATACACCGACCGGCTGACGCAAGTCTTCCACAAGCACGGCACCGTCGGCACCTGGTACGCGCACGCTTCGGTCGGCACGCTGCATGTCCGGCCGGTGCTGAACCTGAAGCAGGAACTCGGCGCCAAGCAGATGCGGGCGATCGCCGAGGAAGCCTTCGCGATGGTGCGCGAATACAAAGGCTCGCATTCCGGCGAGCACGGCGACGGCCTGGTGCGCTCGGAATTTCACGAGCCGATGTTTGGGCCTCGCATCGTGCGCGCCTTCGAGGAAGTGAAGGACAATTTCGACCCAACCGGCCTCTTCAACCCGGGCAAGATCGTGCGGCCGTCGAAAATGGACGACCGCACGCTGTTTCGGTTCAAGCCGGGCTACCGGCAGCTGCCGCTCGGCGCCGCGCTCGACTGGTCGGAATGGGGCTCCTTCGCCAGCGCCGCCGAAATGTGCAACAACAACGGCGCCTGCCGCAAATCCGACCCGGGCGTCATGTGCCCGTCCTATCGCGCGACCGGCGACGAAGAGCACCTGACGCGCGGCCGCGCCAACACGCTGCGACTGGCGCTCTCGGGCCAGCTCGGCCCCGACGCGCTGGTCTCCGAAGAAATGCGCGAGACGATGGCGCTGTGCATCTCGTGCAAGGGCTGCAAGCGCGAATGCCCGACCGGCGTCGACATGGCGCGGATGAAGATCGAGTTCCTGCACCATTACAAAAATCGCCGCGGGATTTCGCTGCGCGACCGCGCCGTCGCCTGGCTGCCGCGCTATGCGCCCTATGCCGCGCGGCTCGCGCCGCTGCTCAACCTGCGCAACCGGCTGCCGGTGCTGGCCGGGCTCGGCGAACGGCTTCTCGGCCTCAGCGCGCGCCGGCAGCTGCCGGCATGGTCGGCCGATCACTACCGCGGCAGCACCGACACCGGCCCGGCCGGGGGGAAAAACGTCATCCTGCTGGTCGATACCTTCAACCGCTACTTCGAGCCGGAGAATGCCTGGGCCGCCGAGCGGGTGCTGGCGCGCGCCGGCTACCGGGTCAATACGCCTGAGCCGGGATGCGGGCGTCCACTGTGCTGCGGCCGCACGCTTCTCGCCGCCGGCCTCGTCGCGGAGGCAAAGAAGGAAGCCCGCCGCACGCTCGACGCGCTGGCGCCGGCGCTCGCCGCCGGCATGCCAATCATCGGCCTCGAACCCGCCTGCCTGCTGACGTTGCGCGACGAATTCCCGGCGCTCTTGCCGGGCACCGCGACGACGGCGTTGGCCGGCCACGCGCAGCTCTTCGAGGAATTCGTCGAGAGCGAGCGCGCTGCCGGCCGCTTCGACCTGCCGCTCGCCGCGATGCCGGGAAAAACCGCGCTGTTGCACGGGCATTGCCATCAGAAGGCGTTCGGCACCGCCGCCGCCGCGGCCGAGGCGTTGCGACTGATCCCGGAGCTCGCGGTCGAGACCTTCGATTCGACGTGCTGCGGCATGGCCGGCTCGTTCGGCCTGGAAGCCGAGCATTACGACATTTCGATGCAGATCGGCGAACTGGGCGTCCTGCCGAAGATGCGCGCCGCCGCCCCGGAGACGCTGCTCGCCGCCTGCGGCACCAGCTGCCGCCACCAGATCGCCGACGGCACCGGCCGCGAGGCGCGCCACATCGTGCGCATCCTCGACGAGGCTTCGACCCCCGGCGCGTAACCCTAGGATTGCGGCAGGCCGAGGAGGCGGCGGGCCAGCACGAGGTGCGGCTTGTCGATCATCCGCCCGTCGAGCGCCAGCGTGCCGGCATCGGGCTGGGCGGCAAAGGCAGCGACGACGCGCTCGGCCCATTCGCGCTCGGCGGCGCTCGTCGAGAAGGCTTCGTTGATCTGGGCAAGCTGGGCCGGGTGGATCGCCATCTTCGCAGTAAACCCCGAGCGCCGCGCCGCAAAGCATTCGGCCTTGAGCCCGGCCTCGTCGCGAAAATCGGTGTAGATCGTGTCGATCGCCGTGACGCCCGCCGCCGCCGCGGCCAGCAGGCATAAGGAGCGCGCCAGCTGGTAGGGGCCGTCGTAATCGCCGGCGATCGTGCGGTTGCTGCCGCCGACGCAGGCCGCCAGATCCTCGGCTCCCCAGGTGACCGCCTCCAGCCGCGGCGACACCCCGCGGTAGCCGCCGAGGGCAAATACCGCGGCCGGGGTTTCGGTGGCGATCGCGATGATGCGGATGGCTCCGATCGGTGCGCCCGCCGCCGCCTCGAAAGCCGACAGGTAATGATCGAGGGTACGGACGTCCTCGGGCACGCATTTCGGCAACAGGATGCCGTCGGGGCGGCCGGCGACCGTCGCGGCGAGATCGTCGAGCGCGAGGCCGCTGTCGAGCGGGTTGATCCGCACATAACGCAGGACGCGCTCCGGCCCGTGCGCTTCCAGAAACTCGCGCGCCTGCCTGCGGGCCAGCGGCCGGTTCGCCGCCGCCACCGAATCCTCGATGTCGAGGATCAGCGCGTCTGCCCCCGCTTCGAGGCCGCGCGCCAGCTTGCGCGCGCTATCGGCCGGAACGAACAGCAGCGAACGCATGCTTGCCTCCTATCGCGGCCGCGTCTTCATCAGGGCGGCGCGGCGGCAGATCGCGACCGTCTCGCCGTGCTGGTTGAGGCCCTCGTGCTCGAATTCGACGATGCCGGAATCGCCGCGCGAGCGGCTGGTCCGCGTCGAGATCACCGTCGTCCGGGCGTGGATCGTGTCGCCGTGGAACACCGGCTTGGGAAAGCGCACGTCGGTCATGCCGAGATTGGCGATCGTCGTGCCGAGCGTCGTGTCGCCGACGCTGATGCCGATGACGAGGCCCAAGGTAAAGATGCTGTTGACCAGAGGCCGGCCGAACTCGGTGGTCTTGGCGAATTCGGCGTCGAGGTGCAAGGGCTGCGGGTTCATCGTCAGCGTCGTGAACAGCACGTTGTCCATCTCGGTGACGGTGCGCGATAGCGCGTGCTCGAACACTTGACCGTCCTGGAACTGCTCGAAATAGAGCCCGGCCACCCCCTCACCTCCCCTTGAACGCCGGCCGGCGCTTCTCGACAAAGGCGGCGACCGCCTCCTTGTGGTCCTCGGTAAAGGCGCAGCGCGCCTGGTGCGCCGCTTCGAGGTCGAGGACGGTTTGGAAATCCTCGGTCTCGGCCGCCAAGAGGTTGCGCTTCATGTAGCCGAGCGCGACCAGCGGCCCATCGGCGATGCGCCGCGCCAAGGCCATCGTCTCGGCGTGCAATTCGGCGTCGGCGACGACCCGGTTGACGATGCCGAGGCGGCCCGCCTCCTCGGCGTCGATGATGTCGGCGGTGAAGTAGAGTTCGCGCGCCTTGGCGGTGCCGACGAGGCGCGTCAAACTCCACGAGCCGCCGTAATCGCCGCTGTAGCCGATCCGCGTGAAGGCGGTGCCGAAGCGCGCCGAGCGGCCGGCAATGCGCAAATCGCAGGCGAGCGCGAGGCCGAGCCCGGCGCCGGCGACCGGGCCGTTGACCATCGCGATGACGATTTTCGGGATCGCGCGCATCAGCATCGGCAGCTGGTGCGCTCGGCGCAGGCCCTCGGCGCGGTCCTCGATCGTCTGGCCCTCGCCGCGCGCCTCCATCGTCTTGACATCGCCGCCGGCGCACCAGCCGCGCCCGGCGCCGGTGATGACGATCGCACCGACCGCGTGATCGGTCGCGAGCCGCTCCAGCGCCTCCTTTAACCCCGCCGTCATCGCCGGCGACAGCGCGTTCAGGCGCTCCGGCCGGTTGAGGGTCAACGTGCTAATGCCGTTTTCGCTGGTTTCGATGAGATCGGGCATTGGGTATCTCCTGCGGCGATGCCGGATCATAGCCCGAATTCCCCGGCTGTCATTGCGAGCCGCGCAGCGACGAAGCGATCTCGGCGAGATTGCTTCGCTTCGCTCGCAATGACAGAACAGGGTTGGATCGAACAGGCTGGAGTGGCCGGTGGAAACGGTTCGCGTCGTTTGCGCGCATGATTGCCCGGACATGTGCTCGCTGCTGGCCGAGGTCGAGAACGGCCGCGTCCGGCGCATCAAGGGCGATTCCGAGCAGCCGTTCACCGCCGGGTTTGCCTGCGCCAAGGTCAATCGCGACGCCGAACTGGTGCACTCGCCGCAACGCATTCGGACGCCGCTGCGCCGCACCGGGCCGAAGGGCGCCGGCGAATTCGCGCCTGTCTCCTGGGAAGCAGCGCTCGACGAAATCGCCCGGCGCTGGCAGCAGATCATCGCCCAATCCGGGCCGCGGGCCCTCCTCGGCTATGCCTACAGCGCGCACCAGGGGCAGATGAACCGGGGGTTGGTGCTCGGCCTGTTTCACGCATTGGGCGCGAGCCGCCTCGTCGCCGGCACGGTGTGCGACACGTGCTGCGAGGAAGCCTGGAACATGACGGTCGGCCCTATCGGCGGCGCCGACCCGGAAGCGGTCGACGAGGCTGATCTGATCGTCTCGTGGGGCGCCGACCTGGTCGCCACCAACGTGCATTTCTGGGCGCGCGCCGAGGCGGCGCAGAAGCGCGGCGTCAAGGTGATTGTCATCGACCCGCGCAGGAGCCGCACCGCGCGGCTCGCCGACCGCCACCTGCAACTCAACATGGGCAGCGATGCCGCGCTGGCGCTCGGCATCATGCACATCCTGGCGCGCGACGGGCTCGTCGACCGCAATTACATCGCGGCCCACACGCTCGGCTTCGAACAGCTCGACGCGGAGGTGCTGCCGCGCTTTTCGCCCGCCCGGGTCGCCGCGATCACCGGCCTCGCGGAAGCGGATATCGAGGAGTTTGCGGCGCTCTACGGCGCCGCGCCGCGCTCGTTCATCCGCCTCGGCGAGGGCATGACGCGCCTCGCGCGTGGCGGCGAAGCCTTGCGCGCCGTGGCGCTATTACCCGGGGTCACCGGCGCCTACGGCAGGCGCGGCGGCGGCGCCCTCTTATTGACCGCCGCCTCCTGCGACTTGAACTATGCCGCGCTGCGCAAGCCCTCCGGGCCGGCCGAGACACGGCTCGTCAACCATCTGCGGCTCGGCGAGGCTCTCCTCACCATGGCGGACCCGCCGCTGCGCGCCCTCTTCATCGCCGCCAACAACCCTGCCGTCACCTGCCCCGACGCCGGCAAGGTGCGGCAGGGCCTCGCGCGCGAAGATCTCTTCACTGTCGTCCACGATCCGTTCCTGACCGCGACCGCGCGCTATGCCGACATCGTGCTACCGGCCGCGACCTATCTCGAAACCGAGGATTTCTACCGCGCCTACGGCACCTACTGGGCGCAATACGCACCGGCCGCGGTGCCGCCGCAGGCCGAGGCATGGTCCAATTTCCGCCTGGCGCAGGAACTGGCGGGCCGCATGGGGCTCAGCGACCCGATCTTCCGCATGACGCCGGCGGAAGCCTTGGCCGAACTGCTCCACGGCACCGCGCTCGATCCCGACGAGGTGCGCTTGGGACAGCCGTTCCGCTACGGCGGCGACGGCGGCCAGGCGTTCAGCACGCCGTCCGGCAGGCTCGAATTCTATTCCGAGCAGCTGGCCGCGCAGGGCCATGCGCCGATGCCGGACTGGCGGCCCGATCCGCAGGAGGAGCAGGACGCAGCGCGGTGGCCGTTGCGTCTGTTGACCGCGCCCGGCTATTTCCAGGCTCACACCGCCTATGCCGGGGTCGAGTTCCTGCGCCGCCGCGAGGGCGAACCCTATTGCATCCTGCACCCCGAGGAGGCGGCACGTCGCGGCCTCGCAGACGGCGCGCCGGTGCGCCTCTTCAACGAGCGCGGCGCGGTCGGGCTCGTGCTGCGGGTCAGCGACGAGGTGCGGCCGGGGGTCGTGCTGGTGCCCGGCCAGCGCCCGGACGGCGAGACGCTAGGAGGCACGATCAACCTCTTATGCTCCGACCGCTACACCGATCTGGGCGACGGCGCCACCTACCAGAGCACCTTCCTCGACATCGCCGCGTGGTGACGCCGCGGCCACGGCGCGCTAGGCTGTCCCCAACCGCCAGCGCGCCGAGGGCAGGGCCATGAAATACGATGTCATTTCCGCCGATTGCCACATCGATCTGATCTGGCTGCCGCCCGATCTCTTCACCGCCAACGCGGCGCCGGCTTTCCGCGACCGCATGCCCTATGTGACGGAGGGGCCGCGCGGACGCGAATGGGTGACGAAGAGCGGCGCCTCGTTCGGGCTCGACGCCGGCATGGGCTCGGCCGGGCGGCAATACGTGCCGGGCGTCATCCACCGCTCCGACCGGATGGCCTCGACCGGGCTCTACGACGACTCGCAGAAAGCGACGCGGCGGCTGACCGACCCCGATCTTAGGCTGCAGGACCAGGACCGCGACGGCATCCAGGCCGAGGTGCTCTACGGCATTCTCGGCGCGACCGGCCGGCTCGGCGACGACGAAGCGGGCGGCGAGATGCTGCGCATCTACAACGACTGGCTGGCCGGCTTCTGCGCGAAGCAGCCCGACCGCTACGCCGGGCTCGCCTGCATCCCCAATCACGACCGCGACGCCGCGGTCAAAGAGATCGAGCGGGTGGCGGCGCGGGGCGCCGTGCGCGGCCTCGAAATCGCCCGAAAATACGACATGACGGCGCTGTGGGACCCGTGGTGGAACCCGGTGTGGGACGCCGCGGCGGCGAGCGGCCTGCCGCTGCATTTCCACACGATCGGCGGCGCCCGGCGCGATTTTTCCAAGCTCAGCGGCAAGACGCTATTGGCGGCGCGCGCGGCCAGCATCACCAGCTTCCAGATGCACATGGCCGACGTATTGATGTCGATCATCTTCGCCGGCGTGCTCGAGCACCGGCCGCATTTGAAGATCGTCATCGGCGAAGCGGGCACCGGCTGGATCCCCTACATCCTCGACCGCATGGATGCCGAATGGGAGGACCAGTTCAAGGAATTGGACCTCAAGATGCGCCCCAGCGAATACTGGCACCGCCAGTGCTACGCGACCTACCAGAGCGACCCGGTCGGGGTGAAATTGCTCGAGGAACTCGGCGCCGACAACATCATGTGGGGCTCCGACTTCCCGCACCCCGACGGCATCTACCCGGATTCGCATGAGTACATCGAGAAGGAGCTCGGCCACCTGCCGGCCGAGGTGAAAAAGAAGATCGTCTGCGACAACGCGGCGAAGCTCTACCGCTTCGTGAATTGAAGGAGGAAACGATGCGCTGGCTAAGGTATCAGGCGGACGGGCGCGAGGCCTACGGCATCATCGAGGGCGACGAGGTTGTCGAAGTAAAGGGCGACCCGTTCGCCGGCTATGAGCGGACAGCAACGCGGCGCAAGCTCGGCGCCGTCAAATTCCTCGTGCCGGTGATCCCGAAGACATTTTACGCCGCCGGGCTCAACTACGCCGAGCACGTCACCGAGATGGCAAAAAAGCGCGGCGAGGAGCCAAACATCCCGCCCAACGCCGATGTCGGATACCGCGCTAACAACGCGCTCGTCGCGCACGGCGAGAACATCGTGATCCCGAAGGACGCCGGCGAACTCGTGCAGTACGAGGGCGAGCTGGTCGCGGTTATCGGCAAGAAGACGAAGCACATCTCGGAAAAGGATGCGCTCTCCTGTGTGCTCGGCTGGACGATCGGCAACGACATGAGCGAGCGCACCTGGCAGCGCGGCGACCGTACACTGTGGCGCGCCAAGAACACCGACACGTTCAAGCCGATGGGACCGTGGATCGAGACCGATTTCGACCTCGACAAAGCCGAGACGACGGTGCGCGTCAACGGCAAGGTCACCGACCATTTCCGCACCAACAACATGGTCCACGGCGTCGCCAAGTTCATCAGCCGGATGTCGCAGTACCTGACGCTCTACCCGGGCGACGTCGTGTGGATGGGCACCGAGGGCGCGCCGGCTAACCTCAAGCACGGCGACGTCTGCGAGATTGAGATCACCGGCATCGGCACGCTGAGCAATCCGCTGGTACGCGAGGGGATGTAGCGGTTGCGCAATTGACCCCGGTTAGAGGATCCGCTGCAGCGGGCCCGCAACCTTTTCTTCAGCGACCCGTATGCAAATGGGAGCCCGGCCATTGGCCGGCGCTCGATATTTGGAATGACGCAGAAGGCCCGACCCATGAACCTTTTCGACCTGACCGGCAAGGTCGCGATCGTCACCGGATCGTCACGCGGCATCGGCCGCGCGATTGCCGAGGGCTTTGCCGAAGCCGGCGCCCGCGTCGTCATCTCGGCGCGCAACGCGCCGCCTTGCGACGAAGTGGCGTCGGCGATCCGCACCAAGGGCGGCGAGGCGATCGCGGTCCCGGCGCGGATCTCCGACAAGCCGCAGCTCGAAAACCTCGTCGCCCGGACGCGGGCGGAATGGGGGCGGATCGACATTCTGGTGTGCAACGCGGCGGTCAATCCCTATTACGGCTCGCTGGAAGACTTGAGCGACCAGGTTTTCGAGCGGATGATGACCAACAACGTCTTGAGTAATCTCTGGCTGTCCAACCTCGTGGCGCCCGAGATGAAGGCGCGGCGCGACGGCGCGATCGTCTTTATCATCTCGATCGGCGGCCTATTGAGCAGTCTGAAGCTTGGCATGTACGGCGTGACGAAAGCGGCCGATTTGGCGCTGTGCCGCAACCTCGCGGCCGAATGGGGGCCACACAACATCCGGGTCAACTGCATCGCGCCGGGGCTCATCACCACCGAGTTCTCACGCGTCCTCTATGAGGACCCGCAGCGCCGCGCCCAGCGCGAGGCCGAAACGCCGCTGCGCCGGCTCGGCGCCCCCGAAGAGATCGCCGGCGCGGCGCTGCTGCTGGCCTCGCCCGCCGGCGCCTTCATCACCGGCCAGACGATCATCATTGACGGCGGCATGACAGTTGCGAGCCTCTAGCGGCAGGCGCAGGACGACGAGGTGGACAGATGCCATTCTCCCTGATCGAGGACGATGCCGGCGCGGTGCCGGTTGACGTGGTAGCGAAGGCGGGGCTCGCTGCATGGCGCGAGGTAGCGCCGGCAAAAGCGCGCGAGTGGGCGGCGGCGACCGGGTTTTCCGGCGAAGCCGGCAAGCTCGCGCTGGTGCCGGACGATGCCGGCCGGCTCGGACGGGTGCTGGTCGGGATGGCCGAGGGCGAGGCGGCGATGTGGGCCCTGGCCGGCCTCTCGGAAACGCTGCCGGAAGGCAGCTACCGCCTCGAACAGCTGCCGGACGGCGGCGACCCGACCCGCATCGCGCTCGGCTGGGCGCTCGGCAGCTATGCCTTCATTCGCTACCGCGACGCGAAGAAGGGCAAATCGGGCGCCCGTTTGGTGTGGCCGAAGGGCGCCGATCGCGGCCTCGTCGAGCGGCTGGCCGGGGCGATCTTCCTGGCCCGCGACCTCATCAACACGCCAGCCTCCGACATGGGGCCGGAGGAACTCGCCGAGACCGCGATCCACGTCGCCGAGCGCGCCGACGCGCGCCACCGCGTCATCGCCGGCGACGCGCTCCTCGCCGCGAACTACCCGACGATCCACGCGGTCGGCCGCGCCAGCACGCGCCCGCCGCGCCTGGTCGACATCGTCTGGGGCGAGGAAAGCGCGCCGAAGGTAACGCTGGTCGGCAAGGGGGTGTGCTTCGATACCGGCGGCCTCGACCTCAAGACCGCCTCCGGCATGCTCGGCATGAAGAAGGACATGGCGGGCGCCGCGATCATGCTCGGCCTCGGCCAGGCGATCATGGCGGCGCGGCTGCCGGTGCGGCTGCGCGTGCTGTTGCCGCTGGTTGAAAACGCGGTCTCGGGCAACGCGATGCGGCCGCGCGACATCATCAAGACAAGAAAGGGGCTGACCGTCGAGATCGGCAACACCGACGCCGAGGGCCGCCTCATCCTGTGCGACGCGCTGGCCGAAGCCTCGACCGAAAACCCGGCGCTACTGGTCGATATCGCGACCCTGACCGGCGCCGCGCGGGTCGCCGTCGGCGCCGAACTCGGGGCGCTCTTCTGCAACGACGACACGCTGGCGAACGGCCTGCTCGCCGCCGGTACGGCGGAGGACGACCCCTTGTGGCGGATGCCGCTCTACCGCCCCTATCGCCGCCTCCTCGACAGCAAGATCGCCGACCTCAACAATGTATCGGAGGGGCCGCACGCCGCCGCGATCACCGCGGCGCTCTACCTCGAGGAATTTGTCGAGCCGGGCATCCCCTGGGCGCACCTCGACGTCATGGCGTGGAACGGCCGCGCCCGCCCTGGCCGCCCCGAGGGCGCCGAAGCCCAGGCCCTGCGCGCGCTTTACGGCCACATCGCGGGCCGCTTCGGCGGCTGAGCGAGGCGCGGGCCTCCTCTGCCCGCCTCAGTAGCCGCGCGCGAGGTCAACCAGGTTCTCAACCGGCAACCCGGCCTCGCAGCGGCGGATCGCGTCGCGGATGATCGGCGCGGCGGTCGGCGGGTGAGTCTCGGCCGCGATGTGGGGTGTCACCAGGATGCGCTCGTGACGCCAGAACGGATGGCTCGCGGGGAGCGGCTCATCGCGGAAGACGTCGAGTACCGCGCCCGACAATTGCCCGCTATCGAGCGCCGCGATCAGGTCCTCGTCGACCAGATGCCGGCCGCGCCCGGCATTGACCAGCGCCGCGCCGCGCGGCAGCCGGGCGAACGCCCGGGCGTTGAGGATGCCGGCGGTCTCAGCGGTCAGCGGCAGGAGGCAGACGAGGATTTCGCTGCGCGCTAGCAGTGCCTCGAGCCCGGCGGGCCCGGCATGGGTGACAAACCCGGGAACGATCTTCGGCCCGCGGCTCCAACCGGCGACCTCGAAGCCGAGCGCCTTCAATTTGCGCGCCGCATCCTGGCCGAGCGTGCCAAACCCCAAGATGCCGACCGGCCGCTCGGCGGCGTTTTTCTGCTCGCGCTCCTGCCACTGCGCGGCGCGCTGCTGCGCCAGATAGTCGAGGTCCTGGCGGTGCAGGCGCAGCACCGACAAGACGACGAACTCGCTCATCGCGTCGGTCATATAGGGATCGACCAGCCGCAGGATCGGCACCCCCTTTGGCAGCGCCGGGTCGCTCAGCAGATGATCAACCCCGGCGCCGAGGCCGACGATCAGCTTGAGGCGCGGCAGCGCAGCCAGGAGCCCCGGCTCGGGCTGCCAGACGAGCCCGTATTCGATCGCCGCCTTGTCGCCGATGTCGGGCCAATAGCGGATCTCGTGCTCGGGCAGCAAATCGCCGAGGAGGCGCCGCCAGCGCATTGTCGCCGCCGAGGTCGAACGGAAGAGGATTGCCATCGCAGGTCTCCCAACGCGTCGCGGCGATCGCGTGGCGCAGGCGCGATCGGCCGCTCACCGGCGAAGCGTCATTCCGCCGCGGCGGGAGCGGCGACGCGCGGCCCCGGCTTGCGCAATAGCAGCAGCAGCGGCGCGGCGGCCAGCACGACGATCATCATCAGCTTAAAATCGTCGAGATAGGCGACCATCGCGGCCTGCCGCGTTACCTCGGCGTTGAGCGCGGCGATCCCGGTGGTCGTCCCCAGACTGTACGGCGCGGCCATGAACGGCGCGTGCGCCAGCGGGTTGTCGGGCCGCAAATTCTCGCTCAGCCGCGAGTGCACGATCTGGGTGTTCTCGGCCAGCAGTGCGACGACGATCGAGATGCCGATGCTGCCGCCGATATTGCGCATTAGGCTGAAGATCGCCGTGCCCTGCGTCAACAGCTGGCGCGGCAGCGTCGAGAACGTCACGGTGCTGAGCGGGGTAAAGACAAAGCCGAGCCCGAAGCCCTGCAGGAGCCCGGTGGTGATCAAGGGCCCCATGCCCATCTGCAGCGAAAACCCGGTCATCTGCCACAGCGACGTCACGGTCACGATCATGCCGGTCAGGATCAACAGCCTGGTATCGACCCGGCCGGCCAGCCGCGCCACCACAAGCATCGCCAGCATCGTCCCGATGCCGCGCGGCGCCGTCACCAGGCCGGTCGTCACGACCGGGTAGTTCATCAGGTTTTGCAGCATTAGCGGCAGCAGCGTCATCGTCCCGTAAAGCGGGATGCCGACCAGAAACATCAGCAGCGTGCCTACCGCGCAATTGGCGTCCCGCAACAGCTCGCGGTTGAGGAACGGCCGGCCCGTCGTGGTCACGGTGTGGACGATGAACAAATAGAGGCAGAGCGCGGCGAGCGTCGCCTCGATCCATATCTCGACCGAGCCGAACCAGTCCTTCAATTCGCCGCGGTCGAGCAGCATCTGCAACGCGCCTATCGCCAGGCTCAAAGAGGCGAAGCCGAACCAGTCGAACGCCTCGCGGTGGCCGTGGCGGCTCTCGCGGATGAAGACGAAGATGCCGGTCGCGGCGAGGATGCCGAACGGCAGATTGATGTAAAACACCCAGCGCCAGTTGTAATAGTCGGTCAGATAGCCGCCCAGCGCCGGGCCGACGATCGGCCCGAGGATCACCCCCATGCCCCACACCGCCATCGCCTTGGCGTGCCGCTCGGGCGGGTTGATCTGGAACAGCACCGCCTGGCTGAGCGGCACCAGCGCTGCGCCACAGATGCCTTGCAGCAACCGGTAAACGACCAGCTGGACGAGGCTCGTCGCGGCGCCGCACAAGGCCGAGGCAAGCGTGAAGCCGATCACCGAGAAGAGGAAGACGTACTTGATGCCGAAGCGGCCGGCGAGCCACCCGGTCAACGGGGTCATGATCGCGGCGGCGACGATGTAGGAGGTGACGACCCAGGCGATCTGGTCTTGCGAAGCGGAGAGCGAGCCTTGCATGTGCGGCAGCGCGACATTGGTGATCGTCGTGTCGACGCCCTGCATGAACGTCGCCAGCATGATCGAGGCGGTGATCGCCCCGCGGTTCGCGGCAGGCGGGGCGGCGGGCTCTCCGCGCATCGCGCCCTAGCCCGGCGCGGCGGGTCCGCGAGCGAGCGCGGTAGGCGCCTCGCGCAGCAGCGTCACCGCCCTCGGCGCGGCGACGCGGTTGACGGCAGGAGAGAGCGGCGCAGGGTGCGGCTCCCCACTCACTGCTTCTTCTCGCCCGCCTCGGCGGTGCCGAAGAGGTGCCCCGCGGTGCGCTCGATCCACGCCAGCCACGGCCGTTGGTAATGCGTGTCGACTTCGACGTTGACGCTGAGCCCGGCGTGCAGCAAGCGGCTGCGGTCGTCGTCGAGGGTGAGGCGCACCGGCAGCCGCTGCACCACCTTGACCCAGTTGCCGGTGGCGTTTTCCGGCGGCAGCAGCGAGAAGGTAAGGCCGGTGCCGGGGCTCAGGCTCTGCACCTTGGCGTTGAAGACAACTCCCGGATAGGTATCGATCTCGACCGTCGCGCTCTGCCCCGGGTGCATGTTGGTCAGCTCGGTTTCCTTGAAGTTCGCCTCGATCCAGACGCGCTTTGAGATCATTGAGAATACCGGGGTCGAGGCGCTGACGTAGGAACCGACCTGCAGCTGCTCGACCTTGGTGACGATGCCGGGCTCGGCGGCGCGCACCGTGGCGTAGGACAGATCGAGCTCGGCCTTGTCGAGCGCCGCCTGGGCGGCCTCGACGTCGGGGTGCTGATCGACCGGCAGGTTGGGCTTGCCGCCCAATTGGGCCAGCGTGTTGGCGAGGTCGCTCTGGGTCGAGAGCACCTTCTGGTTCGCCACCTGCAGCGCGTTCTGCGCCTGGTCGAAGGCCTGCCGCGACGCGGCGCCGCTGGAGACCAGCTGGCGCTGCCGGTCGTATTCGCGCTGCTGGTAGGCCTGCGTGTCTTCCGCGCCCTTGGCGTCGGCGAGCTTCTGGTTGTAGGTCGCCTCCATCGCCGCGACCTGAAGGCGCGCCGCGGCGAGCTTGGCCTTGGCCTGCTCGACGGCGATGCGGAACGGCCGCGGGTCGAGCTCGAAGAGCACCTGTCCCTTGGCGACCCGCTGGTTGTCCTGCACCGCGACCGCGACGACGCGGCCGGCGACATCGGAGCTGATCATCGTGCGGGCGGCCTGGATGTAGGCGTCGTCGGTCGAAACGTAGCGACCGCTCGTCAGATACCACCAGGTGCCGGCGATCAACACCACGACCGGCCCGAGAATCATCAAAGGCAGGCGCAGCCGCTGCCGCAGCGGGCGCGATGGCCGCGTCGCGACGCTTGGGTCCCTGCCGCCGACGACGCGGCGGAAATCGCGAACCGGAGATTCGTTTTCGGCTGATGTCGTCATTGGGCCGCCCCCACGCCGATGGCCGGCTCCAATTGCGGCTCGGCCTGGACCAGGGCGGCGGCCTGAGCCGCCGAGGCAGCACGCGGCGCCGGCCGCGCCGCTGCGTGGCTGGCGCCGCTTGCCGGCACGCGATCCGAGAGCGTCGCATGCACCCGGTGCAGCATGTCGATCAAGAAATCGGCCTCCTGCTGCGCGAGGTGCGCCAGCGCCTCGTCGCGCGTCTCGTTCGCCACCTTCCAGATGCGCCCCAGGATCGGCCGCGCCTTGGCGGTCAGGAACAGGCGGCGGGCGCGCCGGTCGGCCGGGTCGGCGCGGCGCTCGATCCACCCCGCCTCTTCCATCCGGTCGATCTGGCGCACCAGCGTCATCGGGCGGATTTCGAGCAGGTCGGCGAGCCCGGCCTGGTTGATGCCTTCGTAGCGGGCAAGGTAGCCGAGCGTGCGGCACTGCGCCCGGGTGAGCCCGAGCCGCTTCCCGTTATGATCGAAGCGGCGCCCGAACAGGCGCGCCACGTCATTGACGAGAAAGCCGAAACTGTGGTCGAGATCCAACTCTCACCTCGGAGATAGGACACCATGCTGATAGTAAGCCTGAGATAATATAATTCGCGCATCCTGCCCATAGCCAGATGCGGGAGGCTGGTCTTCAGGAATGTGATGGCTGTGTGACGGCGCTGGGCCAGCGCAGCACAATCTGCACGACGCGCCCCCCGGCCACCTGTGCCGGAGGGCTTGTCCGTTGCAGCTTCGCCTAATTCGACAGGCGGTAGAACTTGGCGGCGTTCTCGCAGGTGATCTTGTGGATCTGCTCGGGCGTCAGGCCGACGAACTGCTCGTCGATGTATTTTGTCGATTCCGGCCAGATCCCGTCAGTGTGCGGGTAATCCGAGCCCCACATCATCGTCTCGACGCCGATGTCGTCGATCAGCTTGGTGCTGATCGGGTCGAACTGGAAGGTGCACTTGCACTGGCGCCGCCAGTATTCCGAGGGCTTCAGCTTCATCAGGTCGCGGAAGCGATCTTCGAACTCGAAATCCATGCGGTGCAGCGCGTAGGCGAGCCAGCCGGCGCCACTCTCGCCAAACGACACGCGCAGGTTCGGGTAGCGCTCGAAGACGCCGGCGCCGATCATCCCGGCGATGATGTGGATGAGCCCCATCTGGAAGGCCGAGACGCCGGTGAACATCGCAGCCCGGCGGACATGCGGCGCTTCGGTGCGCGAGCGCGGCGCGGTCGTCGGGAAGGTGTGGAAGTGCAGCGGCAGGTCGACCTCGTCGACCGCCTTCCAGAAATTTTCCCAACTCGGATGCCACATCGGCTCCATGTCCCAGGAGCACGACAGTTCGAGGCCGCGCAAGCCCATCTTGGCGACGCGCCGGACTTCCTTTACCGCGTCGTCGACACTGCCGTAGGGCAGGCAGGCGAGGCCGATCTGGCGATCGGGGTAGTGGCTGCAGAACTCCTTCAGCCAATCGTTGTAGATGCGCAACAGCTCGTTGGAGGCTTCGTTGTCGTTGAGCTTGGAGGCGGTGCCGAGAATGCCATAGATGACCTCGGCGTCGACGCCGTCCGCTTCCATGTCCTTGAGGCGCAGATGCGGGTCGTTGCAGCGCACCTTGCCTTTCTTGGCGTCCGAGAAGAGGCCGTGCGCCTCCATGATGTCGACCCGCACGTTCTGCCCCGGCACGAGCTTGGCGCCACCCGGCCCGACGCCGTTCAGGAGGCCGAAATTTGCGCCGTTCTTGGCGACCCATTGCGGTCCGTCCGGCCCATCCTCGACATAGGGCATGCGCTCCTTCAAGGCGGCCCGCGCGTTCTCGGTGAACAGCGTCGGTGGCATCCAGGGCATGTCGAGATGGCAATCGGCCGAGATGCGCTTGTAATGCATGGTGCGTCCCTTCGGGCTTAGATGCGCTGATAACAGTTTAGCGCCTTTGGCAAGAGCTTTGCCAATGCCGGCTGTGCAGCCCCGCCCCCGCGCTTACGCGCGCAGCGCCAGCGTCGCGGCGACGATTGCGGACAGGTCGAAGCGGCCGCGCTTCAAATCGTGGCCGGCGCCGTCGATGAGGGTCAGCCGGGTCGGCGCCGGGATCAATGCGATGGCTTCGCGCAGCTCGGCCGGCGCGCCGAACGGGTCGGCGGTGCCGTGCACAAAGAGGCACGGCGCCGCGAGACGCGGGAAATGCTCGGTGCGCAACCGCTCGGGCCGGCCGGGCGGGTGAAGCGGATAGGAAAAGAGGATCAGCGCCGCGACGAGCCCCGGCTCGTCGGCCGCCAGCAGCGTCGCCTGCCGCCCGCCATAAGATTGCCCGCCGAGTAGCACCGCGCCCGGCACCAGGCGGCGCATCGCCTCGACCGCTGCGCGCAAGCCGGCGCGGTCGGCAGCGGCGCCGGACGCCGACGGCGGACCCTTCGGGCGGCGCTGGCGAAACGGCAGGTCGCAGCGCAGTACGCTCAGCCCGGCGGCGCAGAACGCGGCCGCGGCCGCTACCAGAAGCGGCGCGTTGCAATTGCCGCCGGCGCCGTGGGTCAAGACGAGGCCGTCGCTGGACGGACTCGCCGGCCGGTGCAGGAAGCCGCGCACCCCGTCGGCGTCGAACGCGACGACCGGCGGCACGCCTCAGCCGCCCTGCGCCCGCCGGATCAGCGCATTGGCCGGCAGGCGCGGGTCGAGCGCCTTGCGCGCGCTGTCGGCGCCGGCGACCGGCAGCAGCGCCGGATCGAGCAGCCCCAACTGGACCAGCACCGAGGCCTGGTCCCAATAGATGTGCTCATGCGCCACCTTGCCGTCGCGGAACCGCACGATCGCGACCAGCGGCACCGCGACCGGCCGCCCGGTCGGCGCGACCCCCGGCAGCATCCAGTCGATCTCGACCGTATGGGTGAATTTCAGCACCAATTCCTCGACCAATTGGTCGGCGCCGATGGTTCGCGACAGCGGCACGACTTCGAGGTCGGGTGGCATTTTTGGGATGAAATGCGCCCCGTAGAACTGCCGCAGCTCGGCCATGCCGGCGCCGCCGGTCATCACCGGGATGTGGTTGACGTAGGCGTCATCTACCATCGTCGCGAGCGTCGCCTCGACATCCTTCGTCTCGAATTCGTGCCGCATGTGCTCTTCCCACAGCAGCGCCAACTCGGCGGCCGCCTCCGCATCCGCGCCGCCTGCCCGGTCGCTCATCGCACCCTCCGATCATTCTTGCGCCGAGGATGCGCGCCCGACCCGGCGCGTCGCAAGGGAGGCTTCTACAGCCCTGCCCGCTGTGCCAGACTCGCCGGCCGAGGGAGTGGGCGAGGTGGCGAGGTGGCGAGGTGGCGAAGCGGCGGGCCGATCAGCTGCTGGTCGAGCAGGGCCTTGCCGAGAGCCGCGCCCGGGCGCAGGCGCTGATCCTCGCCGGCAGCGTCTCGGCCGGCGGGCGGCGGGTCGAGAAGCCCGGGACGCCGCTCCCGGAGGAAACCGCGCTCGCACTCGCCGGGCGCGACCATCCCTGGGTGTCGCGCGGCGGCCTCAAGCTGTCGTTCGCGCTCGAGCATTTCGCGATTGAGGTGCAGGGCCTCGTCGCGCTCGACATCGGCGCCTCGACCGGCGGTTTCACCGACGTGCTGCTGGCGGCGGGCGCGATCCGGGTCCATGCGGTCGATGTCGGGCGCGCCCAGCTCGCGTGGAAATTGCGGCAAGACCCGCGCGTCGTCGTCCACGAAGGCGTCAACGCCCGCTATCTCACGCGCGCCGCGATCGAGGAGCCGGTCGACCTGATCACTTGCGACGCCAGCTTTATCGGTCTTGCGACCGTGCTGGCGGAGCCGCTCGCGCTCACTGCCGCAAGGGCGCAGCTGGTGGCACTGGTGAAGCCGCAATTCGAAGCCGGCCCGCGGGACGTCGGCAAGGGCGGCGTGGTGCGCGACCCGGCAGTTCACCGGGCGGTCTGCGAGCGCGCCAGCGCCTGGGTCTCCGCTCAGCCGGGCTGGCAAGTCGCCGGCATCGTCGAGAGCCCGATCCAGGGCCCCGCCGGCAACCGCGAATTTCTCCTCTACGCCCGCCGCGGCTGGTGATCCTGGCGCCCGCTCGCATAGACTGGCCGCGCACAACGGATTGAGAGCGAGATGGACGCGGATTATATCGTGGTCGGGGCCGGGTCGGCCGGGTGCGTCGTCGCCAGCCGCCTGTCCGAGGATGGCGCCAAGGTCGTGCTGCTGGAGGCCGGGCCACCCGACCGCGACCCGATGATCCACATCCCGGCCGGCGTCTTGCGCGTCCTCAACAACGCCAAGATCAACTGGAATTATTTGAGCGAGGGCGAGCCGGGCACCGCCGGGCGCTCATTGCAATGGCCGCGCGGCAAGACGCTTGGCGGCACCAGCTCGATCAACGGCATGCTCTACGTCCGCGGCAACCCGGCCGATTATGACGGCTGGGCGCAGATGGGCTGCCGCGGCTGGAGCTACGACGAGGTCTTGCCGTTCTTCAAGCAGTCGGAGACCTATCGCGGCGCCGGCGATCCGGAATACAGGAGCCGCGGCGGCCCGCTGATCGTCGAGGATTACCGCACGATCCTGCCCTTGACGCACGCCTTCGTCGCGGCGGCGCAAGAAGCCGGCTTCGCGTTCACCCCGGACTACAACGGCAAGACCCAGGAGGGCGTCGCCTATTCGCAGATGACGCGGCGCGGCCGGCTGCGCGGCTCGACCGCCCGCACCTTTTTGGCCGAGGCCAAGGGCCGCGCCAACCTCAGGATCGAGACCGACGCGATCGCCACCCGCCTCTTGTTCGACGGCCGGCGCTGCACCGGCGTCGCGTTCCGCCAGAGCGGGGTCGAGCGCCAGCTGCTGGCGGCGCGCGAAATCATCGTCTGCGGCGGCGCGGTCAACTCGCCGCACCTCCTGCAGATCAGCGGCATCGGCCCGGCGGCGCACCTCGCGGCAATCGGCGTCGACGTGGTGCACGATCTGCCCGGGGTCGGCGCCAACCTCAACGACCATTACGTCGTGCGCGTGTCGCACCGCGTCACCGGCGCGGTGACGATCAACCAGCTGGCCCGCGGCATGCGCCTCGCGCGCGAAGTGGCGCGCTGGGCGACGCTCGGCGATGGCGCCTTAACCTTCGGCGTCACCTCGGCGATGGTGTTTTGCCGCAGCCGCGAGGGGCTATCGAGCCCCGATCTGCAGCTGCTCTTCACCCCGGCGAGCTACGCCCAGGGCGTCTTCCGGCAATTGGAGCGCGAGCCGGGGATGACCGTCGCGGTGTGCCCGGTGCGCCCCGAGAGCCGCGGCACGATCATGGCGCAATCGCCCGACCCGCTGCAGTACCCGGCGATCCGCCCGAATTACCTCTCGGCGCCCAACGACCTGCGCGTCCTGATCGCCGGCATCCACCACACCCGCCGGATCTTCGGCCAGCCGGCGATGGCGCCATACACCGTCGCCGAGACCTTGCCAGGGCCGGGCGTCGCCAGCGACGACCAGTTCGGCGACTTCGCCCGCGCCGCCGGCACCAACGTCTTCCACCCGGTCGGCACCTGCAAGATGGGCACCGACGCGATGGCGGTGGTCGATCCGCGGCTACGCGTTCACGGCGTCGCGGGGCTCAGGGTCATCGACGCCTCGGTCATGCCGTGCGTGACGACCGGCAATACCAACGCGCCGACCATCATGATCGGCGAAAAGGGCGCCCAGATGATCCGCGAGGACGCCCGCAGCGCCCTCTCGGCGGCGGCCGCCTAGCCGGCCGTCGTTGCCTCTTTGCCGGCGGTGCCGCCGGCGATCTTGCCGAACACCGAGCCCGAGACGAGGCCGGTGCCGCCGGGATAATTGAAGTAAAAGAGGCCGCCCACCAGCTCGCCTGCGGCATAGAGGCCGGGGATCGGCTTCTGCGCGGTGTCGAGCACCCGGCCGTCGGTGTCGATGCGCACACCGCCGAAGGTGAAGGTGACGCCGCAGGTCGTGCAATAGGCTTCGTAAGGCGGCTTTTCCAGCGGCATCGCCCAGTTGGTCTTGTCGATCGCCAGGCCCTTCGTGGTGCGGCCGTCCTTGGCCGTCGGGTTGTAGGGGATGTCGCGCTGCACCGCCGCGTTGTATTCGCGGATCGTTTCGAGGAAACGGCGCTTGTCGACCGCGGCGCCGGTCTCAGCCATCTTGTCGGCCAGTTCCTCCATCGTGTCGGCGGTGACTTTGGTCACCTGACGGATGCGGTATTCGTCGCGCTGATACTGCACCACCTGCTGGTCGAAGATCTGCCAGGCGAACTGATGCGGCTGCTCCAATATCAGGCGGCCGTATTTGGCGTAGGTGTAATTGCGGAAATCGGCGCCCTCGTCGCAGAAGCGCACCCCATCTGCATTGACCATGATGGCGAACGGATAGGAGTGCTTCTGGAAGTTGTCGCCGACCGCCAGATCGCCGAACTCCGGGGCGCCGTAATCCCATCCGACCGCGTGGCAGCCCGACCAGTTGCCATAGGGCATCGCGCCGATCTCGAGCGCCATCTTGATGCCGCCGCCGGTGTTGAAGCGGGTGCCGCGCACCTTGGCGAGGTCCCAGCCGGGCCCCAAATAGCGGGTGCGCATCTCGGAATTGGCTTCGAAGCCGCCGCACGCCAGCACCACCGCCTTGCACGGGATCTGCGTCGTCTTGCCCTCGACATTGGCGATGACGCCGTGCACCCCGTCATCGTCGGCGATGAGCTTTTCGCCGCGCGCCTCGTAGGCGACCTGGATCTGGCGCTCCTCGCAGGCCTTGAAGAGGCCCTCGACGAGACCCGGACCGCCGCCCCAGGCTTCCAGCGCGAGGCCGCCCCAGAAGACGAATTTGCCCTCGTGCTTGAAGGCTTGGCGCGAATACATCGGCGCGAAGCGGATGCCTTTGGAGCGCATCCACAGAAGCGTCTCCTGGCTCTTGGTGATCAGGAGCTCAGCCATGTCGGGGTTGCTGCGGTAGTCGGTCAGGCGCCCCAAATCGTCGTAGTATTTGTCGGTCGTGTAGGTGCCGAAATCCGAGGTCGCGATCTCGGTCGGCGAGAGATCGCACAGCTTCAGGAGATCGTCGACGCCATTATAGACAAAGCGCAGCGCCCCCGCCGTATAGCGGCTATTGCCGCCGCGCTCGTCGAACGGCGCCGCCTCCAGCACCAGAACGCGCGCCCCGGCCTCGCGCGCCGCCAACGCGGCACACATCCCGGCATTCCCCGCCCCGACCACGACGACATCGAATTCGCCCGCAATCATCTCCCGCTCCCTCCGTCGCATTCCGCTCGCCGATTCGCTCCCGCCCGTCCTACCCCGCGAGAGGGGATGGGGCAAGGGCGGGGAAAGGGATCGGCGGCAGGGTTGTGCGGCAGGACGCATCAGACTAAGTTTAGCTAGCTCCGGAGGTTCCGCGATGCGCACCGTCAACATCCATGCCGCCAAGACCCACTTGTCCCGCTTGGTCGAGGCCGCGGCCGCCGGCGAGGAGATCATCATTGCCAAATCCGGCAAGCCCGTCGCGCGGCTGTGCCCGCTCGCGGCGCCGCCGCAACGCCGGAAGCTGGGCATCCTCGACGGAAAGCTCCGCCTGCCAGACGATTTCGACACGATGTGCGAGGAAGAAATTCGCCGGTTGTTCGAAGAAGGCTGCTGATGCGCATCCTTCTCGACACAAACATCCTGCTGTGGGCGGTTGGACGCTCGGAGCGCCTTGATGGCGAAACAATGGAGGCGCTCAGCGATGCCGCAAACGATGTGTTGTTCAGCGCCGCCAGCATTTGGGAGATCGGGATCAAATTCGCCTTGAGGCGCACCGATTTCGCGATTGCGCCGGACGACATCCTGCAAGGCGCGCTGGCCATCGGCTTCGCCGAATTGCCGGTAAGCGCCGCGACAGCCGCCACCGTCGCGGTGCTGCCGCCGATCCATCGCGATCCCTTCGACCGGTTGCTGATCGCGCAGGCGATCGCGGCGCCGGCAGTGCTCTATACCGCCGATGCGCGCCTCACCGCATACTCCGAACTGGTGCGGCGCGTCGGCTGAGCCACCCGCCCCGGTGACATTGTTGGCGCCGCCGGGTAGGATCGCGGGTAGGTGGCGCCATCTCGGGCGGGGCAGGAGGGTCGCGTGAATACCGGCGCGCAGATCGTCGACATCAGGCCGAGCGATCTCCCATTGGGAGATCCGCTGGTGTCGGCGCGCTTCATCAATCGCGAGCTGTCGTGGCTCGCCTTCAACGAGCGTGTTATGGCCGAAGCGGAAAACCGCCGCCATCCGCTCCTCGAACGCCTGCGCTTTCTTTCGATCTCGGCCAACAACCTCGACGAATTTTATATGGTCCGGGTCGCCGGGCTCAAAGGCCAGCAGATCGCCGGCATCACGACGCCGAGCCAAGACGGGCTGACCCCGGCGCAGCAGCTGGATGCGATCCACGAGCGCGCCGACACCCTGATGCGCGGCCAGCAGCACACCTGGCTGGCGCTGCGCGGCGAGCTCACGGCGGCCGGCGTCGCGGTGGTGGCGCCGACCGACCTCGAACCGGGCGACCGCGCCTGGCTCGAACAGCGCTTCATGGCCGACCTCTTCCCGGTGCTGACGCCCTTGGCGCTCGACCCGGCGCATCCGTTCCCGTTTGTCGCCAATCGCGGCTTCGGCCTCGCGCTGCAATTGGAGCGGGTCAGCGACAATGTGCGCCTGCAGGCGCTGATCCAGATCCCCGCTTCGCTCCACCGCTTCGTCCGCCTGCCCGGCCGAAGCATCCGCTTTCTGCCGGTCGAGCAGATGATCGCGCTGTTTCTCGATCATCTCTTTCCCGGCTTCGCGGTTGTCGCGCAGGGGGTCTTCCGGGTGCTGCGCGACAGCGAGGTCGAGATCGAGGAGGAGGCGGAAGACCTCGTCCGCCTCTATGAAACCGCACTGAAGCGGCGTCGCCGTGGCCATGTCATCCACCTCGCGGTCGACGCGTCGATGCCAGCTGATTTACGCCGGTTTCTGAGCGAGCACCTCGCCGCCTCGCCGGCCGACGTGTTCGCCGGCGAGGGCATCCTCGGACTCAACGACACGACCCAGCTGATCGTGGCCGACGAGCGCCCCGACCTCGTCTTCACCCCCTACGTGCCGCGCTTTCCCGAGCGCATCCGCGATTTCGGCGGCGATTGCTTTGCCGCGATCCGCCAGAAGGACATCGTCGTCCATCATCCCTACGAGAGCTTCGACGTCGTCGTGCAGTTCCTCCACGAGGCGGCGCGCGATCCTGCCGTCGTCGCGATCAAACAGACGCTTTACCGCACCAGCGACGACAGCCCGATCGTGCGCGAACTGATCGAGGCGGCCGAAGCCGGCAAGTCGGTCACCGCGATGATCGAATTGAAGGCGCGCTTCGACGAGGAGGCCAACATCCGCTGGGCCCACGAGCTGGAGCGCGCCGGCGTGCAGGTGGTCTACGGCTTTCTGCGGCTGAAGACGCACGCCAAGGTGTCACTGGTGGTGCGCCGCGAGGGTGGCGAACTGCGCTCGTACGTGCATTTCGGCACTGGCAACTACCATCCCTACACCGCCAAGGTTTACACGGATCTGTCATTCTTCAGCTGCGACCCGGCGCTGTGCCGCGACGCGGCGCGGCTCTTCAACTTCATGACCGGCTACGCCCGGCCGGCCGCGCTCGAAAAGATCGCGGTGGCGCCGATCAACCTGCGCACCCACCTCGCCGAATTGATCGAAGCCGAGATCGCGCAGGCGCAGGCCGGCCGACCGGCGCAGATCTGGGCCAAGATGAACCAGCTGGTGGACCCGGCGATCATCGACCTGCTCTACAAGGCCTCGCAGGCCGGCGTATCGATCGACCTGGTCGTGCGCGGCATCTGCTGCCTGCGGCCCGGAATCCCCGGCATGTCGGCGAATATCCGGGTCAAGAGCATCGTAGGGCGCTTTCTCGAGCACGGCCGCATCGTCTGCTTCGGCAACGGCAACCGGCTGCCATCCGATCAGGCGAAGGTGTTCATCAGCTCGGCAGACTGGATGCCGCGCAATTTCGACGGCCGCGTCGAGGCGCTGATCCCGATCGAGAACGTGACCGTGCACCGCCAGATCCTCGACGAGATCATGGTCGCCAACCTGAAGGACACGCTGCAAAGCTGGAACTTGGAGCCCGACGGAACCTACCAGCGGGCCGCCTCCGACGGCGAGGACGGGTTTTCCGCCCACACCTATTTCATGACCAACCCCAGCCTGTCCGGGCGCGGCACGGCGCTGCGCCGGCGCCAGCCGAGGCTTGTCGCGCGCTGAGAGGGCCGGACGCCGCCGCGATGCCCGACCGCAACCTTGCCGCCCCCGCCGGCCGCATCGCGGTCGTCGATCTCGGCTCCAACTCGCTGCGCCTCGTCGTCTTCGAGCGGCTCGGCGCGACGCTGTTGCCGCTGCTCAACGAGAAGGTCATGTGCGCCCTCGGGCGCGGCATCGCCGGCACTGGCCGGCTCAACCGCGACGGCATCGCGCTGGCGCTGGCCAATCTGCAGCGCTTCGTCGCGCTGGCCCGCGCGCTCGGGGTCGATCACCTGGCGATCGTCGCGACCGCGGCGGTGCGTGACGCCGACGACGGCGCCGAATTTGCCGCCGAAGCCGAGCGCCAATGCGGCATCCCGGTGCGCGTCGTCGACGGCGAGGAGGAGGCGCGGCTGTCGGCCGCGGGCGTGCTCGCCGGGATCCGAGACGCCGACGGCGTCGTCGGCGACCTCGGCGGCGGCAGCGTCGAGCTGGTGCGGGTCGACGCCATGGCCCGGGCGCCGGCCACGCCAATCGGCGCCGGGGTCAGTCTGCCGCTGGGACCGCTGCGCCTCGCCGAACTCGGCGACAACCGCAAGGCGGCCGCCGAGGCGATCGAGCGGGCGATCGCCGACGCGCCGGTCTTGGCGCAGGCCGCCGGGCGGACGCTCTACCTGGTCGGCGGCGCCTGGCGGGCGATCGCCCGGCTCCACATGGAGCAGACGCATTATCCGCTGCACATCATCCACGAATACACGATCCCGCGGCGCCTCGCGGAGGGCTTTCTCGAGATCATCGCCGGGCAGTCGCGGCGCTCCCTCGAACGGGTGACCGCGATCAGCCGCCGGCGCCTCGAACTGGTGCCGCTGGCCGCGATGATCCTGCAGCGGCTGATCGCCGCCGGGCGGCCGGCGCGCCTCGTCTTCTCGGCCTTCGGGCTGCGCGAGGGCTACGCCTACGGCCTCCTGCCGCACGAACCGGGCGCCGATTCGCTGATCGCCGCCTGCCAGGGCATCGCCGCCAGCCAGAGCCGCTGGCACGGCGGCGACGGCGTGCGGCTGCAGCGCTGGACCGCACCCATTTTCCCCGATCTCGACCACGGCATGCTGCGCCTCGTGCGCGCCATCTGCTGGCTCAGCGACATCGCCTGGGCCGAGCACCCCGATTACCGTGCGGCGCACGCCTTCGAGCGCAGCCTGACAATGCCGGTGGCGCAGCTCGACCATCGCGAGCGGGTGTTCATCGCCGCCGCATTGCATGCGCGCTACGGCGGCGGCGCCGAGGACCCGGTAAAGGCGGCGACCCGACCGCTGCTCGACGCCGAAGCCGAAAGCACGGCGCGCGCGCTGGGCCTTGCGCTGCGCCTTGCCTACACGCTGTCGGGCGGCGCCTTGGAGCTGCTCGACGAGGTTCGCCTCGTGCGCGACCCGCAGGGCCTCGCGCTCGAACTGCCGCAGAGCGGCAGCCTCTTCACCGGCGAAGCGGTGCAGCGCCGCCTCGACGCGCTCGGCCGCGCCCTCGGCCTCGCCGCGCGCACCATGCGCCGCCGCAGCCCCAGCCCGGCGCTGGTGTAGATGAAGCCGGGTTCAGCAAGCTAGTACGGGTAAGCCGGGTTCAGTAAGAGGGCGGCTGCTCGTCGCCGGGGGACGGAAGCGGCGGCTGGTGCGTCGGCTGCATCTGAGCCTCTTCGCCCTCGCGCGGGTCGCCGTCGCGCGGGTCGTCCTCGCGCGACTCGCCGCCGCGGGGATAGCCGTCGCCGGTGGCCATCTCAAGATCGGCCGGCGTCGTCGGCCGGGGGGCGCCTTGGCCCTGGCCCTCCCCGATCGCATTCATCACGCGGAAATAGTGCTCGGCGTGCTGATAGAGGTTTTCCGCCGCCACCCGGTCGCCCGAGGACTGCGCCTCGCGGGCCATCGCGACGTAGCGCTCGAACACCTGATAGGCGTTGCCGCGAATCTTGACGTTGGGCCCGTTGCTGTCGAAGGTCTGGATGCGGTGCGGCGGGCGCAGCCGGTTGTGGTGCGGACCGCCGCCGCCACCCATGCCGCCACCGCCCATCCCGCCACCGCCCATACCGCCGCCCATGCCGCCGCCGTTGCGACCGCGTGAGCGCTTGTTCTGTCCTGGCCTCATGGCGTCTTTCTGATCATCGCTGATGTGGATGGCGGGAGCTACCCGGGCACCAGGGCCCGAAGGGAATGCCGTCGGGTGCGCTCGCGGCGCGCCGGACCACGCGCCATCTCCCCACCGCGGCGCCGGGCTTCCCCGATGGCGCAGCGTAGACGCGGCGCCCCATCATTCCAACCCTTTTTTCTCACCCCTCCAAGCGATAGCCTCCGCGGCGCGACGCCGCAACCGATCGAGCCATAGGGGAAACGCGATGGCCAATACCGCGCCGACGAACATCAAGAAGCTCTTGCTGCCGACGACACTGGCGAAGGCCGGCTGGGCGATCGTCGAGCAACGCGAGGACGTCGAGGGCGTGCCCTACGACGTCACCAGCCCCAAATCCGAGCTCCACCGGCTGCTCGAAGACGCCGCCGGGGTGGCGCTCTCGGTGCAACCGTTCAGCGACCCGGAGCTCGACGCCGGTGCAAACCTCGCGGTCGTCGCGCGCATCGGGGTCGGCTACGACGCGGTCGATGTGCCGGCGCTGACCCGCCGCAAGATCCCCTTGATGATCGCCGGCACCGCCAATTCGGTCAGCGTCGCCGAAGCCGGCATCTTCCTGATGATGTCGTTGGCGCGCAAGGGCGCCCAGATGGACGCGATGGTGAAAGAGGGGCGCTGGCGCGACCGCTACAACGAGATGCCGGTCGACCTCTACGGCAAGACCGTGCTGGTGGTCGGCTTCGGCAAGATCGGCACGCGCTCGGCGAGGCGCCTCGCCGCGATGGAAACCAACGTATTGGTCTACGACCCCTACATCTATTCCGAAACGATCCGCGGCTCGGGCTACGAGCCGGTCGGCGATCTCGACGAAGCGGTGGCGCGCGCCGATTTCATCACGATCCACTGCCCGAAGACGCCGGAAACAGTCGGCCTCTTCGACGCCGCTCGGCTCGCCCGGATGAAGCGGACGGCGTTTCTGGTCAACACCGCGCGCGGCGGCATCGTCGACGAGAAGGCGCTGCATGACGCGCTCAGCCGCAACCAGATCGCCGGCGCCGCCCTCGATGTGTTCGTCGAGGAGCCGACCCCGGTCGACAACCCGCTCCTGCAGCTCAGGAACTTCATCGCCGCGCCGCACGTCGCCGGCGTGACGAAGGAGGCGGTCGAGCGCATGGCGATCACCACCGTCCACAACCTCCTCTCGGTGATCGACGGCAAGCCCAACCGCGACAACGTCGTCAACAAAGAGGTGCTGGGCTAGCGACCGGGCTCGCAGGGCTGCGATTTTCGCGAGCGCCAGTGTCGCGGGAACGATGCTGCGGATGCTGATGGCCGTGGCCGGCGCGACCGTCGCGCTGGCGAGCGGCTGGGGCATGGTCAAGACCTTCCGCGCTGGCTGGTTCATCGCCCGCGGCGGCAGGCGGTTGCAGCGCTCGACGCACCCGGTCGCGTTCTGGCTCAACGCGGCCGGAGCGCTGGTCGCGCTTCTCTTGGGCCTCGGCCTCATGATCGGCGCCGCAGTGATGCGAAACGCGCGGCCACAGATCGGGATGGAGCTTAACGCCGAAGGCAGGCTCTCCCTGGGACCCGACACCGCAGGACAACCCCCTTGGCCGCCTGCGAACGGCAAAGCCAATCGCGACAACTGCAGCAACCGGAGGCCATACTATAGTAACTAAAAGATATCGCGCGATATTTTGTTTTAGATGTATAACAATATAAAAATAGCCTGATTTGACGTAAGTACAAATACGCAGGCCTATGCCAGCCTATTGTGGGCCGGTATTTGCACCACCACTTGCCATGTTGGGTCTTATGGCCGCCGCCCGATAAGCGGCTTGGGCGGTCCTGATGAACATGGCCCGCATTCCTCGGCGACCCCCACTGCCGAGGCAACCGATGAAAGATTAAACCGATGGAACCGATGTTGAATCATTGCACGACGCCGACAAATAGTGCCGGGCGCAAAGCGCGCCGCGGGCTGACCGTCGCCGTGGCGATCCTCGCGACCCTCTCGCTGGCTGCAGTGCCGATCGCCGCCCAAGCCAGGGATGGCGGTCATGGCGGCGGTGGTGGCGGCGGTTACCACGGAAGTGGCGGTTATCACGGCGGCGGCGGTTACGGCGGGGCCGGCATCGCGCTGGGCGTGCTTGGCGGACTCGCGGTCGGCGCCGCGGTCGCCAGTCCCTATTATTCCGGCTATGGCTACTCCGGCTATGGTTACGCTCCTTATTCCGGCTACGGCTACTCCGGCTACCCCTATGCGCAGACCCCCTACTATGGCGGCTACGGTTCGTCGTATTCGCCCTATTACGGCAATTCGTATTATTACGGCGGTCGCTGATTGCAATTTGCCGTAATACCTACGCCGACGATCTGCTGACGAGGCTGGGGCCCCGGAGGATTGGGGCTTCAGCATCGCCGCGCGACTGCCCTGCGGGGCATCCAGGGCGAGCGCTTGACTTCCGGCGGCTTAGCTGGCGGGATCGCGCGCAGCTCAACCGGGGATCACGGAGGATAGGATGGCGCGCGCAAACGGGGTGAGGGAAATCTGGGCGAAGGGCGGAGCGGTCGTCAACAGCTGGCTCGGCGTGCCCTCCAGCTTCTCGGCCGAGGTCATGGCGCATGCCGGCTGGGATTCGCTGGTCGTCGACATGCAGCACGGCATGATCGACTACCAGATGATGGTGACGATGCTGCAGGGCATCTCTACCACCAACACCGTGCCCCTGGTGCGCGTGCCGTGGAACGACCCGGCGCACATCCAGAAGGCGCTCGACGCCGGCGCCTACGGCATCGTCTGCCCGATGATCAATAACCGCACCGAAGCGGAGAAATTTGTCGGCTCGATGCGCTACGCGCCGCTCGGTTATCGCAGCTCGGGGCCGATCCGCGCCTCGCTCTACGGCGGCGCCGACTACCACATGAAGGCCAACGACATCGTCGTCGCGTTCGGCATGATCGAGACCAAGGAGGCGATGGAAAACCTCGACGAGATCATGTCGGTCAAAGGGCTCGACGCGATCTACGTCGGCCCCTCGGACCTGTCGATCTCGCACGGCTACCCGCCGGGCGGCGACAAGCCCGACCAGTGGATGATGGACGCCTTGAAGAAGATCCTCGACGCCTGCAAGCGTCACAAGGTGCAGCCCGGCATCCATTGCGGCGCGCCGGAATACGCCAAGAAGATGATCGCGATGGGCTTCACCTTTGTCACGGTCGGCGGCGACACCCGCTTTGTCACGATGGGCGCCGCGGCCGCGGTCGCCGAGATGCGCGACAAGCCGAAGCCGGGCGCCAGCTCCAGCCCCTATTGAGAGCGGGCACTACCGCCGCATCGCCTCAAACAGGATCGCCTGCAGCGGTACGCGGTAGGGTTCGGGCCCGAATTCGCGATGCAGCGCCGCGGCGAGAGCGTCGAGGATCTCGTCCGGGTCGGCGCCGCGGCTGCGGATCTGCTCGAACACCGGATTGCCGTATATCAGGCCGCGGGCGAAGCCGGCGGCGTCTGCCACCAGCTTTTCGATCCGGTGGACGGCAACGCGGAAATCGGTGAACCCGGCCTCGCCCACCGCCTCCTTGATCGGGTCGAGCGCACAATAGGCGTATGGAATTTCAAAAAAGCGCGGCGGGTCGTCGGGCAACAGTTCGCCCAGCAACTCGTGAAGCACACGGCCGGGCGGGTTGTGGCGATGCGCGTCCCACACGCTGAACAGGTAGTGGCCGCCGGGGGCCAGCACCCGATGCGCTTCGCGGTAGGATTTTGCCTTGTCGGGGAAAAACATGACGCCGAACTGGCAGACCACCGCATCGAATGCCTGGTCGGGAAACGGCAACGCGGTCGCGTCGGCGGGCTGGAAGGCGATTTTTTCGGCCGCGCCGAATTTGGCACGGGCGACATCGAGCATCGGCGAGTTGAGGTCGGTCGCGGTGAGTTGCGTCGCCGCCGGCAGCAAATCCCGCAGGCAGCGCGTAACGATGCCGGTCCCGGCGCTGGTCTCCAGGACGCGCGACGGCGCGAGCGCGGCGACCTGGCGCGCCATTGCCGCGGCGAAATCGGCGAAGTACACCGGTCCAAGCCCGCGGTCGTAATTCTCCGGTATGTTGCCGGTGAAGCTCGCCGCCTGATCGCTCATCCGTCTATCCCCCCGGCACGCCCTGCGTTTCGACAAACACCGAATAGACCGACTGGCTGGCGGCCATGAAGAGGCGATTGCGCTTCTTCCCGCCGAAGCAGACGTTGGCGCAGCGCTCGGGCAGCATGATGCGGCCGACCATCTTGCCGTCGGGCGCGAAGACCGCGACCCCGTCTTCTGCTTCGCCGCCCGACCAGGCGCACCACAGATTGCCGTGCACATCGACCCGCATGCCGTCGCTGCCGCCGGGCTCGGCGCTGTTGAACTCTCGCCGGTTGGCGGTCCTGGTGCCGGCTTCGACGACATCGTAGACCTGGATCGAGCGCTGCCCCGGGCCCGGCGTGTCGATGACGTAAAGCAGCTTTTCGTCGGGCGAGAAGGCGAGGCCGTTCGGCCGCTTCATGTCGCCGACCGCGATCGTCATCTGTCCGCTCGCCGGGTCGAGCCGGTAGACGCGGAATGGCAATTCCTGCGCCACCGTGTGCCCCAGGTAGTTGCCGCGCGAGCCAGCGCCGTTGTCGCTGAACCAGATCGAGCCGTCCGACTTGACGACGACGTCGTTGGGGCCGGTCAGCCGCTTGCCCTCGAAGCGGTCGGCCAGGAGGGTGACCGTGCCGTCATATTCGGTGCGGGTCAGGTGCTGAGTGTCATGCTCGCAGCTGACGAGGCGGCCCTGGCGGTCACGAGTGTTGCCGTTGGCATAGTTGGACGGTTTGCGGAAGACGCTGACCGCGCCCGTCTCCTCCTCCCATTTCATGATGCGGTCGTTCGGGATGTCGCTCCATAACAGGTAGCGGCCGTCGCCGAACCAGCACGGGCCTTCAGTGAAGCGCATGCCGGTCGCAATCCGCTCGACGGCGGCGTTGCCGAGAATGAGGCTCTGGAAGCGCGGGTCGAGCACCTTGATGCTGGCGTCGGGATAGCGGATTGGCGCCGCGCCGGGGTCGAAGCGATCGTCTGCCATGCTCGGGGTCCTCCCTCTAATCTTCTTCGTTGTCATTCCGGGATCGCTCGGAGGGCGAGGCCCGGAACCCATGAACACGACCGGTTGCCAAGTCGGCTCAGGCAGTCCCGATCTTAAAATGTCGGTGTTCATGGGTCCCGGGTTCGCGGCCTCACCGCGCCCCGGGATGACGTGGTTGGACCTACGAATTCGGGCCGCGCTCCATCGACACCGGCTGCCAGCGCTTGAGGCCGCTCGCCGCCAATACCGCCGGGTTGACGCACGACATCGGCCATTTCCCCGACAGCGCCAGCGACAGTTCGAGGCCGACGCGGCGGCGGCGCGCCGGGTCGAACCGCGCCGTCGCCGAGGCGACATGCGCGGTCAGGATCACATTGTCCATCTTGAGGAGCGGATTATTGCCGCCCGGCGGCTCCTGTTCCAAAACGTCGAGCCCGGCCGCGGCGATCATTTTTTCGTCGAGCGCCTTGATCAGCGCTGCCTCGTCGGTGGTCGGCCCGCGCCCAGTCGAGATATAGATCGCGGTCGGCTTCATCTGGCGGAAATGTTCTTCGCGAATGAGGCGGTTGGCGCTTTCCGTCGCGGGCGAATGCATCGAGATGATGTCGGCGCGCGCCAGCAATTCGGGCAGGCTGACCGGCTCGACCCCGCGCTCGGTCATCACCATCTCCTCGAGGAACGGGTCGTAGGCGATGATGTGCAGGCCGAAGGGCTGGGCCCGCAACGCGACGGCGCGGGCGACGTGCCCGAACGCGATCAGACCCAGCGTCAGGCCGCGCAGCCGCGGTATCTTGAGCAGCGCCGGCCGGCCTTCGGCCCAGCGTCCCTCGCGCACCATGCGGTCCTGCTCGACGAGGCGCCCATGCGTCGCCAGGATGAGGCGCATCGCGTGGTCGGCGACTTCCTCGATGAAGGTGTCCGGGCAATTGGTGACTGGGATGCCCTTGGCGGTTGCGGCCTCGACATCGACCGTGTCGACCCCGACGCTGCCCAGCGAGATGATTTTGCAGCGGCCGAGGCCGGCGATCATTTTCGCGGTGATGCGGCGGCCCTTGGCGTAGAGCGCGTCGGCATCCTTCGCGGCGGCGACGAATTCGTCCTCGGATCCATTGGGGATCTCGTAGATCTCGGCGTCAAGCGGCGTCAGCGCCTCCATCTCATAGCCGTAGCCGCCGCCGGCGACACTGAAGCTGACGCCGGCCGGCGTCGCGATCCTGAACTTGGCCAAATCTCCCTCCATCGGCGAAATCTCTGGCGGATCACAACGTCGCCGGCAGGGCTTGTCAATCGCGCTGGGTTAAGCCGGGTTTGCCGCGCGGTTCGGCATACTCCCAGCCGCGCGTCAGATGGCGGCCGATCACCATCTCGTTGGCCTTCAGCCCGAGAAACAGGGAAAGGCCGAGGCCGATTACCGTCACCCATCCATCAAGCGAAGCAGCGCGCCCGCTCGGGACCAGCGCGATAACCAGCGCCACGACGTTGAAGGCGACCATCAGGGCGCCCCAAAGCGGCAGCCCAAGGCGGAACAGCGGCACGCCGAGAATAAAGCTGCCGATGAAGCAGCGCCAACTCCAGCCCGCCGGCAGCACCTTGCTGCGACCGGTCCGCGGATCGCGCAACGCGACATTCACCGCCGGCCCCGCAGCGGCGGCGCGCTCAATAGCTGGTCGCGACCTCGTTGAACATGCCCGACAGCGAGGTGCCAATAATCGTCAGTCCGCCGACCAGGACAATCGCGATCAATACCGCGATTAGACCGTATTCGAGCGCCGTGGCACCGCCAAGGTCGCCCCGCAGGCCGCTCCATAACTGCGTTAACCAGACGCATATCCGCTTTGACATGGCGGGAATGCTAGTCCACCGGAGATGATTAGAGAACCCGTAACAGTGGCGGATTTTGTAAAATTTTGCATCAACAGCTTACTCCCTTGTGAGGGGCTCAGCACCCTGCGCCTCAGCGCGGCTCGCCGACAAAACCGCGCTGGATGTCGGCGATCCTGGTGAGCGCGGCCGCCGGCAGTGGCCCCTTCTCGACCGCGCGGGCGGCGTATTCGAGCTGCTCCAGGGTCGAATAGCCGACCAGCACGGTCGACACCGCCCGGTGCGCCAGCGGGTAGCGGATCGCGGCCTCGATCAGGCTGTCGGCATGGCCCTCCGCGACGAGCGGCGCGAAGCGTCGGCCGCGTTCGACATCGCGGCGGTAATCGGCGCCGGAGCCGATCGGCGCCGGCGGCGGCGAGCCCAGCGGGTGGCGCTCCTCGCTGCCGCTGAGCGCGCCCCCGGCCAGCACGCGGATCACGATGACGCCCATGTCGGCGGCAGCGGCATGGCCAAGGAGGTCGCCGTAATCCTGGGCCGGATAGCCCGCCGGCACCGCGGCGCCAGGGCTCGGGTTCAACAGGTTGTAGCTGGCCTGCGCGGTATCGAAGGCGCGCGCATCGATGACGCGCAGCAAGGCCGCGGTTTCGCCGTTGGCGGTGATGCCGAAAAAGCGGAACTTGCCCTGCGCGCGCAGCCGCTCGAACGCGGCCGCGACCTCGTCGAGCACGCTCGCGGCGGCGAAATCGGCGCCCTGCGTCGTCCCGACGATGGCGTTGTGAAACTGAAACAGATCGACTTGCTCGCGCTGCAGGCGCTTAAGGCTCGCATCGAGCGAGGCGGCGATCGCGGCGCCGATTCGGCCGGGCTCGGCCGGCGGCAGGCGCACCTTGGTGCCGACATAGACATCCGGCTTCAGCGCCTGCAGCACGCGGCCGAGATTGCGCTCGCTTTCACCATTGCCGTACATCTGCGCGGTGTCGAAATAATTGATGCCGAGTTCGAGGGCGCGCCGCACCGCGCGTTCCTGATCGGCCGGCTCGCCCTTGACCATCAGCCCGCCGACCGCGCCGCAGCCGAAGCCGAGCGCCGATACTTCAAGGCCGGTCCGCCCGAATCTGCGCTTCTCCATGCCGCCGTCTCCCTCCTGAGCCAATCTCCTGACGGCGATAAATCCCCCGCGGCCGGCGCCTGTCAATTGCGCGGCAATGCTGACATGCTGGCGCCGCTTCTTGGGCTGAGCGGAGCGCGAACGATGGCAACCGGAAGAGCCGCGCAGGCGATCCCGGCAAACCCGGCGCTGATCGACGAACTGGTCGCCGCCAACCGCATCCTCTACGACCAGGCGGTGGTCGACGGCTTCGGCCACATCAGCGTGCGGCACGACCGGGCGCCGGGACGCTTTCTCCTGGCGCGCAGCATGGCGCCGGGGCTGGTGACCGCGGCCGACATCATGGAATTCGACGCTGCCGGCGAGCCGATCGACGACGCCGGCCGCACCCCCTATCTCGAACGCTTCATCCACAGCGAGATCTACAAGCTGCGGCCCGAGGTGCAGGCGGTCGTGCATAGCCATTCGCCGTCGATCGTCCCGTTCGGGGTCGTCGCGGTGCCGTTGCAGCCGATCTACCACATGAGCTCGTTTCTTGGCGGCGGCGTCCCGGTCTTCGAGATCCGCGACGCGGGCGGCGCGGCGACCGACCTACTGGTGCGCAGCCCGGCGCTCGGCGCGGCGCTCGCCGAAACTCTCGGGGACCGCCCGGTGGCGCTGTTGCGCGGGCACGGCAACGTGGTGGTCGGCGGCTCGATCCGCGAGGTCGTGTTCCGCGCCGTCTACACCGAGATCAACGCGCGGCTGGCCGCCGAGGCGCTGCGGCTCGGCAACGGGCGGGCCATTTTTCTCAACGACGCGGAGGCGAAGGCGGCGACCGCGACCAACCAGGCGCAGATCAGCCGTGCTTGGGCGCTGTGGCGGGCAAGAGCGCACGGCGCCGGCGATTGACCGCGCGGCCGATTCGCGCCGGCCGCATCCTCGCCTCTCCCGGAGCGCGCCGGCCGCACCGCAAGCGAGGCAGATTTTGTGGCGTATCCGAGGCGCCCCCTACATCTAGCTGCAGCGCGGCCGCCGCCTGTATAGGATCGGGCAATGCCTCCGTGGCAGGAGGATCTGGTCATGCACGCTCTGTTTCGTGGCATCTCGGTCATCCCGGTCCTGACGATCGACCGGGAGCGGGATGCGGTTCCGCTCGCCCGCGCGCTCTCCGAGGGCGGGCTTTCGGTCATCGAAGTTGCGCTGCGCACTCCGGCGGCGGTCTCTGCGATCGCCGCGATTGCCGGCGAATTGCCGCAAGTCACCGTCGGCGCGGGGACCTTACAGCGCGCCGCCGACGTCGCCGCCGCGGTGCGGGCCGGCGCCCGCTTCCTGGTCAGCCCCGGGATCACCGCCGAACTTGCCGCCTCGGCGCTGGCGAGCGAAGTACCCTACCTGCCGGGGGTCGCGACGCCCTCCGAGGTGATGGCGGCGCGCGCCCTCGGGATCTGCGTCATGAGGCTGTTTCCGGCCGAGGCGCTCGGCGGGGTCGGCTTTTTGCGCGCGCTGGCGCCGGTCTTCCCGGGCATCGCGTTCTGTCCGACCGGCGGTATCGACGAAGCCGCCGCGGCGGATTATCTCGCGCTGCCCAACGTGCCGCTGATCGGCGGCTCGTGGATGGCGCCGAAAGAAGCGATCGCCGCCGGCGACTGGCGGCGCATCCGTCGGCTCGCCGAGCGGGCCTCGGCGATCAGCCGGGCCGAGGCAGCCTGAGGCGCTCCTCCGCTCTGCCGCATTTATCGCCGCAACACAGATCGCGCTGACGCCCCGGCGCAATCGACTGCGCCGCACCGCTGCAGCCGGCAGAATACCGCCGTGAAATGCGCCGCGGCCGAGCGCTCGAGGCCCTCGAGCCAGTTTTGATCGAGAAACGAGGCGAGGGCCGGCTGGCCGAGCGCCACCTCCCACAGGATGCCGAGCAGCGAAGCGGCCGCCTCGTCGGCCTCGCGTTCCGGGAGCGGCAGCACGGCAGCGCGCTCGGCAGCGGCGCGCGCGGTCGTGTCCGGCCCCGGCCCCAGGCCGAAATCGGCGAGGCGGCGACGCTCGGGCGGGGCGAGCACGAAATGCGCCGCCTCGTGCAGGATCACATAGGCTTCGGTATCGGCGTCGAGCGCCGCGCCGTCCCAGTTGAACCCGGGTCGCGCGCCGGCCAGATGGATCGCCATCCCGCAGCCGCGTGCCAGCGCCAGCGCCTGGTGCCGGTGCTCCTCGGCCAGCGCGCCGGCGGCGCGTTCGGGCGATGTCGCGCGGATGCGCGCGAAGGCGGCGCGCGCGGCGGGGTCGTCGAGCCGCGCGTCAAAGCGGCCGAGCGCGGCGGCGAGGCGCCCGCGCGGGATCGGGGTCAGGATCATCCGTTCAGACGTTGACCGGATCGGCGCCGGGGATGGCGTAATCGCAGGATCGGTTCGCCATCAGTAGAGGATCGAGGGCAGCCAGGCGCCGCGCGGCTCGTTGTAGAGGCCGATCGTCATCAGCGTCATCGGCTGGATCATGCGCAGGCCGTGGTCGAGACACCACTGGAAGAGCTCGGTGTTGCGGCTGGGCATCAGAAAGCCGGGGCCGGCGAAGGATGGCGCCGCCGCGATCAGCGCCTTCAGATCCTCGTTGGTCTCGCCGACGGCGTGGCCAAAAAAGGCGATCTGCGTCGTGTAGCCGGTGATGCGGCCGCCGCGTTCGACGATTGCGGCTGCCCCCTGCCCGATCGCATCGCGCAACTCGCCGCCGCGCGCGTGGCCATGCACCGCGCGGCACAGTCGGTCGCACGCCGCGGCATCGGCGGCGCCGGCCGGCCGAACCGCGCAGCCGGGGATCGTGGTCGCGATCGGCGGGCCTTGCAGGTTGGCGATCGGCTCGCGGACCGCGAAGCCGAGCTTCGTATAGAGGCAAAGCGATCGGGTGTGATAGCCCGACTGCAGCAGCCGCAAGCCAGGTGCGCCGCGCTCCGCCGCGCGGTCGATCATGTGGCGCATCAGCGCCGCGCCGACGCCGCGGTTCTGCGCGGCCGGATCGACGGTGATAGGGCCAAGCCCGACAATCGGCGAGCGTTCGTCGACAAAGTTGCTGCCGGCGATGCGTCCGTCGAATTCGGCGACGACGCCGTAGACGCCGGGATTGGCGCTCAACTGCGATATGACCCCGGTCGCGACATCGCGATCGGGAAAATCGGGCGGGAAATTATGCTGCTGCGCGATTGCCGCGAAGGCATCGTGGCAGATGCGGCCGGCTTCCGGCACATCGGGCGGCTCGATGCGGCGCAGGGTCGGGACCATCGGAATTTCCTCGCTGTCGGGCGCCGAGGCGATGCTAGAGTTTAGTGCATCGCGTCCCTGCGACCAACCTGCCGGACTTCAGCCATGTCGATCGTCGATCATGAAAATGCCGTCGAGATACCGTGGCGGCCGGGCTATCGCCGCTTCACCCTCGCCGGCAAGGAGCAAGGCGTCGCCTGCTCGGCCAGCCTCAGCGTCCTCGATCCCGGCGCCGGCGCGCCGACCCATTTCCACAACAGCGTCGACGAGATCATTGTCGTGCTCGAGGGCATGCTCGATGTGTGGATCGGCGAGGAGTGCCACCGCGTCGGCGCCAACCATACGGTCGCGCTGCCGGCCGGAGTGCCGCACGGTTTTGTCGCGGTCGGCCCGGCCCCGACGCGCATCCTCGCCTTCCTGCCGCAATCAGGCGAGGCGGCGGCGACCACCTATCTCGACGGCGGCCCGCCGCTCGGCGCCGACCGCCGCTAGCGGGCCGTAACAGGATCGACCACCGCACAGCTGACAGCATAGCGCGCGGCTATGACGGACCTCGCCGCGGCTCTCCAGCAGGCGTTCGCCGCTTATCAGCGCGGCAAACTCGACGATGCCGAACGCCTCTGTCTCGCGATTCGCGCAGACGCTACGGACGAGTTCGACCTGCATCACTTGCTCGGCGCCATCTACGCCAGGCGCGGCCGGCACAGAGAGGCGCTGGCGTGCTTTGATGAGGCGCTGAAGATCCGTCCCCATTCCACGACGGCCCTATCCAACCGCGGCAATGCGCTGCAGGATCTCGGACGCAGCGAGGAAGCGCTGGCGAGCTACGACCGCGCGCTGGGCCTGCAGCCTGATTTTACCGACGCGCTATCGAACCGCGGCGTGACCCTCCGCGAGATGGGACGCATTGAGGAGGCGCTCGCGAGCTTCGAAAGAGTGGTAGCGATCCGTCCCGATTACCCGGAAGCCTTGTTGAACCGCGGCATCGTCCTCCATGAGCTGGGGCGGGTCGAGGCCGCGCTGTCAAGCTACGACAGGGCGCTCGCGCTGCGTCCCGACTTCGTGGACTGCCGATTCAGCCGCGCACTTTTGCTGCTATTGCTCGGTCGCGTTAGCGAGGCTTGGCGCGAATATGAGTGGCGCAAACGGCGCCGCGGCCGCCTTCCGCGCAACTTCTCCGCGCCGGAGTGGACCGGTGAAGACCTGCGCGGCAAACGGATTGTGCTCTACGCGGAGCAAGCCTTCGGCGACGCGATCCAGTTTGCTCGTTTCGCCCTACCGGTAGCCGCACGGGGTGCCGAAGTGATCCTGAGCGTACCGCAGCCGCTGACGGCGCTGTTGCGCTCGGTTGACGGCGTCGGCGCCGTTGTCGAAGCAGGACGGGAGCCGCGAGAAATCGACTTCCACCAATCATTGCTGAGCGTCCCTTTCGTTCTCGGACTGGGCGAGGCACAGATCCCATCGCAGGTCCCGTATCTACGCGCCGATCCGGCTCGGATTGCGGTTTGGTCTCAGCGATTGCCAGCGGAAGAGCGCCGGGTCGGCATCGTGTGGCAGGGCAATCCAGGGGCCGATTTCGACCGGCGCCGCTCGATCTTGCTCGCGGCATTCGCGCCGCTGGCCGCAGTCCCGGGGGTCAGGCTCCTGAGCCTGCAGAAGAAGGACGGGCTCGACCAGCTCGCGTCGCTGCCGGCCGACATACCAGTCGACACGCTGGGCGAGGATTTCGACGTCGGCCCGGATGGTTTTCTCGACACGGCCGCGGTGATCATGCAGCTCGATCTGGTGATTTCCGCTGATACCGCGGTCGCGCATCTCGCTGGCGCGCTCGGTCGGCCGGTATGGGTCGTCCTTGCCGACGTGCCGGACTGGCGCTGGATGCTGGGGCGCGAAGACTCGCCCTGGTACCCGACGGCGCGGCTGTTCCGCCAGCGCCGCCGGGGCGACTGGGACGAGGTGATGACGCGTGTCGCCGCCGAACTCGCCAGCTTTGCACGCGGCTGAGCCGCCGCGATCATTCCGGTAGGCCGACGAGGCGCAGGCTGTCGCGCCACAGCCGCTCGGCGAGATCGTCGTCGAGCGCGGCTGGATCGGGTTGCACCGCCGCTCTGCCGATCACATAGGCGCCGTGGAATGCCGTCGCATCCGGGGTCGTGGCAAGAAACAGCGAGGTCTCGGCGCCTTTCGCGGGGCTTACCAAAAACGGCTTCGCCAGGCGCCAGCCCCAGCCGGCGATGCGGCCGGCACGGTCGCCGATCGCGGTCGCGACCACGCCGGGATGCAGGCAGGAAGCGACGACGCCGCTGCCTGCCAGCCGCCGCGCCAGGGTGCGCGTGAACAGGATGTTGCACAGCTTGGAGCGGCCGTAGGCCTTGAGCGGGCTCCAATCCTGCGGTCCGGCGAGGGCCGCGAGGTCGAGCCGGGCGCCGCGATGGGCCTGCGATGCGACCGTGACGATGCGTGCGGGAGCCGACGCTCGCAGCCGGTCGAGCAAGAGATTGGTCAAGAGGAACGGCGCCAAGTGGTTGACCGCGATCGTCAGCTCGTAGCCGTCCTCGGACAGCCGGTAGCGTGGCGCGATCAGCCCGGCATTGTTGACCAGGAGGTCGAGCCGGTCATGCGCCGCGAGCACCCCCTCGGCGAGCTGGCGCACCGCGGCAAGGCTGGCGAAATCGGCGAGCACCGTCTCGACCGCGGAGGCGCTGCTGCGCTCGGCGACGGCGCGGCGCGCCGCTTCGACGCGGCCGCGATCGCGCCCCGCGATGATTACCCGAAACCCGGCACGGGCAAGGCCAAGCGCTGTCTCCAGGCCGATCCCGGCGCTCGCACCCGTAACGAGGGCGGCAGGCTGCGCCATCCTGCCCGCCACTCCAGATCGGGGTCCGGGGCTAGATGTCGTCGAGCCCCAGCGACCAGCGCCGGCAGATCTGGTGCGCGATCGCCACCGGGCCGGGCAGCGATATTTGTCCCGGGTCGTCCTCGCCGGCCGCGGCGCGCCCCACCATGGCGCGGATCTCGGCCCGCGAGAACCATCGCGCCTCGGCCAGCTCTTCAGGATCGACCGTAATCTCCTCGGAGAGCGCCTCGCACACGAAGCCCATCATCAGGGTCGACGGAAAGGGCCAGGGCTGGCAGGCGAGGTAGCGCACCCGGCCGACCCGGACGCCCGATTCCTCGTGGACTTCGCGGCGCACCCCCTCCTCCAGCGTCTCGCCAGGCTCCATGAAGCCGGCGAGGCACGAGAAGCGGTTGCCCGGCCGGCGCTTGTTGCGGCCCAAAAGCCCATAGTCGCCGCGCACCGCCAGCATGATCGTCACCGGGTCGGAGCGCGGATAGTGCGATGCCTTGCACTCCGGGCAGCGCCGCACCCAGCCGGCGGCCGTCACCCGGGTCGGCGCGCCGCATTGCGCACAAAAGCCGTGGCGCGCGTGCCAGTCGATCAGCGAGCGCGCTTCGGCGAGGATCGCCGCTTCGCCGGCCGGCAAGAGCGGCGCCAGCGTGCGGGCGTCGAACGGCTCGTTTTCTCCGGCGAACAAATCGGCGGCGGTGCTGGCATCGATCGCGAAATGCGGGATGCCGTCGCCGAGGCCGAGAAACACCAGCGTCGCGCCCTGTTCGATCAGCGCGCGCCACGGCGCTACCGGCCGCCAGTCGAGCGCCGGCGACGATGATCCGCAGGTCAGCGGCCGCAGATCGTGCAATGGCAACATGCGAGCCGCCGGATCGTCGAGCAGCGAGCTGATCCATTCCCGATCGCGCCGGCGCTCGCTGACACGGTCGAGCGGATTGCCGGCAAAGCAGTAGATCTCTTCCATTACTTCTTTCCGGCCTTCTCGGCGGCGTATTCGGCCTTCGAGCGGGTCAGCTTTTCGGGGTGGACGATGGTCTTGTTGACCGCGGCGCGGGCGGCGCCGAGGTTGTGAAACTCGCTGTCGACGCCGTCGCGCTGCAGCACGTATGCGGCCGAAATCGCCTTGCGGCTGATCTGGTCGGCGGTAGTGCGCTTGACGATCGTCCAATGGATGCGGCGGGTTGCGGCCTCCTCCTCGACATCGTCGAAACCGCGATCGACCACCGAATCGGTAACGTAAAGCTTGCGCTCGGCGTGACGCGGCGGCGCCCCGCGGCCACGCCCCGGCGGCCCGCCGTGTCGATCGTCCCCGCGATTATCCCGGCGCCCGCGCAGATCGCCGTCGCGCCGATTGTTCGGCGCGGCGCCAGGAGCGGCGCCCTGCCGCGCGTCCCGAGCCTCACGCGGACCAGCGCCCCGGCCGGCGCCTCGGCCATCGCTTGGGCCATCGCCTCTGGCCTCACGGGGGCGGCGCTCGCCAACCGCCCCGGTGGGCGTACCGGGCGGACCCGTGTGCCGTCGGCGGCGGGCGCGCGGCCGGGTCCCCGGCGCGGCGCCTGGTACCGCCCGCTCGCCCTCTGCCTTATCGCCATCCGCGACCGCCGGCTGCGCCGCCGAGAGCGGCGCCTGGCGGCGGCGGCGGCGCGGCGCGCGGAAGCTGCGTTGTCCCGGCGCCGCGACGCCGGGCGTCGCGCCAACGGCCGGCGGTCCGGCGGCAGGATCGGCTGCCGTACCCCCTTCGAGCGACGGTTCCGCCGGTCCTGGCAATAGTCCGGGAGCGGCCGGACGGCGCCGCCGCCGGCGACTGCGCAGCCGTAGGATCGCGCGCGGCGTCGCTGCGTCGGTGGAGGGCGCCGCGCCGGTGTCCCCATCACCGCTCGCCGAGTGCGCCGAGCCGTCGACCGGCATTGCATCGCCTGCGCTGCCGGCCGCGGCATCGCCCGGTGCCGCCTGCCCTGTCGGGCGTCGCCGGCGCCGCCGGCGACGCCGCGGCCGCGGTGCACCATCGGCCGCGTCAGACGGCAGCGCCTCACCGGCGGTGGGGGCTGCGTTCGCCCCGGCGACCGCGCTATCGGCACCGGCCGCCGGAGCCGCGGTGTCGCGCGCCTCATCGGCGGCGCCGGGAGTGAGTTCGGTGGAGTCCAGGGCCGTTCTCTCGGTTGCTTGCGCTGACGGGGCCAACTCTATCGTCCGCCCGAAACCAAGGGAAGCGCGGGCGCAGCCCGCCGGCGGCAATCGGTTGACGCCGAGGTTGCATCGAACAGCGCCGGCCGCCAGAAGCGCCGGCTTTCGGCGCAGCGGAGCATCGGCATTTGCGGCTTAGGGTGGCGACAGATAGTCTCATCGCGCGGGCGCTGGCACGACAGGAGGCGGAGATGGCGGACAGGGATGCGATCGTCGGCTACGGCGGCTACACCTACCGCGTCGCGGCCGACTGGGCGAAGCTGCCGGCCGGCTGGAGCTTCAAGGACGTCGCGGCGGTCGCGGTCGATCCGCGCGACCAAGTCTACGTCTTCAATCGCGGCGAGCACCCGATGATGGTGTTCGACCGCGACGGCAACCTGCTCTCGTCATGGGGCGAGGGCCTCTTCCACCGCGCCCACGGACTGCACATCGCGCCGGACGACACGCTTTACTGCACCGACGACGGCGACCACACGGTGCGCAAGTGCACGCTCGACGGCAAGGTTTTGCTGGAGATCGGCATCCCCGGCCGGCCCGCGCCGTTCATGAGCGGCGAGCCGTTCAACCGCTGCACCCATACCGCGCTGTCGCCCGAGCTCGACATCTACGTCTCGGACGGCTACGCCAACGCCCGCGTCCACAAATTCGCACCGAACGGCAAGCTGCTCTTTTCCTGGGGCGAGTGCGGCTCGGGCCCGGGCGAGTTCAACATCCCGCACAACATTGTCAGCGACCCGGACGGCTGGGTCTACGTCGCCGACCGCGAGAACCACCGGGTGCAGATCTTCGACGGCAATGGCCGGTTCGAGACGCAGTGGAACAATTTGCACCGGCCGTGCGGCCTCTATATGGAAGAGGGTGCGCACGGCTGCTGCTATATCGGCGAATTGGGGCCGCACCAGCCGGTCAACGCCAAGTTCCCCAATCTCGGGCCGCGCATCAGCATCCTGTCGCGCGACGGCAAATTGCTGAGCCGGGTCGACGAGAAATCCGGATTGCCGGCGCAGCAATTCAGCGCCCCGCACGGCATTTGCGTCGACCGCCACGGCGACATCTATGTCGGTGAAGTGTCGTGGACGGCATGGCAAAATTATACGCACCCCGGCCAGCCGGTGCCGCCGAGCGTGCGCAGCTTGCAGAAATTAGTGCGCGTGCCGCAGTGAGCTTGCCGCGCGGGTGGCGGAGCGCGGGGTGGACGTTGGCGAGCGCTCGATAAACCCCGGGCTTCCGGCAAGCGGTGCGGGGGTGCGCCGCAATGCGAGCGACATCGACCCCGGCGATTGGGTCGAGCGCCGGCTGCCGCGGTGGGCGCAGCCCTATGCGCGGCTCGCCCGGCTCGACCGGCCGATCGGCACCTGGCTGTTGCTGTTTCCCGGCTGGTGGGGCATCGCGCTGGCCGGGCCGCGCTGGCCGGACCCCGTTTTGCTGCTGCTGTTCGCGATCGGCGCGGTGGCGATGCGCGGCGCCGGCTGCACGCTGAACGACATCGCCGACCGCGACTATGACGGCAAGGTCGCCCGCACTCGGCTGCGCCCGATCCCGAGCGGCCGGGTGACGGTGCCTCGGGCCGTCATCTTCATGCTGGCTCAGCTGGCGGTCGGCGCAGCGATCCTGCTTGGCTTTAATCGTACCGCGATTCTGTTGGGCTTCGCGGTGCTCGGGTTGATCGCGACCTATCCGTTGATGAAGCGGGTCACGTGGTGGCCGCAATTCTTTCTTGGGCTCAACTTCAACTGGGGGGCGCTGCTCGGCTGGGCGGCGGTGACCGGAAGGCTCGCCTGGCCGCCGATGTTGCTTTACCTCGGCGGCATCTGCTGGACCTTGGGCTACGACACGATCTACGCCCACCAGGACAAGGAGGACGACGCCCGGATTGGCGTCAAATCCTCGGCCTTGGCGCTGGGACGGCGCACCCGGCCATTCCTCTTCGCGGCTTACGCGGTAGCGGTGTTGCTATGGGGCGCGGCCGGCGCCGCCGCCGGCCTCGGCGTAGCGTTCGACGCCGCGCTCGCTGCTGCAGCGTCGCAGCTGCTATGGCAGGCCGCCCACGTCGACATCGACGACCCGGCCGATTGTCTGGCCCGGTTCCGCTCGAACCGCATCGTTGGCTGGCTGATCGTCGCCGGCATCGTCGCTGGACATTTTGTCTGATGATCGATCCGACGCTTTTCGTCCGCGACAACACCGAGATCAAGACCCCGCCCCTGGTGCCGGAGATCGCACTGCACCTCGCGACCGAGGTCACGCCGATCTGGCAGGCGACCGAGGAGAGCCTGTCGCGCGGCCCGGTGCCGCCGCCGTTCTGGGCGTTTGCCTGGGCCGGCGGCCAGGCATTGGCGCGCTATATCCTGGATCATCCCGAGACGGTCGCCGGGCGTGAGGTGCTCGACATCGGCTCGGGCTCGGGGATCGTCGCGATCGCCGCCGCCAAGGCTGGCGCGGCGCGCGTCGTCGCCTCCGAGATCGACCCGTTCGCCGCCGCCGCGATCGCCCTCAACGCGCCGCTCAACGGCGTTACTATCAGAGTGGAGACCCGCGACCTGCTCGATCGCGCCGCCGCCGGCTGGGGCGCCGCGCTGGCCGGCGACATCTGCTACGAAGAGCCGATGTCGTCGCGCGCGATTGCGCTGCTGCGCCGCATCGCGGCGCGCGGCCGGCTGGCATTGCTCGGCGACCCCGGCCGCGCCTACCTGCCGCGCGCGGGGCTCGTCGAGCTCGCCCGCTACGCGGTGCCGACCAGCCGCGAACTCGAAGACCGCGAGGCGCGCGAGGGCGTCGTGTGGCAGGTACTGCCGAGTGAGGAGGGTTAGCTGACCCGACGCCGCACCATCGTCGTCGCCGCACTCGGCACCACCCAGACGCTGGCGTGGGCGTCGAGCTATTACCTGCCCGCGATCCTCGGCGCCCCGATCGCGACGGCGCTCGGCATGCCGGCCACTGTGTTCTTCGGCCTGTTCTCGGCCTCGCTGCTGCTCGGCGCGGCGATCAGCCCGTGGGTCGGCAAGCTGATCGACGACCACGGCGGACGCACCATCCTAACCATTTCGAGCGCGGTGATCGCGGCCGGGCTGGCGCTGCTGGGCGTGGCGCAGGGCGTCTGGAGCGTCGGCCTTGCCTGGTTCGTCCTTGGGATCGGGATGGCGCTCGGCCTCTACGACCCGGCCTTCGCCGCTCTGACGCGCCTCTACGGCCGTGAGGCGCGCGCCCCGATCACCGGCATCACGCTGATCGCGGGTTTCGCCAGCACGATCGGCTGGCCGGCCTCGGCGTGGTTCGAGCACGCCTTCGGCTGGCGCGAGGCGTGCCTGATCTGGGCCGCGATAGACCTGTTTATCGCGATGCCGCTCAATTGGCTCTTGATCCCGCCGGCACCGCCGCTGCCGCCGCCGCCGCCCCGCCAGCGCGACGCAATCGAGCCGCAGGCGCCGCGGGCGGCGATGCCGATCCTCGCCTTCTATTTCGCCGCCACGGCGTTTGTGACCGGTGCGATGGCGGCGCATCTGCCGCGCTTGCTCGAAGCGGCCGGCGCGACCGAGACGGCCGCGATTGCCGCCGGCGCGCTGGTCGGACCGGCGCAGGTCGCGGCGCGGCTCGTCGAGTTCGGGCTGCTGCGAGCGATTCACCCGGTGTGGTCGGCGCGCGTCGCGGCCGTGATGCACCCACTCGGCGCGGCTGTTTTGAGCGCGCTGGGGCCGGCGGGGGTTGCCCTCTTCGCGGTATTGCACGGCGCCGGCAACGGCATGATCACGATCGCCAAAGGCACGCTGCCGCTGGCGATTTTCGGCCCGGCCGGCTACGGGTTGCGAAACGGCATCCTGTCGGTGCCGGCGCGCGTCGCGCTGGCGGCGGCGCCGTTCGTGTTCGGCCTCTTGCTCGATCGGATCGGCCCGCCGGCGATCCTGCTGTCGGCCGGGCTGAGCCTGGCCGCCTTCGCCTCGCTGCTGCTGCTGCGGCCGCGCAGCGCCGCGGCCGCAGCAGCCGCCAGCGACTGATCGCCCCAGCGACTGGTCGCCAATGCCGCCTGGCGCGCCTATATAGGCCCATGCCTTACGCCAGCCTACGCGACTTCATGGCCCGGCTCGAAGCCGCCGGCCGGCTCGTGCGGGTCCGGGCGCCGGTGTCGCCATTCCTCGAAATGACCGAGATCCAGACCCGCCTCCTCGCCGAAGGCGGCCCCGCGGTGCTGTTTGAGAATGTTGTCCACGAGGGCGCGGCGATAAGAATGCCGGTGCTGGTCAATTTGTTTGGCACGGTCGAGCGGGTCGCCTGGGGCATGGACCGCGAGCCGGCAGAACTGCGCGACGTCGGCAGGACGCTGGCCTTCCTGAAGCAGCCGGAGCCGCCGGGCGGCTGGCGCGAGGCCTTCGATCTGTTGCCGCTGCTCAAGACCGTAATGGCGATGCGGCCGAAGACGGTCGCCGCCGCGCCGTGCCAGGAGATCGTCTTGCGCGGCGGCGACATCGACCTCGGCCTCCTGCCGGTGCAGACCTGCTGGCCGGGCGAGCCGGCGCCGCTGCTCACCTGGCCGCTGGTCGTGACCAAGGGACCCGGCAGCGCGAAGGAGGACGGCTTCAACCTCGGCATCTACCGCATGCAGGTGACCGGACGCGACACCACCCTGATGCGCTGGCTCAGGCACCGCGGCGGCGCGCAGCACCACCAGCGCTGGCGCGCCGAGAAGTGCGAGCCGCTGCCGGCGGCGGTGGTGATCGGCGCCGATCCAGGCACGATCATCGCCGCCGTGACGCCGGTGCCCGACACCCTCTCGGAATACCAGTTCGCCGGCCTGTTGCGCGGCAAGCGCCTCGACCTCGTCGATTGCAAGACGGTGCCGCTGAAGGTCCCGGCGGCAGCCGAGATCGTGCTGGAAGGCCATGTGTCGCTCGACGAATACGGCGACGAGGGTCCTTACGGCGACCACACGGGCTATTACAACGCGGTCGAAGAATTCCCGGTGTTCCGCATCTCGGCAATGACGATGCGGCAGCAGCCGATCTACCTCTCGACCTTCACCGGTCGGCCGCCCGACGAGCCTTCGGTGCTCGGCGAAGCGTTGAATGAGGTCTTCATTCCGCTGCTGCAGCAGCAATTCCCGGAGATCGTCGATTTCTGGCTGCCGCCCGAGGGCTGCTCCTACCGCATCGCGGTCGTCGCGATCCGCAAGAGCTACCCCGGCCACGCCAAGCGGATCATGATGGGAATCTGGTCGTTCCTGCGGCAGTTCATGTACACCAAATTCGTCATCGTCGTGGACGACGACATCGATGCGCGCGACTGGAAGGACGTGATGTGGGCGGTCTCGACCCGCATGGACCCGGTGCGCGACACGCTGCTGATGGAGAATACGCCGATCGACTACCTAGACTTCGCCTCGCCCGAATCGGGGCTCGGCGGCAAGATCGGCCTCGATGCCACCAACAAGCTGCCGCCCGAGACCAAGCGCGACTGGGGCCGCCCCATTCGCATGACTGACGACATCGTCGCCGAGGTCACCCGTAAATGGCCCGAATATGGCCTCCCCGGCGACGGCAGACCGATCTGGAAATGATTATCTCTAATCGCCCTAGCGACTGGGTTTGTAATGACCGAACAGAAAATCGACAGCGATAGCGCGAACGACATCGATCTGCTGCAGGATCTTGTCGCCCGCGC
>Ga0209579_10000375_pt1 | contig 49400 bp, 80 predicted proteins | sample Coa_R1_2_FD_187152 | JGI IMG/M metagenome (GOLD analysis project Ga0209579, IMG submission 187152) | Surface soil microbial communities from Centralia Pennsylvania, which are recovering from an underground coalmine fire - Coalmine... | ecosystem: Environmental > Terrestrial > Soil >...
CAGGAGTAGGCCACGGAGCTGCTGAGGTCAACATGCGTCTCGCCAGCTCCCCAGACGGCGGCGGCGGGCAGCGCGGCCTTGTTCGCCACCGGATAGGACCAATGCGGGTCGCCGGCGGGGAAGGGGTTGACTTGGGCGGTGGCGCGCTGATCGTGCGAGAGTAGCAGGGAGATGGTCAGCACCAGCGAGACGGACGGCAGGGCGAGCAGCAGCAGAGTCTTGCGCATGAATCAGTCCTTTCCGGCGATCTCGACGGATGGGTAGAGGCGATGCACCTTGGCGAGGATTCGAGACTTGGCCTGTCCCGTGCGGTGCCCCGCCATCTGCACGGCGAGGCGCGCGTGCTTCAGATCGGGAACCGGGAAGCTGTCGCCAGGGCCGGCGTGCGGCGCGTCCTGGCGCTCCTGCGCCGTCAGGGCTGCGCGGGCGGCCGCTCCCCACGGAACCGCCCCGATGTCCGGCGAGGTGATGCGGCTCATGCGCCTGGCGACGACGGCCGGGCGCATCTGCGCGTTGGTGATGGGCTCGGGGATCATGCGGGCCACTCCATGTGCCCGTTCTCGCGCAGCCAGTGCCGCCACCGCTCGCAGCCGACGAAAAATAACGGCACCTCGCAACGCTTCAGATGGACGATCAATTCCCGCGAGATGCTGACCATTGGACTGGTCTACTCGCTCGTCTTGCTGGCGGTGTGGATGCCGAACCAGCCAGCCAGCGCGGACGCTGCGGCCAGGTAGGGATGCCAGGAGGCCGGCGCGACCTGCGCGGCGACTTGGAGGACGCCGAAGACGGCGGCGGCCCACTTTGGAGTGTTGGGGCTTACGGGGTCCGGCAAGCCGGTCATCAGCGACCTCCATGCCCGCGAGGGCGTTTCCTGGGAGTCTACGCCTGCGGGCGGGGGAAGGCAAGGGCGGTGGATTGCCCGGCTCCGGGGTGCCGCCGGAGCCGGGGTTCCATGCTGCCGCGTGCTGGGTTTTAAAGGGGAGAGTGGAGGCGTCCTAGGCCACTAGACGACGGGGGACGGTGTCCCTCGGATGGACTCGAACCACCGTTTCCTCCTGGACCTACGATTATACCTCAAAGCCTGAACCCCCGCATCATCTCCGACAAGCTCCCCTCCACCGTCTTCGGCATCGTGCGAGGACCTGGCGCCAAGGCGGCCTCTCCGGCCCTCCCGCGGCCCATCATGGTCCGGTAGGCGCCGTGGACCAGGCAGACCAGATACAGCCCCGCCATCCCGGGGTGTGAGTGCTGGTCGTGCTTCGGCTTGATGCGCTCGAGGTCCAGACCTTCGAGGACGGCGCCGCTCGGGATATCCCGGCGCCACTCCCTCACCGCCGCGTTCCACTTCCGGCAGCGCGAGTGCCAGATCAGCTTGCCGCTGTCCATGTAGTACTGTGCCGTCCGGATCAGCCACTCTCGGCCCTCGTTGGTGTTCGCCCAGTCCGGGAGGACCTGCAGCGGGATGCCGCCGGCGCGGAGGTTGGTCTCCCAGCTCTGCTGATCGCTCTCCCGGTTCTTGCCGGTGGGGTCGCCGACGTGCACGATGTGGCGGCCATAGCCGTTGCGCTGGACCCGCTGGCGCACATCCTTCGCCGCGGTGAGCCAATTCTCGGCGTACCACCACAGTTCGTCGTCGAGCCAGATCCGCGGAAGTTGATCGGGCCTGTTCGCCGGCGGCAGCTCGAGGAGTGCGAGCAGACAGACCAGCATGCTCGGCCCGGTGCCAAAGTCCCAGGCGCCGACCGAGACCAGCGCCCGCCGCGCTTCCTCCGGACCTCCGATGCCCTTCCAGCGGTCGTCTTCCTCGTCGTAGAGCAGGCGGGACCTCGCGGCGCGCGGGCAGTCGTCCTCGAGCGAGCCGGAGAAGCTGAAGATGGCAACGCCAGGCTCGACCTCGGTGCTGTTCCAGTTGCCCTCGAGCAGCCGATCGCCCTCGACGGGATCCTGCAGCAGCAGGTTGCCGGCATAGCCGGGGTCCCGCCGCTGAAGCGACGGGTTGTCCTCGAGCTTCGCCGGAATGAAGGTCACGCTCTTCGGCGGACCCTTGCGCGCGAGGTCTGGATTGGCCGCGGTCGCCTCGTCTTTGCTGTCGTACCAGCAGAGCACCTTCTTGCGGCGGTACAGCCAGCGGATGATGCCGCTACGCTCGGGGATCGGCAGGCCGATCACCGGGTCGATCCACCACGAGATGAGCTTCTTGATCCATGAGCGGCTATCTGGGTTGACGGTGGCGCGACAGTAGGGCTGGATGCCGCAGACGGAGCGGTTGCGGGAGAGCAGGTACCACCAGGTTGCCTCCGCGCGGATCTCCTCTTGCTCCCGCGTCTTGCCGGCACCGCGCCCTACGAGGGTGAGCTCGTCGTAGCCGAGATAGCAGATCTGTGCGCCCTGGTGCTCGTAGCGCTCTTTGGCGTGGTTCAGGTGCCCGAAGCTGATGGTGTTCCTGAAGGGCGGAAAGGTGAAGCTAAGCTCGTCCTCGCGGGGCCGCCCGCCGAGCGGGATGTAGAGGCCGCAGGCTTCGTCCCAGAGCGCGCCTTCCTCTGTGATCTGGGTCGAGGTCTGGCGGAAGATCTTGCCGCCAAAGCCAGGGACGGTGAAGAGGTGGCGCAGGGGCTCGAGGAGCAGGCCGTAGGACTTGCCGCCACCGGCAGCGCCGCCGTAGATGCAAATGTCGGCTGAGGTCGAGAGGAACCGTTCCTGTGGCCCGGGGTGGGGCCTGATGCGGGGGCGGTCTACGGCGGCTAGCACCGGGCCATTCTAGCGCTTGCGGTCCTGCTCTATGCCAACCTTCTCCAGCCTGGGCGTAGCCAACGACAGGCGGTGAGTGCTTTGTGATCGGGCAACGCCACCAGCAGCCTAATCTTTCCTTCGTCGTCGGCAACGGCCCACCATCCATCGCGCGTCTGCTGAGTCCAACCTTTCGGTAGCCTCATCGTCATCTCCTCTCGCTCGTCTGAGCGTCCACGCGGGCCCTGCGGCCGCTGGCCTGGCGCAGGGCTGGCGAAGGCGATCAGAATCGGTAGTCGTCGCGGACCACGCCAGGCTCGGCGGCCACGGAAAGCTCTGGTGGCTGCTGCGCCATAAACTCGCTGGCACCGCACCAGCAAGGCAACGCGCTCGGGTCCGCCCCCATGTTGAACCGCACGCCGGCGAGCGGGCACGCCTGGTGATGGGAGCGGCCACCCGAAGCCGCCCGGATACGGTCGTTCAGGTCGCGCTGTGCCTCGTTCTGCCGAAGGCGTTCACCGAGAAGCACTAGAAGGTCCGTCTGCATTCGCTCTCTCCTTGGCCTTGCGGCCGGTAGTAGTCAGGCGGTGGCGATGTCCCACAGATCGGCGAGTCCGAGTGCGCCGTTCTCGCGGCGCCAGTGGATGCGGCCTACACGAACTGGATCACTCTCGGGCTCTGGGCGCAGGAGAGCGTTCGGGCGACGCGGTGTGCGAGCTGCGCCAAAGCTGTCTTGAGCTAGCAGCCTCTTGCGGGACTCTTGGGTTGGCGTGTAGTCAAGTTTCATCGGCTTTGTCCTCCCTTTCAATGGTGCCATCTTCGCATCAGGGAGAGGCCGAGTATGTAGGACAAGCGCCCGACTTTGTGAAAGGAAATCACCTACAAATGCAGGGGTTGCTTCAGGGTTTATCGCGCCCGTTCTCCGGCAGCTCGACCGTGGGGTAGACGGTGACCAGGGGACCGAGGGGCGCGCCGTCCTTGCCGGTGTGCTCCTGGGTGAGGCGGTCTCCGTAACGCTTCGGGGCGATCTTGCTCAAGTACCACTTGCGGGTGTCGACCCGCAGGCGCCGATGCTCAATCATGTCGGCGGTCATCTTCTCGACCGTGACGGAGCCGTCCTCGTCCTGAGTCTCCTTGACCTTAACTCCCGGCTCACAGGTGTCGGCAACCTCGATCGTCTCTTCAGCCATGCGGTCGAGGCCGAGGTCTCTTGCGCGGGCGTACCTGGCAGCAAAACCTTCGCGGTCGTCGATGACCCAGCCGCGGACGGTCTGGTCCAGCGGCAGCGCGTCATCGGCGTCACAGATCGTCTTGAGGCCCTTCCCGGCCGCCAGGCGCTCAAGGATGATGGAGGCCGACTGCTCCGTGTAGACGCTCGGGCGCCCGCTGCCGCCACCGCTTGCCTTTCCTTTGCCAGCCATGATAGCCGTGCGCACGCCCCCGCGCGCAGAGTAGTACTCTACCCCCTCCCACCCAGAGACAGGGTAGTGCTGACCGGCTCGTGCTGCTCGCGGTCGGGTCTCTTGAGGTGACGGGCAGCTGCCGCGACGAGGGCATCCAGAGCGGCCTGCATCTCAGCGCTCTTGGGCTCGCGGCAGGCGACGTGGACGCGGACGTCGCCGAGCTTGGTCCAGTAGCTCATGGCCGCAGGGCTCGCTGGAAGACGGCAACGCGCTTTACGATCTCAGCGAGATCGTCAGCGTCGGCGGGGGTCAGGGGGCTGTCTTCGAGGCCGACTACCTGGATGCCGCGCGCGGTCGCGATGACGTAGCGGCCGGGGCTGACATCCACGGCGTCAGGGCCGAGGCCGATCGGGATTCTCATGCCGGCAGGCTCCGGAGGGTGGCGACGAGATCGTTGACGGCCTCGATCGCCGCTGTCTTCGCCGCCTCATGGTTGCTGCATGCGGTCTCGTTGAGCGGCATCCGCTGTCGGACCCCCCAAGTGCGATAGACCTCGCGCGCCAGGGCTTGCGGCACCATCATCCAGTGCCGGCCGCACATGAGGAAGCGGAGCGTGTTGATCTTGGCCGAGCAGTCGGTGACGGGGCAGAGGCTGGCGGAGGGCGTCATCGGCGCATCCTGACCGACACGGGGATTCGATCCAGCTCGTTGGCGAGGGCAGTCAGCGCCCTCCGCCGAAGAACGCGCGCCTGCCGCTCAGCGCTCGGCCCGCGCGACCGGAAGCCAGTGGGCGACTCGCCGGTGTTCGCGCTCTTGACGGAGCTGAGACCGAGCGGCCCAGACTTGCCGCCGTGGAAGCGCGCACCGCCAGGTCCGCTCATGGCTCCCTCCGCGCCGGCTGGTTACCGGCGAGTTCCAACCTGCGAGTGACGGAACACATCAACTCGGCGGATCTTCTCGCGAGGCTTACGGCCACGGCTGCGATGGCTTGCGGGCGCACGTTTAGGAACTCGGCCCGCACCTCATCGGCCGCCGCCCTGATGCGCATTACCGCTAAGCCGTTCTCGCTCCCGCATTGACTCGCGAGGTGATCTGCCACCTCGTCCAGGCGATCGACGACTAGCTTCGCCATCTCCGTGTTCACTTCCCACCCTCCCGCACCAGATGGTGTCCTTTGCGCTTGCCGCCGCGCACCAGATGATGCCCCGGCCGCTCGCCCTTCTTCGCCACCTTGGGCTTCTTCGGCCTGGGGTGCTTCGCGGGCCAGGTCATCAAATCTCCGCAGTCCGAATTCCCTGGACGCCAGCGTCTGCGGTCGCATGCCTGAACTCCGGCCGCATGGCCGCCAGCGCTTCGAGGGCGCGGCGCACAGCAGCCTTCTCGCCATGTGCCAGGCTCCGGCTCTCGCACCGTGTATCGTAGCCGTACCAGTACGACGAGCGGTACTCGGGGCACATCGCGAGGTGGGTACCGTCTAGAAACTCCTCCCGGCTCCGTGTCCAGCTCATCGCCCTGTCTCCCGCAGCGGCGAGCTTCCCAGCCCCCGGCGCCGCGGATACTGCACGACCTCCGCAGGCGCCTCCTGGGGAAGCGGGAGCGCAACGGCGGCGCTGAGCATCTCGCCCGATCCCCCGTGCCGCAGGCAGTGCGTCTGTCCCTTGCGCGACGGCTCGAAGAGGCCACTGCCGGGACAGTCGGGACAGGACGGCAGGCCGGCGCCGGGCGGACGGGAATCCTCGAGGCGTCGGGCGTGGAAGAAGGGCTCGCTCATGAGCGCGACTCCTCAGCCCTCGCCACCAGGAGTCGCCCGAGTTCATCGAGAAGAGCCTCAGCCGCATGCCCGGTCAAACTGTAGGGATACCAGGCCTCCTGCCGGGCGCGTCTGTACCAGAGGCGTGGCCCGCGCTCCTCGATCACCACGCGGTAGGTGATCTGACCAGCCGACCATTCGTGGCTCATTGCCGTGCCTCCAGGTGCTGGATCAGCACGTCCGCGCGGGTCACGGCTTGGTCGGCTACGGCGTCTCGCTGGTTCTCGCCAAGGCCGATGTCAGACGAGATTATCAAGGCCGCCGCGATTTGCCCGGCGAAGTGCCAGCGCCACCACTCGCGGTGACTCTCGGTCAAGCCGTCCCCCATCGCAGCGTAGGTAGCGCTCACGAACGGCAGGTAGGGCGGCGGCACGCTCATCGCAACGCCTCCCGCAGCGAGTCGAGATCCGTGATCCAGGCATTCGCCACGCCCCAGAAGATGGGCCTGCCGAAGAGCATCTGCACGCGAACGATGACAGGCGCGCTGACTGGCTGCGTCTGCCGCAGCTCCGCGTAGAAGACGCCGCTGCCGGGAGCGCCGGCCCGCTGGAATTGGTCCGCGACGACGAACCCGGCCGCGCTGAGCATCTCGTTGACGAGATCGAGCTCTTCTTTGTCGGCCGGCGCGCTTGCCGGGACGGCCCCGTCATCGACTTCCTGCGCATCCGCAGCAGCGATCTCCCGCTCGACGGAATCGCCAGTGGAGTCGGCGTAGATGGATTCTGGCCAAGCGACCGGCCAGCGCTCGACCAGGGGCCGCACCAGCCCGTCCGGGTTGCTGAGGTCCCGCGCCTCATGGAAGTCCGCGCCCACGACCTGCGAGGGGACGGCGAGGGCCACAGCCGCATGGTTGGCGAAGCGGGTACAAGGCTTGCCGGTGGCTGGGCCGATGGCGCCGCAGAGCTGCGATGGTTCGACCTTGAGGCCGGGAGCGAGCTGGATGCCGTCGCGCTTCATGCCGCACCGCCCTTCCGCGCATCCCGCAGCGCCATCGGCCAGTCCGCGAAGCTCGGGGCGGAGACAGGCGCCCTACCGGGAAGCGCCGCCCTCCGCAGCTCGGCGTTGATCTCGCTGATGCGGAGGAGCGCCTCGGACACCTCGCAACGGACCGTGAGCTCGAAGCGGGGCTTCGCCGGGAACAGCCGGCGCCAGGTGCCGATGAGGCGGGAGAGCCATAAGCACCCAGAGTTAGGCTCCGGGATGACATATTGCTCGAAACGCTCTTGTACTGTCATCGCGCACCCGTAGGGTTGCAGTCCGGACAGGCGATGGTCTGCGTCGCCCAGGGCTCGCGAAGCGGCTGACCTGCGGCATTGCGCTGCTGGATCTCGATCTCTCCGGTGTCCTCGCAAGTGAGGCACGAGAAGGGTTCGTCGTCCTCATGGGTTTCGGTCTGGAAGCCGGTCGCGAAGTTGGCCTCGCGGTCCGCCTGCTCTTGCTCCTTGAGGATCTCCGCGCTCTGACGCAGGACGGGCATTCCTAGCGGCAGGCCGAGAGTTCGCGCGGCTGCCGCTGCAAGATTGACTGGCTGCTGCTCCATCGCCCTGTACGTGGCATCCAGCGCGATGGCGAGAGAGGCGCGCTGAAGCTCGGCGGTGGCGGGGGTCATGATGCCACCTTCGCAGAGATACGATCCCTATCGCCGCGCAGAAAGCCTTTCCACCAGGCGCGACCGTTCTTGGTGCGACCGTCGAACGGGCAGTGAACTGCTTTTGGCGCCTTCATGCCGGCGACATAACCCTCTCGCTCGCTCCATTCCTCTGGTCCGACTTCACTCGTGTTATCCTGGTTCTCGCTCATGGAGTTAGCCCTCCTTGGGCAGCGAGCTCGGCGGCGTCGGTGCAGCCGGGCTCTTTTGTTTGCGGGGACGGCCACCTTTGCGACCGTTGGCGCGAGCTGCCGCAGCCTTCGCCGGCGTGCTCACCTTCCCGGCTGCTGCTGCCATCACTCGCGCTGCTTCACTGAGATTCATCCTCGGCGCGGTCATGGGCGCTTCACCTCAGTGACCGTGACCTCAACTGCGCCGCGTGTGGTCCCGGCGACAAGCTCTCTTTCGGTAACTTCGAGAGGACCGATCGCCGTCAAGTCGTGGCGTCTACAAAGCGCGACCCACTTCTTGCCCGTCCAGCGGCGCACGATGGCCTTGTTTGGGCATGCGCGACGGAGACCCAACATGCTGATCTGGCAACCGCCGCTCCCTGTGGGCTTTCCTTGGTTGGCGTTCATTGGAGTCATCATAAACCCATCCGCTGTGGAATGCAAGAGGAAAAGTCTCTAGCGGCTCAACGACTTACGAATTCAGGCCTTAGCCGCCGGTCCTCGGCCGTGGCTTCCACCTGGTCAGCCAGCCGATGCAACTCAGCCAGCGTGGCCGCTGCCTCGATTGCCGGCAGGAAGGCGGGGACGTGGCGTAGCTCGGCCGCCGCCCGGACATCTCCGCGGAGTTCCTCGAGCGCCCGGGGCCGCGCCGGGGTCCTCGCTTCCAGGGCGGCGTTCTCCCGGGCTACGCCGGTGAGGCGCCGCTTCTTCCCATGAGAGCCGTTGCCGTTCGCCCCCCTTGTAAGGGGGGCTACAGGGGGTTCTTGGGTGTTGGGTGTTGGGTGTTGGGAGTGCGGCCGTTTTCCGGTCACTGACCGGTCAGCGTGATTACTTTGACCGGTCACTGACCGGTCAGCGTCTGCCGTTCGGCGCCGTTCGGCGCCGCGGGAACGCCTCTCTGTCTCGCGGGTCAAGCGCTTCCGCACGTAGTCTGGGCAGTGGTCCCAGAAGTCATGGATCTCTAAGGTGCCGTCTGGAAGGCGGTCGACGAATTGACCGATGAGGAGCGCGGCCAACTTGCCGTCCTCGCCGCGCCATCGGGCCGTCGCTTCAAGGCTTTCCTCGGAAGGGAAGTGCGGATCCCCGGACTCATTCCCGGCCGCCCATATGAACTCGAGATAGCCGAGCGCCGCCGCCTCGTCTCCGAGCTTGCGGCAGAGGAGGAGGAACTTCCTATGTTGGAAGAGCGTCGGGCGTGCCACGCACCCACCTTTCCCGCGGCCCATGAAAGCCTCGCCCCAACGGCGCCGGGAGCCTTGCCAGGATCGGCAACCGTCAGGGCGAGGGCGAACAGCCTGAAAATCCGGGGGTCGGCAAGGCTCCTCCGGGGTCGTGGTTCTGGGATGATTCTACGGCCGGCGAGGGCGCCAAATCAAGCGCTTTTCCGCCCGATTTCCACCCTTTTTCAGCACCCCGTCAATCGCCGCCAGGGCCTCCGCGATCGAGGGGAAGGTGCCGAGATGCAGCCTGCGGCCGCCAAGGCTCACCCGCGCCTGATAGCCCTTCCCGTTCGGCTGTACGCCAGGCGGTAGGCCACGCTCGCTGGCCCTCCCGCGCCGCTTCCGAGCCATATCCTCCTGATTCTCGGCGTGGGTGGCGGCCCAAAGGTGCGCCTCTTCGACACAGAGGGGATTGTCGCCGCCCGGGCAGGAGTGGGCGAGTTCCGGGCGCTTCTTCGTCAGGCGCCGGCCGTAGAACCGCCAGGCGATGCGATGGACCGGCTGCATCCGGCCTTCGTGGCGCGCATAGCCGTACCCCCCCCCACTCACGCCGCCAGTCCATAGGAGGCAGCCCGTCTTCGGATCGCGCCGGCAGCGAGCGAAGAAGGCGGCGCGCGTCACGGGAGCGGCCCGGGCATCGCCGCGAGCTTCCTCCTGGTGATCTCGCGCCAGCCGGTTCTCCAGGCACGAGCACAGCGAGGGTTGAAGATCAGATCGAAGTCCGAGTCGTCGCGGGTATAGGGGCACTCTTCGAGGGGTACTTGGCGGCACGCGGCGCTCTGGCCTTCCTCCCGCGCGGACTCGGCGCTGACGTCGCGGCACTCCCATTCCCGACTCACGCCGTTTCTTCCTCCGCTCCCCGCCGGCGCCTCAGTTCCCGGCTCACCGCCTCCCGGATCTCCTCCTCCGTCGACGCCGCCAGAGCCACCGCCAGCGCTCGTTCGGCGGCCTCCCTGGCGCTCTCCCTCGCCATCGGCGGCTTGCGCCCGTGCCCGAGCCAGAGGCAGGGCGGCAAGGGGTTCCCGAACGGTCCCTTGCGCGGCGTGGCGGGCTCTCCGGCGGGACCTCCGCAGGTGGGGCAGCGGGACTCGGCTACCATACAGTAGCCGCCTTGGCGACCGAATATTTGGCCCAAGCCAGTCGAACGCGGACCGTGCGCAGGCACTTCGCACAGTCAGCTCCCCCGCCGCTGGAGCGTGCCCACTCGTGGACCGAGCCGCAGAGCGCAGAAGAGGCGCCTCTCCAAACCTGCGCGTCATCGATGCCGACGAGATGCACCTTCCTTCCGCCATGCACCCGCATCGGCACCAGGAGGAGCTCGGCGTAGAGGGTCGCGGGATTCATCGTGCGGGAATCAGCCCTGCGGCGCCGAGTTTCTTCACAGCCGCCTTGCAACGCTTGCAGGGCCTCGTCGCCCACGCAAAGAGCCGCACCGAGCAGGTGACCCAAAGGCCACAAAGCGTCTTTTCCTTCGTGTCCGATGCGGTCCATGGCGGCTCGGCGACCGCGTGTTCCTTGTCGTAGGTGCCGTCGCTCGCGCGGAGGACGAAGCCAAGTAAGAGCTTCACGGCGGCGGCTCCGCGGGATAGAAGCCCATCTTGCGCAGGCTCGAGACTGGCACCGTGCGGCGCGGGAGCATGCGCGGCCGAATCGATCCCTGTTGGACTTCGACGCGCGCGACCCTCGCTGGCATGATGAAGTAGACGATGATTCCTCGCCGCCATCCTCTCCCCCAAGGGACGAAGACTTCCTCGCCCTGGGTGAACCCGCCGCAGCGATGAGCGCCACTCACGGCAGCAAGCTCCCCTGGCTCCCAGGCGGCGGCTCCTGTGGCGACACGCCGCGCGGTACGCCAGCAGCCTGCTCGTTCTGCGCGGCCGCCATCCGCTGCGCCTCCGCCTGATCGTCGCTCTCCTGGCGCGCGCGTTGAAGGAGGGCCAGGCCGTGCTCGAGTTTCTCGCGGGAGAGGCTCTGGACCTCCCTCCAGGTGCGGACGGAGAAGGCCGCGACGATGGCCGCTTTCTTCGCCTCTTGATTCGGCAACTGCGCGAGGAGGCCGCCGATGCTCGTAATGGCGGCTGAGGTCGTGTCGCCACTCGCTGCTGGCGAGAGTTCGGGCTTTGAGTCGCCAACCGCCCATTTCGCCAGCCGCTCGCCTATGTCCTCGGAGAGCTGCACGCCCGGCTTGAACCAATCCCGGAACTGGACGGGCAACTTCGTATAGAGCTTCTCCGCGTTGGTCTCTGGAAGGAAGTTGGGGACGCCGTCGCTGTGCGGTGGCAGCAAGAAGGTCGCCGTCATGTCGTACTGAAGCGGCGAGGTTGTCTCGGGCTGCCAGCCGAGATCAAGGGGCGCCCTCCCGGTCTGCGGCTTGACTTTCTCCTGCGCGCGGTAGCAAAAGATGCAGTTGAGGCCAAGCTGCACGATCCGCCGGTTGAGCTTCTTCCGCTGGCCCTTCGGGACGGCGAGCGATAGCATGAAATTCTTCTTCCGGCACTCTTCGTCGTCCTTGCACTTGCGCTCAAGATAGCGCTCGCTCTGATCCATCACGCCGCCGTCGCCGGAATGCTCATGAGTCATGCTGTCGATGATGAGGACGCCCGTGCCTTTCTCTACCGCGTGCTCGATCGCGGCCAAATAATCGAGCGGCCCGTGCGGAGGCTTGAAGTCGATATGTCGGAACTGAAAGAGGTCCGCGTAGTGCAGCATGCGCCGGGCCTCAGTGTCGATGCCGAAGATCGAGCCCCCGACGACCCGCTGAATTCCGGTGGCGAGGCGCAAGGCGGAGTAGGTCTTGCCAGCGCCGGAGGGTGCAACTAGCCCGATCAGCAGCGGCACCCGCTCCCGGACTGCGGGGCTGTCGGTGAAGGTGCGGACGGGGGCGGTCATAGATCCGCTCCCTCGCTCAGAATGCCAAAGACATCATCGGCCGTTGGGAGCGCGGCCTGCCGCTGCGCGATCTTCTCTCGTAAGCCGCGGAACCACCAGGCCAAAAGCCGCGCAGTCCAGACGCTGTCGCGAGACAGCGCGTGCGTGTCCCAGGTCCCGCAAGCAGCTTCCATGCGGATGAACGCCTGGTCGCCCTTCTTGTCGTCGAGCCGCACGACGATGCAGTAGCGCTCGGCATCCGCAGCCGGCACTCCGAAGCGCCCGAGATGACCAGCGATCCCCGAGGCGCCGCACGGCACCAGAAGGAGGGCGTAGTGCGAGGCGTCGCCGGGTTCCAGCTTCACGACGACGGGTTCCGAATCGTGCAGCATGTCGAGCAGGGGCTCAGTCTCGGTGTTGATCGGCTCCCATTTCATCGGCGTGCCGTTGTAATTCAAGTCTTCCATGTCACTCCTCCTCAAGCCAGCCGGGATCACCGGCCTCAGCTACCGCAGTTGATAGATCCTCGGTGAGCGCCCAAGTGGGTGCCTCGACTTCGGCAACCCCGTACCCAGGCCACTTCCCGCTTGCCATGCACTCGCCCCACTGCTTCACCGCTCGCGCCCACTTCGATTGCCCGAGTGACCGCATGCTGCCGGCGGGGCGCACTCGGCAGACCGCGTAAGGTGGGAACGGTTCGCAAAGAAGGAATTCCATGCGGACCCTGCCGGCGAGTTCTGGGATCAGGTGTTCGACCGCGGAGACGTAGGCTGCGTGCTGCACATCCAAGCCGAAGGCGATCATGGCGCGGCCAAAGGTCGCGGGGTTCGCGCTCCGGACGATCTTGAGGTCTGCGATGACGCCGGGCTGCATCTTCGAGCGGAGATCGATCCGCGCCCGGCAGTTGACGCCGCCCTCTTCCCAGGCCGCTACCTGCTCAGTGTAGTGACCGGTCTCGCCAAGGACGAAGCCGAGATCGAGCAAAGAGCCGCGCAGCGCGATCGCCGCCTCGGTAGCGCGCTCGAACACGGGCAGGAGAACCGGCTGCCGCCCTTCGTCTTCGGCCGCGTCCCGCTCTTCGCGGGCTGACTTCGTGCGCCAGTCGAGAGCGTCGACGACATGGATCTCTTGGCCGGCGCCGAGCAGGAGCTTATGGAGAAGAGTCCCGCGCCGCTGCTCCTCGCTCGGCTCTTCGGGCGCGATGCCACCGAGCAGCGGATGCGCCGCCCACGCATGCCGCGGGCTCTTGCTCAGCATCAGGTGGGCGAGCGAGGCAGAGAGGCGGGGTCCGGATGCGTCGGCCAGGTATTCGGCGTGCGGGATGGCGTCGTAAAAGCCGGGCTCAGAAAGAGGCATCGTCGATCCTCTCTCCGATTGGCGGTCGGTTCGCGCCGCGCACCTCGCAGAAGATCACCTCGGCCGCCAGCCCCGTTTCCGCCTTGTTCCACTCGAAGCAGCCCGCCAGGCGAGCAGCGGCGCGCCGGCAGTCCTCATGCACCAGGTCCGCGATGAGGCGCTCGAGGTCGGCTTCTGCCGCTCGGCCCGCTCCCTCCTCAGCCTCGTCCTCTTCGCGGATAGCGTCCAACTTGGCGGCCTTCGCGCGCCATCCACGGACGATGCCGGGAAGGGAGACGACATCGTCGATAGAGAAGCCCTTATCCCCAAGCGCGAGAACGGCGATTTCGTTTAGGAAGCCGAAGGCGATGTCTTTCCAGGTTCGGTCGGTGCGCTTGATCTCAGCCAGCTCTTCAGAGTCGCGCTTCCAGGCGGCGACGAGACTGGTGATCTGCTCAAGATCGTAGAGCGTGATCGCCTGCTTCCTTCCCGCCAGCTCCGCGATTTGCCAGAAGGCATCCACGATCGGCGGATGGATCCCGGGCTGGCGCTGGCCGAAGTGCGCATTGAACGCCTCGACCAGGAGGAAGGCCAACTCCTTCCCCGTAAAATCCCCCGCGATCGGTTCGACCTGAAGCTCTGGCGCGCCCATCTCTCGCCCTATTGCGACTCGCTGCCGCGATAGAGAATCGTCCCGCGAGGGCTGGCGCAACATCACCGCCAGCGGAGGTTTCCACGCCTTCAGCAGCTCTTCTCTTCTTGCGGGGTCCATCAGGGCCGCCTCTCGCCGGTCTCTGGCGGCAGCGCTTCGGAGAGGCGCACGCGCGCCAAGCTCGCCAAGCCTTCCGGGAACGCGATGCGCTCGCCCTCCTTCTCTAGGCGCCGCAAGAGCGCTCCGTCGATCGTGACTCGGATGCTCTTCCGCTGGCTCTTCTTCACGCCTTGACCCTCCCGGTTCTGCCCGGATTGGCCCGGGCGCGAGGTCATTCTCGCATGACCCGCGGAGCCCGTCAAGTCATCTTCGGGCAGATTGGGGCTTGACAGGCGGCGCGGAGGGGCGTAGAGTCGGGGCCATGGACTCTCAGGAAGCTGCCATGATAATGCCGTTGGCGATCGGCCGCCTACTGCGCCTTTTTGCTGGTCCTCCCTCGCCAGGAGACGCCGCAGACTACGCCCGCACCAAATCCGTCATTCTCGAGTGCGGCGATGCTCTGGGCGGCAGCCCAACGGCAGATCAGCGGCCCAACTATGCACGCGACTATAGCTGCGGTGCTGCGGGGGATTGATGCCCAGCGCTTCCCCGACGCAGCTTACCCTCCGCTACCTCCGTGAGCAGGGCTTTCTCGCGCAGGTGGTCGAGAGGTGGGTGCCGACGCGCGATCCTGAGGAAGAGGGAAGGCGTAGCGGAATGATGGAGGCCGTCAAGTTTCTGCGGGAAACGGCGCAGCGCTACGGCGATGGCGTTTCAGGTGTCATCTCGTTGGCCTTGCGGGAGGCTGCGGATTCAATCGAGAGATCGCTGCCTGCCGAGTTTCAGGGCTCCCCCGGCCGGCGCGTTGACCTCTTCGGGCTCATCGACGTTCTGTGCCTGGACGGCAAGCCCGGTTGCCTAGGAGCGCAATGCTGCGCCTATTCCGGCGTCAGCGCGCACGTCAAAGAAATGAAGGAAGGGACGGTCAAGGTTCCGACACTCCCGATGGGCGCGCTCGTGGAGCTAAAGAGAGACCTTGCGCTCCGGTGGCTTTCCGCCGGAAACCGCCTCTCCATCTTCGGCTGGCACAAGAAAGACGGCCGCTGGACTCCGCGTATCGTGGAGATCACGGCGGAAACTCTGAGAGGTTGAACGGTGGGCAAGTCGATAGACTACGCGCCGATACCGCAGCCTGAGGGAGGAAGAATCTCCCTGTCGATTAAGCCGCCTGCGACCTGGTTTGGCAACGAGGACTTCATTGTATTTGTTGGCGGCTGCGGCATCGGGCGCGCGCGAACACTCATCGCCGCGAGGAAGATCCTCTTGGATGCGGCCAAGCAATCCCTAGAGTCACTCATCGAGAAGCACCAGAAGGCCGCCGACCATTATCGCTTGGTGAAGTCAACCATGGTCCTTAAGGCTCCCGCGCCGAAAACTCCAGGAGGATAGAATGGCCCCCGCAACGCAGCTAGAGCACATCCGCCTCGCAGCCTTGACGCCGCTCTGCCTTGATCAGACGCATCCGTCCTCAGTCGTGATCCCGGGGAGCGCGGCCACCGTCCAGGTGAGCCCGCCGCCGCCCGAGGTTTACGCGGCGGACGGGACGAACAACCAGGAATTCCTCGGCATCGCCTGTGGCCTGCCGACCGCCCGCCGCTGGCCGCATCTCTTGACTCCCGGTCTCGCAGTCTCGCGGCTCGTCGCGTGGCTGACCCTGCAAGAGGCGCTTGGTCATCAGTGCCGCAACTTGAGCGCCTTCGACGGCGACGAGCCGTGGCCGGGGTCGCCTCATGGCGACCTCCATCTGTCAGCAGCATCGGCGGCTCTCTACGAGCTGTTGTACCAGCACGACAAGCCTGGGGTCACCGGAAAGCAGATCGATTGGTTCGCCATCCACTTCGCCGGCATGGAGCAGCTCACCAGCCTTGGCGGCGTCTTCGCAGCCCCCTGCGGCCGCGCGCTGAGCTTGCCGCCTCAGTGGATTTTCGACCGCCTCGCCTACGCGGTCATCGTGTCTCGCGAGGACCTCGCGACAGCGAAGAAGAAGCACGGGGATGTAGCGCCTCCGAGCCGGCCGGCCTTCGATCTCTTGATGCGCTGCTCTGCCGCCTTCCCGACCATCCGCCAGCGCATGAGCGTCGTGAAGGTCAAGCGGGCAACGCCGGTGCGCGTCTGGCGACAACCGGATGGCGGCTTCACCGCGATCATGGTCCGCGACTCGGGCGCGATCTACAAGCCCTGTGCGGGCGTCCAGGTGGATGGCGCGGGGAACGTCAAGGCGGTCGCGAAGATTGCCGAGATGCCGGTGCCGAGCGGGACGCCGGAGGTGATCGGCGAGTGAACGAGAATCCCGTTTGCCGGTGGTGCCAGCGCAAGCTGAGGCTCTGGGTTCGAGGCGATCCTGCCTATGGGCGTGGATATCTTGGCGGGGGACTCTTCTGCTCCCTGCTCTGTGGCTATCGGTGGGCAGTCAACAAGATTCGCGGCTGAGCCGCAAGGAGGAAGAGATGGCGAAGAGAGCAGGACTGCCCCAGGAGGGCGGCGAGGGAGAAGCGGCAACTGAGACGCCGAAGAAGGGGCGCGGCCCGAACAAGCCGAGAGCGGCCGGGCTTTTCGTGGAGCTGCCGCCGGATCTCGCGGCCGAGGTGAAGGCCACGGCCGAGCGCATCGGCAACGGCAACGCCGCGCATACCAGGATCGTCCACGACGACATCATGGCGAGCCTGGCGGCCGATCATCAGGAGCACGCGAAGTCCCATCAGGGGAAGATCGCGGACCGCTACTTCAACGCCCTGAAGGTCCGCGCGGCGCAAGGAGGCACGAGCTCGAGCGCCGAGTAACACCTCAACTCGCGGGCGTCACACCGACGCTCGCCAATCGATCAAGGGAGATCCGAACCATGGCACCAATACTCGTGAACAACTTCAGCGACATTGCCGTCGCCCTCAAGATGCTGGCCGCCGAGTGCTTCAACTACTCGGGCAGCGGCGGGGGCGTCACCGCCGGAACCTACAACCCCGGCACGGGCGACTTCCCCGAGACCGGGACCCGCGAGACGCAATCGGCCTGGATGGTCAAGACGTTCGGGAGCGGCTTCGGCTTCCCGATCGTCAAGTCCGCTGCGGATGGCGGCTACGTCCCCGATGCGGTCAACGACAACCGCGGGCCGGCGCGCGGCCATGGGGCGCCGTCCATGAGCGGCGCCATCCTCGCCAGTCTCGGGCTGCCCTTCACCTACCAGCTCAGCGTGAAGGACACCGTGGTCATCACCTACATCCCGGCGCTGTACGATCACCTCGTCGCCCTCATGCTGGCGCCGGCGGGCGTCACCCCGGTCGGCGTGCCGTCGAATGCGGGTCCGGTCCTCGTCTCGCTGGCCCACGACCTCAATCAGGCGCTCGCGAACGCCGCCAACTCGCTGGCCGGCAAGTAGCGGTATCCATCGATAACCATCGCAAGAGAGGGGAACCCATCCATGAAAAGATTCGCGCTTCTCGTTCTCACCGTCCTCATCCTCCCGCTGCTCGCCAATTGCACGGCGACCATGGGGATCACCACCGGCAACGGCATCGCCGCGCAGTGCGCCACCGTGCAGGCCGACGTCGGCAAGGCGCAGGCGGACTTCGCGTTGGCGAAAGGCCTCGCGGCCACCTTGTGCGCCAGCAACCTCCTTCACCCGGCGCAGTGCACTCTCATCGCGGCGCAGGAGGCGAACGTCACGCGGCTGCTGACCGCGGTTCAGACGGCGGCACAGGCATGCTCCAGCGCCGGGAACGTCGGCGCCTTCCAGCAGGCATTGGCCGCGTTCGCCGCCGGTCTCGCGAGCTACAACGGTCTGACGACTCCCGCGCCGCCGCCGCACTGAGCAACGCTGGCGCGTGGCCAGCAGGGCGGTCCCGGTGCTACCCTCAAGTCAGACGCCGGGACCGCCCGATCTTTCCAAGGAGGACAGAATGCCGCCCAAGGCCACAACCAATCTGCCGCTGTCGTGCCTGAAGGAAGGCGCCGTCGAGGAACTGTTCCAGCACGCGATAGCCCAGGTCCTCGCGAACATCCGCGATCCCAACACCAGCGCCGAGGCCAAGCGCAAGGTGGTGATCGCGATCGACTGCATGCCGGCCGGTGACCGCTCGGCCGTCCTGCTGGACATCGCCGTCAAGACGACTCTCGCCGGAGCGTCTCCGATCAAGACGCTCCTCACCATCCAGGACGACGGGCGCGCGATCACCGCCCACGAGCCCGAGCAGGCGAAGCTGCCGGGTCTCGCCTCCGTCAGCCCGATCAAGGAGAAGTAGATGCCCGATGTCACCAAGGATGCATTGGAATACGTCGTCGGCCTAGCGCCCGGCGCGCGGACCGACCTCTCGGACGGTCCCGTTTTCGACAAGCCCGTCTTTCGGCCGCCTCATCCGCTGGTCGACCCGCTGCCCGATCCGCTGAAGCTTCTCACCCTGCGCTCGCTCGCACAGTACGCCGCCTCGGGGGTCGAGGCCGTCAACCCTGAAGCCGCGCACTTCCTGCATGTCGAGCCGCAGCGCGTGAGCTTCGTCTCGACGCTGAGCGACTTTCACCGCAAGCGCGAGGTCCTCGCCGTAGCAAGCTTCTTCCCGGCCTGCGATCAGTACATCAACAAGTGGATCTCGCTCGAGGACGCCATCATCGGTCTGCTCGCGGAGTTCGACGCGAGCGGCGACCGCGATGCGGTCATCGCCGCGCTGAAGGCGGTGAAGCGCGAGGACACGGAGATTCACGAGGACAACGGCATCGGCCAGCAGGTCACGGCCCGCGCCGGCGTGGCCCTCGTGACTATGCTATCGGTGCCGAATCCCGTGAGCCTCGCCCCGTTCCGCACTTTCCCGGAGGTGACGCAGCCGCTGAGCCTCTTCGCCCTGCGGCTGAAGGACGGTCCCCAGGTCGTGCTCAAGCAGGCGGACGGCAGCCGCTGGCAAGTCGAGGCGGCCGCCAGCATCGGCACCTATCTCAGCAATGCCCTCAAGAGTTCAGCCCCCGACGGTAGCGCGACGCTGCCATCGATCATCTACTGAGGAGGTAGAGATGAAGAAGAAGCTAACGATCAGGAACGAGACGATCCTCGTCCTCGATTCCCTCGCGGCGGCGCGCGCCGGAGAGGAGCCAGCGCAACCAGGCGGCGGCTGCCAGCCGAACAGCAGCATGCAGCGGCAGCAGCTCCGCAGACTTTGAAAGGAGGAAGTCCGCACCCGAAGCGAAGCCGCCAACAGAAGCACCTAAGCACGTGACTGAGATCGGCGGCGGGGCGTACCTGGCGCCGGTTTTCGCTTCAGGGTAGCAGTCCCTGCGTCCAGCAGTAGTAGACGATCTCGCGGTCGTTCTTCAGCTCGGCCAGGTCGCGAATCAGCGCGCGGTAGGTAGAGACGGTGCTCTGCGCGACACCCATCTGCCGCGCGATCTGGTGCGGACGCCAGCCGGCGCCGAGGAGCTTCAGGACCTCTCGGGCGCGCGGCGGAAGGCGCTCGTGGGGAGGAAGGGCCATCCGAGCCTCGCGGCTCATCGGCTTGCCGGGCATCAACCCCTGCGCCGCGGCGGGGGAACCGAGAGGCCGCGCTTCACGAGCTCCGCGGCCGCCACGGTCTCTGCGGCCTGATCTCCCACATCGTGCCGCCACTTCCGCAGGGTCTGGATCTCATGCTCGTGGCGCTCGACCTTCTCTCCGAGCGCGCCCTCCGCTCGGCCGTTGCGCTTGCGCTCTGCCTCGCTGCGCTCCCTCTCGGCCTGTTCCAGGTGAAGAACGCGCTGGCGCAGGGCACCGAGGCCGGCCCCGAAGGAGATCAGGAGGACAACGAACCCGCCGAGCTCGATGAAGTCGTGGAGGGTCACAGGCGCGCGGCCGCTGCCTCTGAGCTACCTTCCGCGAAGTAGGGCGCGTACAGGGGCCGTAGAGCAGCGCCGAGCTCCGCATCCGTGCACGGCCAGAGCTTCTCGACCGCTGCCGACATACCCTTTGGAGCGAGGTCGAATTCCGCGAGTAGACACTCCGCCATCCCGTGCGGGAGCATCCCGGCGTCGCCCATCGCCTGGAAAGCCTGAGCAAGAGCGGCCTGCCGCTTCGGCGGCGGGCAGCAGATCAGCAAGAGGCAACAGCCGAGCGAGCGCAGCAATTGGCGGATGAGGGTCATCATCTATCTCCTGTGGATCTGCACCTGGTTCTGTCGCATCTCTCGGTTGTTGTCCTGCTCTTCCTTGTAGCGAAGCTCGCGGATCAATGCGTCGTTCGACTTCTCGGCCTGCTCGATCCGTAGCACCAAGGTCGGAATGCCGATGACCTGGGTTTCGAGCGTGCGGATCTTCAGATCATGCACGTCCTCTCGGTCCGCATGGCGCCCCATGTAGTAGGCGAAGATCGCCGTCTGCAGGAACATCGCGAAGAGGAGGGTCGCCAAGCTGATGGCGGTCGTCGGGGACATCCCGCGGTGCTGAAGGCTCTCGGTCACTTCGCGAAACCTCCGACGCCAGGGGCGGCGAGTGGGTGCTGCGGCAACGGGTCGGGCCAGGGCATCGGAGGTCACGAGTTCCCCAAGAGTCGATCAGCCATAGCGATTCTCCGCGCGGTAGATCCGCAGCCGGCGAAGGAGGAGCTGAAGGGGCATGTAGAGCCGGCGCCAGATCCAGTCGCCCATCATGCTGCCTCCGTCCAGATGTCGATGAAGGCGCCATCCGTGCTCGCCACGCCGGGCGTCGTGTCCGTGATCTGCTGGAACCGCAGCTGCGTGTAGCCAGGCAACACGAGGACCTCTGGGAGTGCGCCGACCGAGTAAAAGGTACCGTCGCCCGCAGCCGGAGCGCTCGGTGTCACTGTGGGGCGCCGGTCCTGCGTTGCCTGGTTGGTGAACAGCGTCACCCAGACCGAGCCGTTCCAGTAGTCGACCTCGAACTCTGCCGGGCCGGTCGCGCTCGCGAGCATCGCCGTCCGCAGCATCATCGGCGCCGGCAGCACGAGGGCGCGATCACCAGGCCCGGGCAGCACGCCGTAGGCGAGTTCCGCGCCGACGCCTCCATACAGGAAGAGCGTCGTGCGTTGCCGGTCGGGGCCGAGCCAGCGCCGCACGTCCTTGACCGCCGTGATCGCGCCGGAGAGCGTCGTCACGCGCCAGAGCTCCAGCGCCTGCGGATGAGGCTTCGCCGCCTGCCAGATCAGATCCGGGTTCGACGGCACCTTCCACACACTCACCGTCGAGTTGTCCGGGAAGAGGATCGAGACCGGGCTCGCGGTCATGTCGAAGGAGTCACCGACGATGCCGGAGCCAGGGCCGAGAGTCGCGTTGAGACTCGAGATCCCGTAGAGCAGCCAACCGCCCCAGACGGTCAGGGTCTGGTCGATGTCACCCGCGAGAATCGCCGCCGTCTGCGGCACCTGGACGTAGCCAACGAGGGGCTCGCCCACCGGGAGGACAGGCCGCCCGCTGAGCGCCACCGGGTAGGCGGCCGCCAGGCCCTTGGTCACGGTGAGGAGCGGCCCCGCGCCGGCGGTGAGCGCCAGCCAGTAGGCTTGCCCTGCCGCCAGCGTGGCGCCGGCGCCGTCGTGCTGGTCGAAGGCGATGGCCTGCTCTAGGCAGACCTTCGGAAGGCCCTGGAAGCGGTACTGCAGGTCTGCCAAATGGACGTTGTTGTCCGGCGTGCCGGAGGCGGTGAGACCGCCGCCCGCAATCAGGAAGCTCGCCTCCGAGTCCCCGCAGCCATCGAAGACGCCACGCGCGCCGGCAGACCAGAGGCCGACGGGGATCGGGAGGGATGGCTCCTTGTAGTGCGGGTCGAGCTTGAAGGAATAGGAGTCGCTGAGCTGCCCGATGGGAGCGTTCACCCGGAAGCTGACCGAGTAGCCCGAGTCGGCCGGGATCGTCGGTAGCCTCAAGGGGCGTCCGGGCGCGATCTTCGCCCATCCGCTCGTGTAGGGCTGTGGCGAGCCCGTACCGCCAGGCGCGATGCCCGTCACCTGGGCTTCGAGGTAGCCTTGCGTGACGGCCACGCTGTTGCTGTTGTAGGCGGCGTCGGTCGAGCCCTTGACCAGGGCGCCGATGTAGAGCTCCGTCAATGGGTCGGCAGTCGGGACGCCCTTGCCGTTCCAGATGGTGATGGCGATGGTTGGGGAGATGGTTCCCGAGCCGAGCGTGCCGAAGCTGAGGGCGCCGAGCGGGGCTCCCGTGGAGTCCAGGAACTGAGGAAGGACGCTCACGCAGCCGCACCTCCTAGGATGCACTGCGGCTCGCTGAAGGAGCAGACCTCGACCCGATTCAGCAGCGGCGCGTCGCGCTCGATCCGCCGCGCCGCCATCTCGCAATAGTCCGGCTTCAGCTCGATGCCGATGGCGTTGCGGCCCATGCGGAGCGCGACCATGGCCGTCGTGCCAGCGCCGGAGAAGGGATCGAGGACGGTGCATGGCGCGATCTCCGCGACGTGGCCGCAGGATGGCAGCCAACCCGAGGTGGATCGCTCGCGCGCCGGGAGCTTCCAGTGCGAGCCCTTGAAGTCGAGGTTTTGCTTTGAGGCGCCATATGCGGCGGAACGATTCGAATGGCCGGCTTCGCTCGCGGCCTCCTGCGTCGTCTTGCCGCTGACCATTACCTCGCGCTTCCACGGCGCCCCGCACTCCGAGCAGCAGCCGCGCTCCGAGGTACCGGCCGCGATGCAGCGGCGCGCCAACTCGGGCGGGAAGGTGGCGAAGTGCGCTTCAGGGAACGACGAGGTCGGAATGGTCCAGACGGAGCGGAGGTTGCGGCCGCTCGCGATCTCGGCAGCTTCGCCAGGCTCGCGGCCGTCGCGGTGTACAGCGCCATGGGCGCCAGCGTGAGTCGCCCACCCATCTGGTTTCTTCGAGCGCCGGCGGTCGTTGCTGTGCGCCGGCAGGCCGAGGTCCGGGCGCTCTCCGAAGGCTAGCAGCTCGGGCCGCGTCGTAATGGCCGCCTCGCGCACCGCCTCAGCGTCGTAAAAGTACCGCTCGCTCTTCGTCAGCAGAAACACATACTCGTGCGCCGTCGTCGGCCGGTCCCTGACGCTCTCCGGCATCGGGTTGGGCTTCGACCAGATGACGTCCCGGCGCAGCCACCAGCCGGCGTCTTGCAGGGCGAAGGCCAATCTCCACGGCATGCCTACCAGATCCTTGTGCTTCAATCCCTTGGGCACTCCTGCCTTTCGCTCACCGTGGGCGCGCCGCACCTGGACATGATGTGCCAGCGATCCTTCGAGGGTCGACTTGCCGATTGAACCGTTCGGGCGCGAGACGTAGCTGTCGCCCATGTTGAGAAAGAGGGTGCCATCGTTGCGGAGCACGCGCCGAATTTCCGCCGAGATCAGAACGGCGTGATCGAGGTAGAGCTGCGGCGTCGGCTCCAAACCGAAGGAGCCGCGCCAGCCATCCGACCAGAGGAGCGCCGGTATCCCATAATCGCGAAGGCTCCAGTACGGAAAGGAGGTGACGCAGCAGTGGACGCTCCGCGCCGGCATCGCCCGCAGGACCGCCAGCGCATCGCCGCAAATCAGGGTCGCCTGTCGCACTGCCATCAGTCTACCTCACGTCCGCGCCAGCAGGACCTGCGGGAACGGTCCATCACCCGGCGTCGGCGGCTGCAAGAGCGTCGGGGAGCCTGTCGGCATGGGCGAGATCGGCCCGTCGTAGAAGTAGATTGGGCTGGCATCGCCCGGGCTTCGGAGCGGGAACGCGATCAGCCGGGAGTTGTCGGAGCTGTTCTTGAAGCCGACGGCGCTCGCCGGCATCCAAGAAGTCGGCAGAGCCTGGAAGGGAGGGCCGCTGACCGGGCTTGCCTGCGCGACGAGGGCCGGCCACTTGTAGGACACGGAGACCTCGTTGGCGCCGACGAGGACGACAGCGCCGATGCCGAAATAAGCGAACCCGGCGTTCGGCGCATCTCCCGGCGAGTTCCAGGACAGCGCCGAGAGGTCGAGCGTCCAGTCATTGCCCGGATCGTCGCGGGTCCAGAGATGATGCGGTCCGACCGCGAGGCCTCCGCCGTCCGTGAAGGGCGCGGTCGGACCGACCGGCGTTGCGATGAAAGCCCCGATCTGGCCCACCGCGCCGCTGTAGATTTGGAATGGCGGCGAGCCGGAGGTGTTGCCTGGGCCACCGACCAGAAACTGCCCGCTCGAGAAAGCCGGGCCGAAGAACGCTCCGAGGCGATGGCCGGCGAGAAAGTAGGGCTCGCACAGGGCGAACGCCCCGGGGATCGTCCAGGTCACGACGGCCGAGGAGTGCGCGGTCGCGTCGAGGACGCGAAGGAGAACGGTGTCGCCAGAGCCGGGGGCGTAGTTCGCGGCAAGGATGTTGTCGGTAGGGATTGGCGCGCCATGCGGGTAGGCGGTCGGGGAGTCGAAGATGCCGGAGTAGGAGACCTTCGCGCGGCGGCTGCCGTAGGTGCCATCCGAGTTGTACCAGTAGGCGTAGAGGAAGGTTCCGTCGTCCGCGATGGCGAGGTAGGCGTTCGCGGTCGGGGGCGGTGGCGGAGGAGGAGGGGGCACGACCGGGAAGAAACCGAAGGCAACGGAAGTGGACACGGCGAACTCGCTCCCTCCTCCTTGACCGCTGGTGGCGCCGAGGATCATCTCCTGGCCGAAGCCGGCGCCTTGGTTGACGAGGGTGACTTTGGTTCCGGGGAGGAAGGACTGGTTGCCGAGCGATGAGACGGTGTAGGTCTGGTCATTGCAAATATTCTTAACTAGGTGCATTCCGTTGCCGAGGTAGCCAACGTATTCAACTTCCGTGCGGACATCCGCGCCGGCCTGGGCTGCGGAAGACAGCACCGCGCCGAGGCCTGCTGCCGCAAACTGGCCTTGAAGGAAGCCGGCGCGGGGACCGGTGCGCGGAGGCATCTACTCTCCAAGCCCCCGCCAGCCAACCCAGGAGCCGGAGCGGATGAAGAGGCGCGGCGCAACCGCATCCAAGAGGTCCGGGTCATGGCGCTCGCCTGGCGATGCATCCGCGCTCGATGGCATCCCGCCGCACCGGCACTGCACCACCGCCTTATCAGTCCCAAGCGGATCTGGCGTCACTGCGGCGCACGGCATGAGGAAGCCAACTTCCCGGAGGTTGGCGCTGCTGGTGAAGTCGCGCTCGAATTTGACTACGGCACTCCCGCACTCCGGGCACACGATCTCCTCCCCCGCTCGCGCGATCAGTATCCCATCTCGGGGTTCGAGGAAGGCGGTCATGCGGACCTCTTCAGGACCGCGATCATCTGTCGCCCAAGGTACTCGGCATAGGCCGGCGGGATGGCCTGGGACAGTTCGTAGCGGTTCATCCAATCGATCCCCATGGCCGCGCGCCGAAGCTCGGGCCCGGCACTCCGCGGGCGCGACCGCTTGCCGCCGTTGCCGACGACGGTCCACCATTCGCCGGGGTGCCCCTTCGGGCAGTCGGTCCCCATGAGCAGCAGCGGCGACTCGAACAGCCGATGCCGCTTCACGCGGATGCCGAGTGCGAGGCCACAGATCATCACCGGACGCCGGAGCGGCGCGCCGATGACGTTCTCGATCACGTAAGGGGCGCCGCCGGCCGCCAAGCGCTCGCGCATCGGCGCAAGGAGATCGGGATGCGCCTCCTTTGCGCCGGACCCGCGCATAACGGTCGCCGCACACCAGCGCTGGCACGGCGGACTCGCCCAGATGAAGTCGAACCCGCCGAGCGGGTAGGTGAGCGCGTCCGCCTGGACGAACACGCCGCCCCGGTAGCGCGGCTGCGGGTGGATGTCCACGCCGGTCACGTCGAAGCCGGCGCGCTGCAGGCCGACGCTGACACCCCCGGCGCCGCAGAAGAGGTCGAGAGCCTTCATGGCCGCTTGGCGAACCTGCCGCCAGCTCCGCGGATGGAATCGGGAGGGATCTTGTTGACCAGCTCGAAGAGCCGGCGGCGCAGTTGTTTCCGCTGGTCGCCGCTGGCGTTTCGGAAGCTCAGTCGGTCGAGTTCCTTCTCGACGGCGCCGCTGTACATCCGAAGGCGCGTGCAGACCGGACAGAAGACGCGCCGTCGATGACCCTCTACAATCTCGATAGGTTCGCCGCAAGACAGACACCGTGCCTCGACCATTGCCCCTCCGCAGGGCCAAAGCATATGCGTTTGCCACGGGCCGCGTCAAGCGGAATATCGCCTCCCTCATGAGGTAGTTCCCATCGTCGGCACCGTCACCGCCCCGACGAGAGGGTAGATCGCGCACACGAAGGTGGAGTATCGCGGGTCCGACGCCTCGCCGTTGCACCAGTGCTTCGCCTGGCTGATCTGGGCCAAGTTGTCGACCCCGAGCGGCCGGCAGGTGAGCCAGATCCACATGCCCGTGTACAACATCCCGAGGAGCGGCGTCGTGACCGTCACCGGGTCGGCGGCCGCCTGCTCGATGATGTGCAGGCCGGCGTCCCCCAGCTCCTGCGGCGTCTCGGCCCAGGTGAGGCTCGTCTTGATCTTGTACGGCGGGTGCGTCGCGAGAAGTCCAGGCGCGGTCACAGTGACCTTCATGGGCTGCGTCTGCGTCGGGTCCGCCGTCTGGCCGGCCGTGAAGATCGTCGGGTCGGGGGTGTAGTTCGGGAGCTTCTCGACGCCGGGTGGCGCGCCCTGGCCGAGCACCACGACAGGGTTGCCCACCTGCTGCGTGCTCGACCCGTCGAAGTTGAATGTGCTCTGCACTTTCGTGAAGCCGGTCTCGCTGTTCGGGAAGTATGCCGTCTGCGTAATCCCGACCAGCTCGAAGGTCTCCTCTGCCTGGCTCGACTGCTGATTGTTGGCCGTGTAGAGGTACTGGCCGCCCTGGTAGAGCCCGAAGCCGTAGCTCCAGGTCGTCTCGCTACTCACGTTGCCGTTGGCGTCCGCCTTGGTCACCAGGAAGTCCTGCCGGGTGACCATGAAGCTCGCCGCCGCGTCGAAGACGGCCTCTCCGCTCCCGCGCAGGAGGATGCCGTTCGTCGGGTCGATCGACTGCCAGGGGGTCGAGCCACTCGCGATCTTGAGCGCGCCGCGCCGCATGTAGTAGCCCTCGGTCGTAGTGATCGAGCCGAGGAAGAGTCCCGTGCCAAGGACCTCGCCGGTCGCCGTGCCGCTCAGGCCCTTGTACCAGGGGTCGGCCGGCAATCCTTGGGGGCCGACGTAGCCGATGCCGTCGTAGAAATACTGCGTCGTCACGCGCGACGAGAGCTGAAACTGCTCGGTCGGTGTCGCGAAGCCGCCTCCCGAGTCCCCTGCGATGGCGCCGGCCGCTACAAAGCAACTGAGCGCGTCCTCGTGATGGGTCGACTCGTTCCACTGGTAACGCGCCGCCTCCGGCCACACGTACGAGTAGGTCTCGACCGTCTGCCGCACGAGGGTGCTTCCCAGCGTGTCGCGCGTCGTGACGACAATCAGGATCGGGCGCTCGGTCGGGGGCCCCGGCGCGAAGGAGATGCCCGAGATGGCGCCCGAAATCTGCTGCTGGCCGCCGGCCACCTTGGGTGCGTAGCTCGCGAGCGTCACCTCCCGCTCCTGGGTGATCTGGTGCCCGGGCGCGGCTGTTGGCGGCGTCGTGATCTGCTGCGTCCCGGTCAGGGTCACGCTGGTCGGGATCTTGCCCGGCGGTCCGTCTGCCTCGGCGCGCTGCGCGGTGACGATCAGCCGCTCGTCGAGGACGAAGGCCGAGACTGCATCGCCGTTGTTCAGAGCTCCGGCGACCGGATTCCAGTTGAAGCCGTACCGGTCCCGAAGGAGCTTCCGTCCTTCGAGGGCGAACATCTCCCCGCCGAGCTGCCATGGGTCGCCGTCGATCAGCGGCACATACTTGTTGACGGGGTTGCCGCCCTCGAAGTTGAACCAGCTGTCGGCGACGGGGCTGTCGGTGTCGAAGGCCGACATGATGAGCTGCGCGACAACCTGGTCCCGTCGTAGGTTCGAACCGGCGGGGATGACCAGCGTTCCGGGCATCCCGTCGAAGCGGCCGCCGCGGTCGAGCCCGGCAAGCTCCTCGCGGTTGCCGATGCGCGAGCCCCGGCTCTGCTCCGCGTAGCGCTTCACCGTCGTGGCGATGCCATGCAGCATCAAGGGGTAGCGCACCACCTGGCCGGCGACCTTGTAGCAGGCATAGAGGTCGACATCCTGGAGCCCTGTCGGCGGGGCGCCGCGCTGCAAGGGGTTGCCGAAGACGCCATCGGGCGTGGTCAGCGCGGTCGTGAACACCCAGGTGTTCAGTTGCCGGTCGAGCTGCGTATCGATCTCGATCTTCCCTACCATCATTTCGAGCGGGACGAGCTGGCCGCCGACGTAGACTTCGAAGCCTGCCTCCTGGAAGCACTGCGCGAGCGGGATGGCTCCCTCCGCACCGGTCGAGTCCACGGCTGCGGTGAGGACGGCCTCCTGTCCTGCGGCGATGGGTCCGCTGCCGGCGTTGACGTAGGCTTGCATCTCGGCGGTGACGGCGCCCACACCGGAGGTGGCGGCGAGCATGAAGAGGGAGATGGTCGGCATGCTAGAATCGGCCTAATGAAACGGGTATTCAGGCGGCTCGCGGAACTGAGATGTTCCCATTGCAAACGCCCCTTCATGGCGAAGGTGCGTGCGGGAGAGAGCGGTCGCCGCTTCTGTTCGCGACAGTGCGTAGGAGCTTCGACCGCAGCGCCGATGGCGGAGCGCTTCTGGAAGAAGGTCCACAAACTTCCCGGGGATGGATGCTGGCTCTGGCGCGGCGCTAAGTTTCGCGGTGGCTATGGTCAGTTCGACAGGAGAAACGCTCACAGAGTTGCGTGGATTCTCACGAACGGCAATCCCCCCAGGGGTCTCAATGTCTGCCACGACTGTCCTGGCGGCGACAACCCTGGATGCGTTCGGCCATCCCATATGTTTCTTGGAACGCAGGCTGAAAATCGGGGCGACTGTGCAAGGAAGGGAAGGACGGCGCGCGGTGAAAGAAATAGCGGGGCGAAGCTCACCCGCGACCAGGTCTTGCAAATCAGGTCTGAGAAGGCCGCAGGGGCCACAGTCAAGCAGTTGGCGATCGCGCACGGTGTCTGCCGGGACTCGATTTCAAATATTGTGGGGCGACGTACATGGGCGTGGCTCTAGCCGAACGAGCCGGTTCTTATTTCCTCTAGATCAAAGGCTTGCTTGAGGTTGTTGATGTCGCTGATCTCCCACTTCGGTCCCGGAACGAAGGCCACGTAGAACGCCGGCATGTAGAAGACGGCGATCTCGCCCGAGGTCACAACGCTGACCGCCTGCCCGGCGACCGTGGCTGCCGCGTCGTCCCGCGTGCCGTTGAGATAGACCTGCACCGTTTGCGCGGCGCCGAGCGGGATTCCGTCTGGCGTGGTGGCGGGAAAGCCCGCGAGCCCGCTGCACACAGGCCGGCTGAGCGTCCCCGAAGCCTGTCCCGCCGGGAACACGTCCATGGCCCAGACCCCGGGCACGAAGGCGACCGGCCGAGCCCGCGCACGCGAGAGCATGAAGCTGCGGAGATCATCCTCGGAGTCTGCGACCATGGCCACGGTGAACTTCCACTTGTCGGCCAGGAGAGGCGCCGAGGCTCCCCGATAGGGAGACTGCATGATGTTCGTCCCGGCCATGGTGTCCAGGACGAAGACGCCATCCGCAGGTTCCCAGGTGAGGCTGTCCGCGCCAAAGTCGTACCAGCGCCCGTCGAGCCAAAACTTGTTCGGCAGGAACGTGATGTCCCACTTCAGGTAACCGCCGCTCGGCATCTCAGATCAACTTTGCCGCGCGGAGGGTGAGCGCTGGCGGTAGATCGCGGTTGGACTGCACGGCGGAGAGCAGATCCTTGAGGGTCTGGTGCATGTCCTTGACGTTGCCGGAGATGGCTCGCTCACCCGGGGTCGGAGATGCTTCAGCATCCTTCTTGCGCGAGGACGGCGCAGCTCCCCCTCCCCCTCCTCCGATGGAAGCGCGCGCCGCACCCCCGCCGCCAGCCCCAGCGCTCGCGTCGATCCCCTTCGCGGCGCTCCCGTAGGTACTGACGAAGACCGGCTTGCCGTTCACGTCGTAGGCGACGTGGCCCGGTTCGCCGAGAGTGGGAATGCCCGGTGCGCCCGCGCCGGCCGCCCCTCCTGGAGTTCCGGCGGAGCCGAGCGTCCCCGCTGCGCCAGCCCCCGTCTTCCGGCCATAGTCCGTGACGAAGACGGGTTTTCCGTTAACATCGTAGGCCACGTGTCCGGGCTCGCCGAGGTTCGGAATTCCGCCTGCGCCGCCCGCGCCTGCGCCCGAAGATCCAGCCGCCCCGGCCCCCGTCTTGCGACCGTAATCCGTGACGAAGACCGGCTTGCCGTTCACGTCGTAGGCGACGTGGCCCGGTTCGCCGAGGTCCGGTATCCCTGGTGCTCCCGCAGCCCTTCCCGGCGTTTCGCCGCCTGCGGTGCCCGCGCCAGCAGAGCCGGCCGCCCCCGCGCCGTACCCTGAGACGAAGACCGGCTTGCCGTTCACGTCGTAGGCGACGTGGCCCGGTTCGCCGAGAGTGGGGACGCCCGGAGAGGCAGGAGCCGGCGGGGCGGCCGCCGGCGCGGCCGCGGTCGCCTGCGCTGCATCCCCAAGGCTCGCCACCTTGGGCGTCACCAGATCAAGGGCGTCCGCCGTTGCCTGGCCGGCGGCCTTCTGCGCATCCGCGAAGTCACGGAGGTCGGTCGCGTGTTGCTCGAGAAGCGGGTTGACGAGTGCGAGCGCCGCGGCCGTGTCCCGGTAGCTGTCCGCGAGCCGCATCAGCCGCCCCGTCCGCTCGGCCCGAAGTCAGGAGCGCCGGGCCCGAAGTTCGGCGCACCGCTGCCGAAGTCTGCCGCGCCCGGACCGAAGGACGGCGCTCCGCTTCCAAACGAAGGAGCGCCGGAGCCGAAGCTTGGCGCACCGCCGCCCCACCAGGGCGGCAGCGCCGGCCCAAAGTTGGGGGCACCACTGCCGAAGTCAGGTGCCACAGGACCGAACGACGGGGCGCCTGGGCCAAAGGAAGGAGCCCCCGAGCCGAAGTCCCCGACACCACCGCCTGGCGCTCCTCCGGGCGATGGGGAACCACCAGCTGGAGGAGGAGGACCGGCCGGCGAGACGCCGCCCTGACCCTCCTGGCTCACGTCGTTGGTCGCGTTGGCCGCCCATGGACCGCCGAAGCCGACGCCCGCATCCGAGTTGAAGATCGCGGAGAAGCGGCCGCCGATGGCGCCGCGCACGTAGTCTGGCTTCCGGCGCTCTGCGATCTCCAGCTCCTGCGCGGTTTCGAGTCCTCGCGAGGCGGCGCGAGCGCCACCGCAGGCCTTCAGCGCTCGCCTCTTCGCCGCGAGAAGCTCAGCGAGAGCCGCCGTGCGCTCGTCCCAGGCGGCGCGGTCCTCAGCCAGCGCTGCGGCCTCGCTGCTCATGCGGCCGCCTGATCCTGAAGGCAGGTAGTGAGCTGCTTGCAGATGTCGATATCGAGGATGGCCTCTGCGCGCCAAGCGGCCATGCTTCGCGTCACGGTATCCCAATCCGTCGCGAGGTTCCGAAGGTCGCCCCCGAGCCGCTTCACCATCGCGTCGAGCTGGTCAAAGTAATACTCCTCTTTGTCGAGTTCGACGGCGAGGGGCTGCCCCTTGTCGATAAGCTGCTGACTGGCATCGGCGGCGGCCTGAAGTTTTACTCCAGGATCGGCCTTCGCGATCTTCTCCATGGAGGTCGCGACCTTGTCGAGGGCCGGCGCCGCAGCGGTCGCTGAGGATGCGACTTGGCCGAGAGCTGCGGCGCCTTTCTGCTCCGAGCCGGCCGCCTTTTCGGCGGCGTCACCAGCCTGCTGATGGCCCGAGACGAGCCGGGGAAGATCGGATGCCAGCGCCGCAGTCGCCGTCTGTTCGTCCCTGACCTGGGTGACGAGGAGCTTGCCCTTGTCGGTCGCGTCGCGCACGGCGACGGTATCGTCTCGCCGCTTCGTGGTCACCTGGGTGATGACGGCGATGCCCTTCTCGGTCTGCTCGACTTCGAGCTTCGTCCCCTCCGTGCTCTTGCCCTGCTGCGCCTCGGCCGCGACCATGGCGTCGGTCACGGCGATGCGGGCGTCCTTGTTCTCGTGCTGCTTGTCGGTATCGCCCCGAACAGCTTCTCCGCCAGCGAGCAGGGAGGAGGTCGCCTCGCCGCTGCTGCGGGTCAAGCTGATCGAGGCAGAGGCGGTCTGGGAGGACGCCGCCGCGAGGTCGCGCTGCGCCCGCGCCTCGGCCTCGAAGGCGGCCACGGTCGCGGGACTCTTGCCGGCTAGATCCGCGCTGGCGAGCCCCGCCCCGCGGTCGGCAGCGGCCACCGCCGCCGCCTGATCGGCCTGCTCCTTCATGGCGGCTGTCAAGGGCCGCAGCGTCGCGGTCGCGGCACCGGCCGCCGCCCCGGTCTGGCCCATGGCGCCAGCGGCGGCGGTCAGTCCAGGCGCGATCTGGCCGGCCTCGTTGCGCAGGCTGTCCATCATCTGCGCCACGGTGCGCAGCGGGTTCAGGTTGGCTTCGAGCCGCTGCCGGAAATCCTGGGTGGCGACACCGGCCTGCGTGAAGATGTCCGCGACGTCGCCGCCCCACTTGCGAAAATCGGCCTCGGTGACCGTTCCCGCCTTCGCGGCGTCGAGCAGCCCTTGCGTCACATGCTGGAACGCAGCCTGCGCATCGGGACCCAGGCCGGACAGCTCGGCCTTGAACTTGTCGTCCTCGGTAATGAGGTCGCGCACCTTCCCGTAGACGGCCTCGTAACTCAGCGCCAGCGCCTTGTTCCCGGCCTCGCCGCTGCTCACTTGGTCGCGCTGTTGCTGCTGGAGCTTCTTGACGGCGGCCGTCTGCTCGAAGACCTTCGACTGCAGCTCGTCCATCCGCGCCAGGTCCTCGGCGCTGCTCGTCGGCTTGGCACGGAGGGCCGCCAACTCGGCCTGGTTCTTCGCGAGGTCGCCCTGCGCGCCCTTGAGATCCGCGCTGGCCCCCTGGTCGATTGGCTTCGAGCCCATCTCCGCGAGGCGACGGATGCTTTTCTCGAGATCCTGTTCCCGCCGGTGCTGGATCTTGGCCTCTTCGTCGGCCACATGCTGCGCGCTCTTGAGCTGCTTCTCGCCCTCCTTCTCATAGCCGGTCGTGAACTGCTGGAACTCGCGGAGAAGGGCCGCCAGCTCCAGGCCCTCTTGGGCGCGAGCCTTGCGGGTCGCCTCCGGCAACAGATCGAACGCCGTCGCGGCAGCCTTGACTTGCTTCACGATGGCATCGGCCACGTCCTTGGTGACCTGGCCGGTGCGGTGCAGTTCATCCTCGAAGCCGGCGGCGAAGTGCCGCACGGCAATCAACTGCTGTTCGAAGGCCGCGCCCATGTCGACCGTCAGGGGCGAGAAAGCGTCCCGCAACTGGAGTAGCCGGTCAAGCTGCCCCTGGATGAATGCCCGGTCGAAGCTGTCGTAGCTTTTCGCCTTGTTGAGCTGCGTGTCGAGCTGCGACACATACTCGCGGGCCGTCTCGGCGGACACGCGGCCCACTCGCTGGAGCGCCTCGCCACGCTCGATCAGCCCAGGCAGCGAGGTTGAAAGCGCGAGGGCTTCCAGGTGAAGGCTCGCAGCGTGCTCGGCCGCCGCATCGGAGGCGGTCACGGAAGCCGCCTTGAGCTGCGTCTCCGCAGCCGCGATGGCGGCCACGTCGCCGGTCATGCGCGCGCGGTCAAGGACCATCTGCGCGCTCGCCATGCGCTGCCGCTGCACGATGAACTCGATGCCCCTCGCCAGATTGGCTAGGCTCTCTCCGGCGCTCTTCGCCGTCGCTGTGCTGCCCTCAAGCAGCAGGCGAAACTCTTCGCGCAGGTTCGCCAGAGCCGGCAGGTACTGCTCGCCGGCCACGGCCGCGCTCGCCTGCATCTGGTCGTGCAGCCGGGCGTCTGCCGCTGCCGCCGAGTCGATCGCGCCACGGAAGCCGCCAGCCATCTCCTCGGAAACTCGAGTGATGAGCGAGAGCAGGACCTGGGCTCCGAGCTGGCCGCCCTTGGTCATCTTGTCGAGCTCGGCCTCGGTCAGACCCGTGACAGCGCGCAGGTTCGCCAACCCGGTCGGCAGTTCGTCGGACAGGCGGCGCCGCAGTTGGGCGGTGCTCGCGGCACCGCGGTCGATGATCTCCGCGAAGGTCTGGAGGAGCTGGTTCGTCTGCTGCTGCGGCGCGCGTAGCTCGGCCATGACCTCGGCGGTGCGCGAGAACAGCGCCTGCTGCTCGGCCAGCGGGATGTTGGCGCCGTGCTCGGCCGCCGTCAGCTTCCGGTAGCTCTCCTCGACCTCGTTCACCACGAAGCCGAGCCGGAGGGCCTCGGCGCGGAGGAAAGCTTCTGCCTCCGCAGCCTGCCGCGCGCCGCCGGCAGCTGCTTCGAGCCCGATGGCAAGCCGCTGGCCCCGCTCGGCTGCGGCGACAAACGCCTCTCCCAGCTCCTTGATCTTGCGGGCCGCCTGGTAGGCGAGCATCAGCTCGATCGAGAAGGCGATGCGGTTGAAGGCACGGGAGAGGAGCGAGAGGCCACCAGAGGACGCGCGCTCGCCTTCGTTGCCGACGTTGCGGATAGCGTCACGCGCCTTTTCCGCCGCTACCGTCGCGTTCGCGAGGCGGCTCTGGAGGAGCGCGAGCTGTTCCTCGGTCCCGGCGGCAAGCGGCGTGCCCTGCGCCCGGGCGTGCGCCACAGCGGCGGCATAGGCATCCACCGCAGCGCGAGCGCTCGACACCGCGGACGCCACGGCAGGCCAGTCCCTGCCGCCCTCAGCGCGGAAGAGTCGCGTCTGCGAGGTCGCCTCCTGGATGGACAGGGCAGCGATGCGCTGGGCGCCGGCTACTTCGGCGGCTGAGGCTCTCTGCGCCTCTGCCACTTCCGCTGCGGCCGCTCGCTCCTCCTCAGCCTCGGCCCGCACCGCAGCTCGGAGTCCGGCAACTCCCTCAGCGGCAGCCAGCGCCGCCAGCTCGGCGCGCTCCAGTCGCGCCTGGAAAAGGGAGAGCTGCTCATCGGCACCAGGTGGGATGGGCGAGCCGGCCGCGCGCGCCTCATCGATGACCGCGACCAGCTCTTGAACCGCAGCCCGCGCGCGATCGACAGGTCCCCGCAGCGTGTCCCATCCCCTGCCGCCCTCGCTTTCGAGAAGGCGGGAGCGCTCCAGCACCTCTTGGATGGATAGCGAGACAATCCGGTTTGCCTCCGCGATCTGTGCCGCAGCGCTCCGCTCCTTCTCAGCCTCGGCCTCGATCGCCACGCCAGCGCGGCTCGCCTCCGTGGCGACGGCGAGCAGACCGGCCTGAAGGCGGCTTAGCTCTGCGGGTAGCGAACCCCCGATCGTCGCCCCCGCCTCTGACGCTTCACGCAGTCGCGCCTCGAAGGCGCCGATCGCCCGGTCTGCCAGTGCGAACTCTTCCACGACGGAGCGCGCGCCGCTCGTGACCGAGCGGTAGAGTTCCGACAAGGCCCCGCGCGCTGCCTTCGCCGCCTCGATTAGCGGTCCCTGGGACTCGCCCTCGACCTCGCCGGCTGCGGTCGCCTCGCGAGCCGTGGCGGCCAGCTCCGCGCGCAGGCTGGCGGCGCTCTCGGCTGCCGCGCGCTCGGCCTCCGCGATACTGTCTGCGGCGCCTGCGACTCCGGCGCTGGCCGTGGCCGCCACATCGGGCAGGCGCAGCCATTCCTCGTTCAGCCCGCGCAGCATCCCGAGAACGGCATCCAGCCGTTCCTGGACTTGCTCGGTGCTGATGGTCAGCGGCTGGCCGGCGAGATCAAGCTCGCCGCGGCGCACGACTTCGAGATCGGCCAGGAGCGTCCGCAGGCTCTCGGCCGCGTTGCTGATGTTGATGACGACTTCTGGATGCTGCTCGCCAAGCGAGAGAAGGCCCGCGGTCATCCCGCGCACCATGGCGAGGACCTGCTCCAGCGCCGCCTTGGTGTCGGCGACGAAGCCTAAGAGGACGTCATCGGCTGCCATGCGTCGGCGCCCCTCCCGGTGCTACGCGAAGGCGTCGGCGTCGGTCAGGTCGGGGATCTCGTTCTTCAGCTCGAGGGTGATGTCCGAGGGATAGGTGCCATCGGTGCTCGGGTTCGCCTCGAAGTCGATCGAGTCAGGCAAGGACTTCTCGCCTTCCACGCTGGTCGTCTTGCCCTTCGACAGGACGTTCTTCATCGTCAGTGTCGCGTCGTAGTTGTACTTGCCGCTGGTGCCGAGTGCCACGCCGCTGTTCATGTTCAGCACGATGTCGAACGGCGTCCCCATCACGAGGAATTCCTGGAAGCTGAACCCGGGCTGTGCCTCGCGCGCTACCTTTCCGTCGACCATCTGGTAGCCCCACTCGCGGGTGCGGGAGGGAAGGCGGCCACCAAACTCGTACTTGGCTTCGGCGCCCGTCTTGATCGTGAGGTCGCCGCTGTCGATGTTGATCGTCTGGCCGCCGGCGACGATGAAGGCGGACAGGATCTCGTTCACCACGATGACCGGGGGCGGATCGTAGGGCCACGTCGGGCTTCCCGTCGTCCAGTCGGGGCAGACAGCGGGGAAGTGGAACTCATCGCTGACGGCGAAGTTGGCCGCGCCCGGGAGCGGGAAGTAGCCCTCGGTCGGCAGGCCGGTGAACTGACCCATGGGGTTGCCGTTCTCGTCCTGCAAGAGGTACCAGACGCCACGAGGGACGGTGTAGGCGCTGCCGTAGGTCGCGGCGCTCCCGCGCTTGGTGGTGATCGTCACCGTGGTCGAGGTCAGCGCCGTCACCTTCACGTAGAAATCGAGCGGCGTGCTCCCGGAAGCGGGATAGTTGACGGCGTTGATACCGCGGAGCTGCGGGACTGCGGTTCCGGTGTTGCCGCCGGCCGGGACCGAGGCGCCCCAGAAGTCGAAGGCGCCGACGACGCCGGTGAAGGTCGAGCTGATGAGCTGCTTGCCGGCCCACTTCAGCGAGACGCCGCCGGCGCGCATCTGGGAGTAGTGGGTGATCTGGCCGGTGTTGCGGTCGATCCAGCACTCGCCCGTCTCGGGGAACGGCGTCGCGCCCAGGCGGCTGAGCTTGTGCGAGTAGGCCGCCGTCTCGCCGGCCAGGGCCGCGCCCGGGATGTCGTAGTTCTTGAGGAGGAGTGCCCAGAGGCCCCACTCCATCCGCGGCTGGAAGGCGTCGAACTCGATGTCACCACCGGGCTCGAGCTTGCCAACGAGAGGCGCCGGCCGCATGCCGCTGCGCGAGAGCGCGGTGCGCTCGACGAGCTGGCTCTGGGCGCCGATCTTTTCCCCCTTGAAGTTGTTGAAGTCGTGGATGCGGCCGGCCGGATTGGCGATTCCGGCGAGCGCCTCGAAGCGCCACCGAAAGAGGCCGAGTGCGGGGTTGAAACGAATGGCTTCGCTCATGATCTCTCCTCAAGCAGGCAAGCGGCTCGGGTACTGCGTCCACTGCGCGTAGCGCATCTCGATACCCACGGCGAAGGCGACGATGCTGTTCTTATCCTGAATCGGGATGGGGTCGAACCGCCCAAACTCGCTCGTGGCCGCGAAGGTCTTGGCGTTACCGATGTTCGGAAAGCGCTGCGTCACCTTGTCGTTCACTGCCTTCGATGGGAGGAGCGAGAGAAGATAGGTCTGAAGAGAGCCGATAGATGGCTCGTCTTGGCCTATGCCCGTAGCGAGCGGCTTTGTGAACTGCGAGAAGCAGTAGAGCACGCCGATGCGGATGTCTGCCTTGATCTGACCGATGGCTGCGATTTCATTCACGCCGAGGGCGGCGACAATGAGGATCGGGTAGGCAAGTTCGGCGTCGCCGGTGAAGATGTGGCGCCGCTCGATGCGACCGTTGGTCGCCTGCTGCAAGATGGGATCGGCCTGGAGAAGCTCAAGGACCGCGATCGACACGTAGTCGACCCCGAACATCGGCCAGCCGCCGCCGAGAGCCGCCATCAGGCCGCCAGGAGGGTGGGCGCCGCTTCGCCGCGCACGACCCAATTGCGGAAGGTAGAGACGACGAGCCGCCGAAGCTCGGGATGCCAGGCGGCATGCGGGCGCCCGGGAACGCGCAAGCCGGTGAGCATCGTCGCCTCACTCAGCGTGACGCCGTAGGTGAAGTAGAGCGCCCACCACATGGCGAAGCGCTGCGGCCCCTTCCAGTTGCGGCGCCCTGCTGTGCGCTTCTTCGGCAGGATGATGGTCGGGCCAGTCGTCGGGTCGGCGCCCGTGCCCCCGCGGATGACGCCTGCGTAGGGGAACGCGGAGCCAGAGATGCCGATGGTTGCGGAGTTCTCGGTGACGCGCGTGATGGCACCCGGGCCGACACCCTGCCAGGCAGCGGCGTAGCTCCCCTTCTCGCTGATGAGCGGCGGACCCTCTCCGCTCTTGCGCCCGAAGGGTACGCGGGATGCCCACGGAACCGCGCCTCCCGAGGGTGAGAAGTAGACGCGACCGTCGAACTCCTCCGCCACGCGCCCGCGCATCACCTTGACCGAGGCCTCCAGCGGCGGCCGCGGATTGGCAAGCCGCTGGAGGTAGGGCTCGACCCGGCGCAGAAGAGCGTCGGGATCGATCCTGGCGCGGAAGCGGAGGATGGGGTTCACTTCGCGGGCTGCGCCTTTGCCGCCTTTTCCGCGGCAGCCTTCGCTTCCTCGGCGGCGACGTCGACGCCGATGTGCGGATTCTCGTCGAGCTTCGAGCGGTCTACCCAGGCGAAGGCGGCGCGGTCACCAGGCGAGGATGGTCCGTTGCGCCAGCCTTTCTCGGTGAGTACCGGCTGGCCGTCCTTCCCCACCTTGTACGCGAGGACCCACTGTCGCGGGGCCAGCCGGATCAGGACCTGACCGCCCGTGCCGCCGGTACAGTCGAGCTGGAGCGGATGCTCGCCCTCCGGAGCGAGACCAGAGACCGGCGCCGGCTTGGCGGCGGCCACCGGAGTGGGTGCTGGGGGCTCCGGCGCTGGTGCTGGCTTCTCGCCCTCCGGCGGCGCAGGCGGTTCGTCGGTCTTTCTCAGGTTCGCCATCAAAGCCTCCTGGTCGGCAATGGTCTCGGTCACATTGGGCCTCGCTCTTCCAGATCGTTCCAGTTGAAGCCACCGAGATACTGGTTCTGCCACCACTTGAAGGGCCGCCGCGACATGCGCTCACCGCTGCCCGCAAAGGCGAGGCGGCCGCTCGCCAGCTTTGTTGCCTCTGGCGGCTGCGGGTCCGCGTCCAACAGGCTCTCGGTGCCGAGGAGCCACGCCTCGAGGAGGGCCGCGGCGCTCTCTTGCAGCTTCTTGAGGTGGGGCAGCGTGTCCACGACGCCTGCGGCACCGTACTCGCTGATCGCCAGCACGGCGGAGACATAGGAAAGCTCGGCCATCATCTGCGTCCCGATCTCGCTCGGCGGGTCAGTCGAAGGCGTGACCGGCACGTCATAGCCGCGGCGCTTGAGGGCCGCGTTGATCTTCGCCTCAACGACCAGGATGCCTTGGGCGATCGCCGCCGCGAGTGCATCGCCGGCCGGAACGGTGCCCGCCGCCCAATATCGCTGAGCGTCGGACTCGCCGATCAGGCCGTAGACATCCGCTGGCGTGGCGTAGGGCAACGGCTCTCCTTACGCAGGCGGCGGCCCGACAGCGACCGTCTTCTGCAGCACGGCTCCGTCGCCGGTCGGATCGGCAGGGACTTCGCCGACATCGATCGTCTGGAGGAGCCGCTGCTGCTGCTCCACGATGGCGGCTTGCTGCGCTGCCGTGAGGTTGTAGGGATGGTTCGGCTTGCTCCGGAGCTGCACCCAGGCGCCTTGCTCCTCGTCCCACATGAGGCCGAGGTGCGGGTTCTTGGCGTAGACATCCTTCGCCAGGATCGCCGTCTGGCCGCCAAGGTAGAGCTTCTTGCCGTCCTCGCGGTTCTTGGTCTTGAAGCCGTGGACGCTCAGGTTCTTGCCGAGCTTCACCTGCACCAGCGGCGAGTGCGGATCGGCCGGCATGTCTTCGGGCGCGGTGCCGGCGTGGACGAAGCCGGTCGGGCCAATGACGATTCCCTCTTCGCGCGGCTGGTTGACCAGCGCCGCGGCGACCTCCGCGAGCGGATGCTCCGGCAGCGCGGCCGGCGTCGGCGGATGCTCGGCGGCCGGGACGGCGGCGGCGGTCTCTCTGTCTTTCGATGCCATGGCTCCTCCCTACGAGGTCTGATAGGGACTGACGACCATCTGGGCGCAGTTGGTGTTGAAGAGATAGGGAAGCTCGTGCATCTCCCAGGGGTAATACCAGGTGGACTCCTTGTTCTCGTAGAAGGGCGGCAGCGCGCCACCGTCTCCACCGAGCTTGAAGGTCCGGAGCCACGCGAAGTCGCCTTCCGGCAACACGTTGTCCTCGCCCGGGTAGTAGATGATGATGTTGCCGAGCGGGAACATCTGCGTCGGCGTGGGGTCGAGCTCGGAGACGCGGTAGATCGGCTGAGCGTCCCAGATGTTCGCCTCCGAGATCCCCAGGAACTTGGCGACCGCGGTGTAGTCGGGGACCTGCGCGCCAAAGGTGAGAATGCGCTTGGTCAGCAACTCGGTGTCGTTGAGCACGGCCTCGACCGCGAGCTGTCCCAGGAGGCCGAGGTGCAGGAGCTTCTTCGGGATGCCGGTCGCCGCGGTGATGGAGTGCGCGGCGGCGTTGAAGACGTCGCGGAGGTGGAACCCGGCAGGCTGGTTGAAGCCCTCGCCGGCAGTGATGGTGAGGACGTTCTGGTAGCTGCCGGTGTTCAGCAAGATCGCCTGCTTGCGCATCGCGGAATCGAGCTTCACGCCGAGGCGGGCCAGGTTCGCCGAGTTGAGGGCGACGTTCCAGGGGTCGGCGTTTTCCAGCTCCTGCTTGTCGGCCACGCCAGCCAGGGTGTAGCGCTTCAGCGTGATATCGCGGGACTTGTAGGCGCGCGTCACCGCACGGATGGTGCCGCGGGCGGCGCGGGCCGTGTTCCGGCGCACCAGCATCTCGCCCTGGGTCTCGGCGATCCGGTTGGTGTACTTGGAGACCGGGATGCCGGGCATGGCGAGATCCGCCCATGCGAAGCTCCAGTCGTCCTGCTTGCCGGCCGCGGAGTAGACGAAGTTCGTCATCGCGGGGATGATCTGGGAGCCGGTGATCGGCTCCGGGATCGACCGCATCGCGGTCACCATCTCCATGCTCGGGATCATGGCGTCGTCCTTCCCGGCCTACTGGCTGGGTGCCTCGTAGTGAACCAGCTCGAAGAAATCCCCGGGGTTGACGGCCGGGGTGCGGGCCTTGCCGGCGACGTAGATGCCGGAGCCGGCGACGTAAGGGATGAAGCGCCCCAGGTTGTCGGTCGAGACCTTGACGCCGTCACCGATCGCGGCACCGGCCTCCGCCTTGTTGACGATGCCGCCACGCTGCGCGGTCACCTCGTCGCCGATGTTGGCGTCGAAGATCGCGATCGCATCGGGGTAGGCGCCAGCGACGCCGATCGCCGACACGCCGGCGCCGGTCGGGGTGAGGACGACGCCGCGGCCACCGACGATCGCGGTGTCGGCCGCCTCGGAGAAGTTGTCCTCGTAGATGAGGCCCTTAAGGACGGTTGCCATGATCCCTCCTCAGTTCGCCCCGCTGCATCCAGGGCGGCGTTGGATTGCGGCGCATGATCTCGGCGAGGATGGCGTTGGCGTCGGGAGCCTTGCCGGCGTTCGCCTGCTGGAGGCTCCGGGAGGTCGAGATCCACTCCTCGATGCCGGCCGGGTCCATCTGCTCGATCAGCTCGCCGGCCGGCCCAAAGTCGATCTCGGCGCCTTCTGCCGCGCTGGCCTCCATCGCCGGGAAGTGCCGCGCGGCGCGGCTGGCCGAGAGGATGGGCGGCTGGGCCTCGACGTGCTTGAGGTAGGCTTCCCGCGCCTCGCCGGTCAGCGCTCGCGCCGTGGTGAGGATGTGCTCGCGGTCCTTCGGCAGGAAGCGGGTCTCGCCACGGGCCTTGTCGATGCGGGCTTCGAGCGCACGGGAGGCATTCTCCTCGGCCAGGGCGCGCGCGGCGGTCTCGGCGGCTGCGGCCTTGGTGGTCGCCTCGGTCGCTTCCGTCTTCAACTCCGCGATCTGATCCGCCAGCGGCTTCGTGGCGGCGGTGATGGCGGTCGCCGTGCTCTCACTGATCGAGCGGGCGGTGCTCTCGAGCATCTTCTTGAGGCTGTCCTCGTCCATGGCGTCCGGCTCCTTTGCCGGCGCGGCCGGCTCCGGGATGCTGCGGCAGGCGCACTCGACGCCCGCCAGGTCCAAGAGAGCCCGGGCGGAGGCGTCCAGGCCGGAGATGTGCTGGTTGAGCGGCGGGAGACCGTTCTGCCCTTGGGTGTCCCAGCCGATCGCGACATTGCGCAGGTAGGGCTTGCCGTCGAACTGTGGGTGATTCATAAAGGCCATGATGGAGCGGTGGACGTGGCCGTCCGTCATCGCTCCACCGAGGCGCCCGGCGTAGCCGGTGCCGCGGCAGGCCGAGCAGTCTGGATCGTTGCCGCGGCAGGCCGAGCAGCGGTCGGCGATCTCGCTCACCTTGCCATGAAGGTGCTGGCCGTCGAAGCGCAGGGCCTCCACGTGGCCGGCGACCTCGAGCTTGGCCTGCGACTTTCCCTCTGCGGCGTCGTGCGCGTCCTGAAGGCGACCGGAGCGCGCACGGACGATGGCGGCCCTGGCCTTCGCCGGGTCGTAGCTCCGCGCCATGTGGTCCAGGCGCTCGGCGGTGAGGATCTGGCTCTCGGGATACTGCTTGCTTGCCTTCGCGGGATCTTCGGCGCTGGCGAGCGGAATCCATTCCGCGCTGCCAGGCGGCTGGCGCTCCTTCGCGGGCGAGAGAGCAGCCCGCGCGGCGACGAAGACTCGCTCCCAGGGTTCCACGCGCGCAAGCGTGGCACCGGAGTCGCACTCCTCAAAGCGTCTTGTGTCTTGGCGCTACAGGTTGTGCGCTGCGGCCAACATGCGGCGGGCCACGGGATCGTAGCCTCGGGAGCCATCCGCCGTCACCCGGACTTCGATCGTGGCGAAACGGTGATTGCAGCCGCCGCACTGCCGGCGCCGGCGGATGTTGCCGTCTGGCGTCGTGCGCGTCTCGACTACCTGCGAGAGATCCGAGCGGCCGCAGTCGGGGCAGATCATGGTCCAGGCCTCGGCTGGCGTGGCATCTCCACCTGAAAGTTCTTCGGGAGGAAATACCGCTTCAGCCCTACGCATGGCATTCGCGGAACTGCGCCGGACGGCAGCGGCTCGTCGCGATGCTCGGCCAAAGTCTTGCCGCACCAGACGCAGCTATCGACCTCGTTCATCGCACCGCCCTGTGCCACGGCGCGACGACGTTCAACTTTGAGTCTACTTTCGCCTCAAATGTATATTGGCAACTGCAACAGCCAAAGACATCGCCCCGGACAAACTTTGCCGCGTCGTAGCTCCCCGGGCACTTCGCCGTGGCGTTGGCGCGGTCGGTGGTCTCGGTCATCGGTGGCTCGTCCTGAGTGTGGGATAAAGGTCGGCGATTCCCTTGACCGACATGTAGCGACCGACAAACCAGCCACAGGCGAAGGCGGCGATGGCTTGCTCCCGCATGGGGAGATGGCTAAGGTCGATGACCGGAGCTGTCACGCCTGTGCCCTCGTAGGTTGCCCCGGCTCCGAGTCGGTGACCGGATCTTCCGGCGTCCGCTGACCCGGCGCCGCGCCCTTGTCCGCGTCGATCGCCGTCTTGACCAGCGGGGCCGGCGTTTGGAGCTTCAGCACCGGCGCGCCTGGGTCCTCGGGATCGGTCTCCGGTAATCCCCAATCCTCCGCGATCGGCGTCGCCGGCAGGATACCCCCAAGGTCCGTGAATGCCTTCGCCTTCTCGACGCTGATCTCCCCAAGGATGCGGAAGCCCCACCATGGCATGTCTTCGGGGTCGACCTCGCCGATGTTGACGTCGACCATCTGCTGCATGTACCAGTTCGGGATCTGCTCGATCTCGCGCGCCAGGCTCTTCACGTTGTCGAGCTTGGTCTGCGCCTGGACGTCGCCAAGCGCCCGGCCGCCACCGCCGCGTTCGCCCATCGTGGCGGTGAGGTGCTGGCCCTCGATCGCGATCTGCACCAGCTCGTCCAGGTAGTAGAAGAGCTTGATCCACTCGCCGGCGAAGTTGCTGTTTACTAGGTTCTCGAATTGCAGATCCCCGCGGATGACGAGGATGCCGTACTCTTCGAGAAACTGGAGCATCTGCTGCGCTTCCTTCAGGGTCTCCGTCATCACCGCGAGGTTGTTCTCGTCCATGAGCCCTTCGCGCATGGCCGAGCCCATGAGCGCTTGGCCTGGGACCTCGCGGACGATGGGGATGCCCTGGATGGCGTTGCGCGCGCCGCGGGGTAGGTACTCGAAGCACCGCTGTTTCACCCACCAGTACAGCCAGAGGTAGGAGAGTTGCGAGTCGCCGTAGGGACGGGTGCTGCGGGCCGTGAAGTGGTGCCAGCAGAGCCGGTCTTCCTCGGTGCCGTTCAGGACCTCCGGGATGGCGTTGGTCATCGTGTAGCCGACCCATGCCAGCTCGCGGTCTGGGGTGACGCCGAACAACTCCTGCGGCCGGATCTGGATGCGGTCGAACCCCCACTGCGGCTTGTTCTCGAAGGTGAAGGCGCCAGGGCTCATCCAGCCCTGCGTCACCACCCAGCCATCCCATTTGAGGTCCGCCGACTCGCGGAGAATGCCCTGCATCTGGTCGCGCAGGGGGCGCATGGCGGCGCGCGAGAACTTCATCAGGCGCTGCGCGGCGGGGGTGTTCCGGCGCTTGCTCCCGAGTTCCGGGTTGGCGCCGAGCGTCCAGCCGAAGCCGAGCAACTGCGAGATGAGGGCGTTGATCGAGTTCTCGATCTTCAGCTCCGTCCGGCGCATCTCCCTGAAGGTCCGCTCGTCGCGGTACTTTCCGAGCAGGCGAAGAACCGGATCATCGCGCGCCCAGACGACAACGGGTCCGTTGGCGCCACCGTAGACAAGGGGCGGCTGATCCCAGGCGACGACCTGGGTGCGCAACTGTTCGATGTCGAACTGCCGAGCAGGGGCGCCAGGGTCGAATGGGACGGGATGCAGTAGCGGCCGATTCCGCTGCGGGTTGTAGCGGTCAAGAAGCCGCGTGATTCTGGTCGTGGCGCTCCCGAGCCCGGCCGCTGGCGGCGGGGGCTGGGAGTAGCCGGGCATAATTCCCCCAAGCGTTGCGGTGGCGCGCATCAAGAGGGTCCTATGGCCGGAGCCGCTGCCAGGGCTTCCATCGCCTTCTCGGCGTCGGATCTCGTGAAGTAGGGACCTACGGCGCGCTTGGCGAACGGGAGGCGAAACCACCAGGCGGCGTGCGTCCCTGTCGGCCAGCTATCCGCCGTGAAGGCAGCAGGCGAGCCGTCGCGGAAAACGCCGAGCACATCATCGAAGCCTGCGGGCTGCGCCTGCATCAGAACACGGTCACCCGCAACTGATCGTTCGCCGGCGCCGTGAAGGCCGCCAGGGGGGAAGGCGGCGTCACCGCGAACCGGCCCACGTAGAGCCCGGGCGCGATGGCTGCGGGGCTGCTCTCCGTCCAGTCGGCAGGGTCCCACGCATACCAAAGCTGCAGGGACCAGGTGTCCCCGGCCTGGCTGATGCTCATCTTGACCGTGCCGTTCATCGTCGGGAGCGTGCCGCCGCCGAAAGGCGTCAGGGTGAAGATCGCCGTACTCCCGGTCGGATTCGCGGTCAGCCCGTCCACCTTGACGCCAGGGTAGGGGAGCGAGCTGCCGCGCACGATCGCGCAGGGGACGGCGCTGGTCTGCCAGCCAGCGGCGACGGTCGAGATGCTGTCGGGAAACATCGGCGCCCCGCCGAACCCCCAGCGGTAGATGCCGATGATGGCGGTCGGAGAACCCGAGAGCGCATAGGCGAGCTGGAAGCTGTCGAAGGCGCCTGCGGTGTCGGGGAGGCCCGTGAAGTGGTAGAGGGTATTGCCGTCCTCCACAAGAGCGATACCGGTCAGGGCATGCGTTGCTGGCGCCGTCTGCGGGTTGGCCTTGTAGTAGAGCGTGAGGCTCAGGCTGGCGAGCGTCAGACCGGTGGCGCCGAGGCTGAAAACGTCGCTGTCCTGTGGCATCGCGTCACCTCAAAAAGGGCGGCTCCCGGCCCGCGGCAGTCACGCGGTTCTCCGCGCCAGGAGCCGCGCGGGAGGATGAAGAGGGGCCTATCGTAGCACGGCTTACCGCGCGTTGATGACGGGATGCTGGGTGTCGTCGGTCGCGAAGCCGAGATCGTTGGCAGTGACGTAGGTCTCGGGCTCGACGTGGCCGCCGCCATCGATCACGCCGAGCAGGGTGCCAAACTGTTTGGTCGTGCCGTCCTGGTCGACCACATCCAAGGTCGCCTTGCTCACGTCCTGGCTGTTCAGGCGCAGGATGAAGTCGCCGGTTACGTCGGGGTACACGCTGATGTTCATAGACCGCCTTTCATGGCCGCTCGGCGGCCGGTAGTTGCTAGCAAGAACCAGCGAGGCCACCAAGGCCTGACCATGTGCAGACGCCGGCCGGGCAAGTGCACATGCAGTGGATGTGGCTCGTCGAGTTGAAGTAGATCGCCCCCTCAGTGCCGCTGGCGCAGGTGTACGGCGCCGCGCTCTGCGGCACGAAGCGGGTGTACTTGTCCACCACGCCGCTGTTGCCGCCAGAGGTGTTTCCTGCGGTCCATTCGCTCGCTGCGCTCCTGAACCAGTTGAGGTCGGGACTTCCAAGGGAATCGCCGCTCGTGACCCTGATCTGGCCGCCGGAACCCATTACAAAGATGCCGTTATTGCCGTCGAAGGTGAAGAGGTTTGTTCCGGACGTGACGAAAACTACGCGGTGGCTTCCGTCGTCGTAGAAACCTGGCTTCTCGGTACCGCCGGAGTCCAGGAAGTAGAGTCCAGGAGTTGAAGCGCTGCCGTTCGCTAGCGGGTTCGAGAGTCCGGCGGCGCCACCGGAACTGCCGCAGCTCCACACGCCGGCGTTGAAGTTCAGGTGATTGCCGCCGGTGTCGATGCAAGCGGGCAGCGACGTGACGCCGGTACCACCATTCGCCACCGCGACAGTCCCGGTGACATTGGCGGCTGTTCCCGACACGTTACCCGTGACGTTGCCGGTGAAAGTCGACGAGATCGTGACCGGCCCCTGCAGCGAGATGCCGCCGCTCCCAGCCTTCAGGGTGACGCCGCCGGCGCCGGTCGAGGCGTCCAGCGTGATTGGCCCAGTACCGCTCTTGAGCAGGATGTGCCGATCATGCGGAGCGGTGCTCGCCTGCCCCAGGTAGGTCAGGAATTCGAGATAGTCACCCTCGAGCGTGATGTCTGAACCGGCCGAGCCTGGAGACGAGGTGTTTAGGGCGTTGAGCAGCATCCCGTTGCCGGGGTCCTTGAAGTCGATCCCGCCGCCAGCCGATTCGAGAAGGATGCCGTCGCCGGTCGTGTCGTTGAACCGGAAGCCGCCGGCGCCGTTCGAGGTCGCGAAGATTCCGCCCGTGATGTTCCAGAGGTGCGTGCCGCCGTTGATCGAGGAATCCCAATCGACACCATCCCCATCGAGGGTAAAGGGAATGTAGGAGAGGGCCGGCACCATTCCTGCCGTGAGTAGGCAGAGAGAGACGGAGGTTCCCGCTCCGCAGGTCCCGAGCACTCGCCCTGCTGCCTGGCCCGTGGCCGGCGAAAGCGCGGCGGCGGTCGTGGGGTTGGCGATGGCAAGCCATGGAATCGCGCTGGCGGTCACGGAGGTGACGGTACCCGTACCGCCGCCTCCCCCTCCGGGCTGAGCGCTCCATACGCCGCCGTCGGACCAGCACCAGATGACGCCGGTGTCCCAGGCGGACATGCACAGGCCGAGGCGGTGCGGCCCTGGCGGGAGGTCAGCCGAGGTGTCGACGCCCCAGGTGAAGGGCAGGGCGCCGGGGCCTGGCGTGGTGCTCGGGGTGACGGGCTGGGGCGGCTGGGCCGCTAGAACCGCAGCGCCGCAAAGCAGGCCGCCGGCAAGTAGAAAGGCGCGATGCATCTCTTCAACCCTTGGGCTCCGGCTCGGGCTGCGGCTTCTTGGGCGGGTCGACGGGGTGCTTCGGATTCATGGTCTCTCCTTAGGGCGAACGGTGCGCCCAGTAACAGTCGATCTTGCAGGCTTCCCTCTCACGTCCCGGCCCGTAGCGGGAGTCACAGGCGCTCTTGCACTGCTTCTGCACGGCATTCGAACAGCCCGCGAGGGTGAGTAGGAGGATGCCGGCAATGGCGGCGCGCTTCATACTTCCTCCGGCGTCGGCGCGACTTGAAAGACAGGCTCGGCAGTCACCAGCACCGGAGGTAGTGTGCTCCCGCTGCGCACGCTCAGCCACAGGACCCCGGTGAACAGAACTATGAGTCGCTCTCGCCAGGAGGCGGCCCAGCGCGAGATGCAGACGTGGCCATCCGTGAAAACTGGCAACGGTTGCACATCGCGCTGCCCGGGAGGCGCGGTCCGGACGCCGTTCTGCTCAGTGAAGCTGATTGGCTTCATGGTCGGTCCTCCCTCGGCGTCGGCAGGGACGACAGCCACGGCCAGCAGGCGCCGACGAGGCGTTCTCTGCTCTCACTGTCAAGCGCGGGCCCGTTGAACTTCAGGATCTCGTCCCTGGCGCGTAGGCACGCCTCCCGGTCGATCGACTGCTTATCGAGTTGCGGAGGCGGGATGTTCGGGCCGGTCGGCTTGCACTCGGCGCATGGCCCGTGGTCGAAGTAGGAGCAGGCGCCCATGGAGAGAAGAGGGACGCCCACAAAGACGAGAAGCGCAAGGGCGGTGTTGCCGCGCTGATACTTGAGAACAGCCATTTATTCCTCGCGCTCCGGCCAGTGCCAGGTACCGAGAGCGGCGCCCTCGTCATGCCGGGTCGGTCCACGCCAAAAGGTCTGTCCGTGAGAGAACACGCACAGACCGCAGGACTCTCCGTCTGTTTCGATGACTACAGCAGGAAGATGCTTGCCGGGCTGCGTCGTCAGCGGTTCGTAGTGATCGTTGGTCGCGACATAGTGCACGATCCTGCCGATTGAGGGTTTCATCAGCTCACCGGTGGGGTCACTGTCGACCCGAAGGAGGAACAGCTCACCGCGCCGGCCGTGGGAGTGCCGCCGACAGCGGTGACGACGACCTGCGCGAGCGTGGCCTGCGTCGGTCCCTTGGCGTCGGTCGTCGCGTAGCTCGGGCGCCGGATGTTCCAGCCAACGGCGTGCGAACCGGCGGTCAGCGCCAAGGCTCCAGAGCTGATGAAGCGGTCCACGGTCGTGCCGTCGCCCACCTGCAGGGCGGTGACGCCGGAACCGGTCACGGTCGTGGTGACGACGCAGTCCACATGGTCAAGGATGCTCGACGCCGGCAGCAGATTCTTGATACCGGCGGTGGTCACTCCCGAGGTGGAAAGCGTGAGATTCTCCCACAGCCGGAACGGTACCGAGCTCTCCCCATGGATGCCGACGCTGGCATAGCTCAGCTGCCACGCCAGGCCGGTCCAGGTGTAGGCCACGGAGCTGCTGAGGTCAACATGCGTCTCGCCAGCTCCCCAGACGGCGGCGGCGGGCAGCGCGGCCTTGTTCGCCACCGGATAGGACCAATGCGGGTCGCCGGCGGGGAAGGGGTTGACGTGGGC
>Ga0209579_10000376_pt1 | contig 49384 bp, 37 predicted proteins | sample Coa_R1_2_FD_187152 | JGI IMG/M metagenome (GOLD analysis project Ga0209579, IMG submission 187152) | Surface soil microbial communities from Centralia Pennsylvania, which are recovering from an underground coalmine fire - Coalmine... | ecosystem: Environmental > Terrestrial > Soil >...
CCGATTGCCGATTGCCGATTGCCGATTGCCGATTGCCGATTGCCGATTGCCGATTGCCGATTGCCGATTGCCGATTGAGGACACCAGCACAAATTTAGAAGTTTTTCAATCGTAAATCGTCAATCGTCAATTCTTTCAGCCCAGCCGTCCCGGCAATAACTGGCTCAGGAATCTGTGGGCCAGGATAAAACCGTCTTTTCGAGCCTGGGGAAAATCGGGATTTTTTTCCATGTTGGGCTCATCCCAAAAGTTGTCTTCGTGCTCCACGGCGATGCCGCCTTTGAATCCGACTTCCAGAAGCACGGTAATAAACTTAGGCCAATCCAGCAGCCCCTGGCCGGGAATGCGGTAGCGCCACCAGTCCCTGCCGTGAATGCCCACCTGCTGAATGACGGGTTGAATGATCTCCGTGTCCTTGGCATGCGCGGCGTGAATGCGATCGCGAAAATTCCAGGCGACCTCGATGGGGTCAATGAATTGGCGGATGAAATGCGAGGGATCGAATTCCAGGCCCAACCGTTTATTGGGGACCTGGGTAAACACCGCCTCATAAAATGCCGGAACGGTGGCAAAGTTGGTTTCGGTCGGATAGTTTTCCCAACCCATATGTAGGTCCAACTTTTCCAGCACCGGCATATATTTCTCGTTCACTACCGAGGCCAGATCTTTGGCTTGCGATTCGCCCGTCGCTCCCTTTACTCCGCCGCTAAACGTCCCCACAAATTTGCAGCCCAGCCGATGCCCGAATTCGAGGCAACGAATAAAGCGGGCGTGTATTCCTTCGCGCTTGGCGCGGTCCGGTTCAATGTGATTGAGTCCCCACATGCACTCGATGCTGATGATGCGGGCGCCCGTTTCGCGAGAAGTAGCCATAATCTGATCGATCTGAGAGTCGCTCAGCTTGTCCGGATCGAAGAAATCGTTGAGTGGAACCACCACGCCTTCATAGCCCGCAGCCGTGGCGAAAGCGAGCTTCTCGCGCGAGTATGGCGTGATGATGGCCAGCTTGGGGTATTTGGAATCGGGCGCGAACTCCACCGAAGCAGGGGAGGGCGCGCTGGCTGAAGGGCTTGCTTCGCTCGCTGGCAAGTTTGCAGTTGCACCCAGTGCCGCGGCGGAAGCTCCCCCGATTTTCAGGAAATGCCGCCGCCCGACTTCTTTTTGGTTTGGAATGTCACTCATGGGGTCACCTCGGCGGGGATTCTATCGCGAGAAAGTTTAAAATCAAAATCTAACTTATGCGCTGTCGCCGGCGTGGGCAAACGGAAGGCAGCCACAAAGGCCGCCCTACTGGCCGATGCGGGAAAAATTCTGGACTTGTTGCCACTCAAAGTTCATTCTATTTGGAAAATTCCAGGCAGATATCGAGGAGGGAATTATATGTATGTTCGCAAAAGCGTGCTGTTGAGTTTTGTGGTTCTTGCCGTCGCTATAGGATGGCTTGCTAAAACTATTGCTCAGGAAAATTCGTCGTCGCCGGCCGTGAGCTATTTCGAGGGCGCCAGGATTGCGTCGACCCTCGAAAAAAGCATGTCGACCAAAATTACCGAAGGGAAAGCAGGGTCAGGCGTTTATACCGTGATGATGGCTCACAGGGTAAAAGCCGGCGAAGTCGAGCTTCACACCCTTGATTCCGATGTCTTTTACATCGTAAGCGGAAACGCAACTTTTGTGACCGGTGGCACTCCAGTGGGCATGAAGTCCACAGCCCCAAATGAAGAGCGCGGCCAATCGATCATTGGCGGCGAGACTCGCGTCCTAAGCGCAGGCGACGTGATTACCATCCCGAATGGTGTTCCTCACTGGTTTAAAGAAGTAAAGGGATCGTTTCTCTATTTCGTGGTGAAAGTCCGCTAGTCGCGGAGTTCGTAAGCAGTGCCGGGGCTCGCCCCGGCCCTACATGCAAGCTTAAATTCTTTGCGCCTTCCAGCGGCCGCGACGAAAGATGAAAACGCTCACGCCAGCTATGGCGGCTTCGGAAATAAGTATGGCCAGATAGACGCCGTTCGAGCGCAGGTCCAATGTAATGGCCAGCGCATAGGCGAGCGGGATTTCCAGTACCCAGAACCCAATAAAATTAATTACCGTGGGAGTGCGCGTGTCTCCCGCTCCATTAAAAGCCTGTAGCATCACCATGCCGTAAGCGTAGGCGATGTTGCCGAAACTCAGGATGCGCAGACAGGAAACTGCGAGCGGCACCACCTCGGGATCGTGAGTGAAGAGGTGAACCACGGGGGCGGCGAAAAAGATGAGAAACACGCCCACGCTTCCCAGGAAAATCATGTTGTAGAAGCCCGTGGTCCACACGGACTCCTCCGCCCGCTCGGGATGCTGCGCGCCCAGGTTCTGTCCCACCAGGGTGGCGGCCGCGCCGCTCAATCCCCACGAGGGCAGAATGACGAAAATCATGATCCGGATGCCGATAGTGTAGCCCGCGATGGCGGCACTTCCAAATGTGCTGACGATCCGAACCATGCCGATCCAGGCGACGTGCGGAATGGCCATTTGCGCGATGCCGGTGAGTGAGATTTTCAGCAGGCTGAGCATCACGTGCAAGTTCAGCCGGATTTGCCGCATCAACACGCGGATATGTTCGCCGCCCTTGAGCAGCTTGTAGAATTGGTAGAGCACGCCTATGCTCCGCCCGATCACCGTGGCAGTGGCCGCCCCGGTCACACCCAACCGGGGAAATGGCCCAAGACCAAAGATGAAGCACGGGTCGAGAATCAGATTGATTCCGTTGGCAAGCCACAGCACCCGCATAGCGATGGCGGCGTCGCCCGCGCCCCGAAACACGGCGTTGTTCAGGATGAGAAGCGTGACCACGAAACAGCCGCCCATAGCGATCCGTGAGTAGCTTGAGCCCACGCCGACGATGGCGGGTGAGGCCCCCATCAGACTAAGTAAACGCGGGGCCAGGAAAAGGCAGGGAAGTCCCATCGCCAAGCCGATGGCCCATCCAAGGGCTACGGCCTGTACGGCGGAAACTGATGCCCCTTCAGGATCTTTTTCACCCACACGGCGCGCCACCATAGCGGTAGCTGACATGCCGAGCCCCATCGCCACGGCATACACCAACATCAGCATGGATTCGGTGAGGCCGACGGTGGCCACGGAGTCGGCACCCAGGCGCGCCACCCAAAAAACATCCACGATGGCGAACAGGGACTCCATGCACATTTCCAGAACCATCGGAATAGCGAGGAGGATGATGGCCCGATTGATGCTCCCTGCCGTGTAGTCCTGGTGCGAGCCGCGAAGAGCTTCGCGGACTGAGGCCCACAGAGTCTGGGGCGGCTGAACTGTTGCGACAGCGTCCATAAATGCAAATGTGAAAACTTGAATTTGGGAATTCGGCCCAAAGGCGGGCCTTGGGGAATCTAACCAGGCGGGCCCGCGACTTATTTACGCGAAATCTTCATGATGTTTTCAGACTACCTGAATCCGCATATTGGATGCAAGAGGAATCGGACTGAATCCAGGATGCCTGGCAAAATACCGGGGCCGTGGAGCTCCGCAGGCATGGATTCTCTTAGCCAATTTGCCACGTTTGGTGAAGAGGCAGCTTGGTATATAATGATCAGAAATTGGAGGGGAATATGCAGAAGCCCTCGGTTATGCTCAAGACCGCAATCCTTACGTTCATACTTACCGGAGCCGCCGCCGCTCAAAATCCGACGGCCAGCGTCACTGTAGACGTCAACGCCAATCGCCAATCCATCGACCCGCGGATATACGGAGTAGCTTTCGGGACCACCACTCAGCTTTCTGATCTGAATGTTCCACTCAACCGGTATGGAGGCAACAACAGCAGCCGCTATAACTGGCAAATAAACGCCGACAACCGCGACCAGGATTGGTACTTTGAAAGCATTGGTGATACCAGTGCCGTGGCGGGCGAGCGCGGCGACACATTTATTTCCAACACCCAAGCGGCCGGCGCTCGGGCGATGATCACCATTCCTATGCTTGACTGGGTAGCCAAGTTGGGGGCCAACCGAAGCAAACTCGCCAGTTTCTCGCAGGCGAAATACGGCCCCCAAACGGGCAATGACGCTCAATGGTTCCCCGACGCGGGCAACGGCATTCTGAAATCCACCGGATCAGATGTGACCGGCAACGATCCCAACGACGCCAACGTGCCCAGCACCTCCACCGATCAGCAGCAATGGGTGCAGGCCATGGTGAATAAATGGGGCCTGGCCACTTCTGACTCGCCGCGTTATTACATTCTTGACAACGAGCACAGCATCTGGTTTTCCACTCACCGCGACGTGCACCCTACGGGCGCTACCATGGACGAGATTCTATCCCGCATCCAGGATTACGCCGCGCAGATCCGCGCCGTTGATCCTAACGCGGTCATCGTGGGACCTGAGGAATGGGGTTGGAGCGGTTATTTTTACAGCGGCTACGACCAGCAATATGGCGGTCTGCACGGATGGAGTTATCTGCCCGACCGCACCAATCACGGTGGCGCGGATTATCTCCCCTGGCTGCTCGGACAGTTGAAGACTGACGGACGGCACTTGATTGACGTCTTCACGGTGCACTACTACCCCCAAGGCGGAGAATTCAGCAATGATGTCAGTACGACCACCGAACTTTTGCGCAACAAATCCACTCGATCACTCTGGGACCCCAATTACGTTGACCAGTCATGGATCAATACTCAAGTGATGCTCATCCCGCGTTTGCGCAACTGGGTAAACGCCTACTATGACTCCGGCACGCCCATTGGCATTACCGAATACAATTGGGGAGCCGAGCCCTACATCAATGGCGCCACCGCTCAAGCGGATATCCTGGGAATCTTTGGCCGTGAAGGCCTGAACCTGGCGGCGCGCTGGACTACCCCGGATGCCTCCACGCCCACTTACAAGGCCATCAAGATGTACCGCAACTATGACGGCAATAATTCTGCATTCGGCGACACCAGCGTGTCGGCCAGCGGACCAAATCCGGACAACGTCGCCGTGTTTGCCGCCCAGCGCAGCTCTGACAGCGCGGTCACAATAATGGTCATTAGCAAGTATTTGTCCGGCACGACTCCGGTAAACATCGCGTTAAATAATTTTGGCAATGCAGGTACGGCGCAGGTGTATCAATTGACCTCCGCCAACGTAATTAGTCGTCTGACGGACATCAGTTTCAGCGGGACCACCGTATCATTCACCGCGCCTGCCCAGAGCATCACTCTTCTGGTGCTGCCGTTAGGCAGTCCCAATCAGCCTCCTGTGGCCGTGGCGGGGGCATCGCCCACTTCCGGGGCGGCACCGCTCACGGTGAATTTGAGTTCGGCCGGCTCCTACGATCCCGACGGATCCATTGCATCCTATAGTTGGAATTTCGGTGATGGCACTGCAACCAGCAGCAGCGCCTCGCCCACGCACGTCTATCAGAATGCAGGCGCGTACACGGCCGTATTGACCGTGACCGATAACCGGGGCGCCACGGGCACCGCTCAGGTCGCCATCACGGTGACCGCAGGCACTCTCATCGCTCCAACCAATCTCACCGGCAGAGCGGGCAGGGGATCAGTGATCCTCAATTGGACTGACAACTCAACCAACCAAACCGGTTTCAATATTGAACGCGCACCCTCCGGAACCACCGGCTTCATCCGCGTGGGGACAGTTGGGGGCAGCGTGAAGACTTTTACCGATACGGTGGGCAAAGGTACCTATCTCTATCGCGTACAGGCATTCAAATCGACCAGCGTGTCCGCTTACTCGAACACGGTTTCTGTGCGAGTCACGAAGTAACCCGGGCTTTAAGGGGAGAGGTTCGCTTGGAGCCTCGGTGAGTGCTGCTCGAATCGCCCCTTTGAAAGTTAATTCGCCCAAGCTATAATGAAATCTAAGTATGCCGCCACAAACGATGTACGAAAAAATCTGGCAAGCGCATCTGGTTTCGGAGCCGCCGGGCCAGCCCGCGCTTATTTACATTGACCGCCACCTGATTCACGAAGGGACATCGCCCCAGGCTTTTTCCGGTTTGAAGGTCGCAGGCCGCAAGGTGCGCCGCCCCGACCTGACCTTTGCTGTCATGGACCATTCCGTACCCACCAAAGACCGCGGCCTGCCTCTGCTCGATACGATTGCGGCGGAACAATTCAAGGCCCTGGACCGTAATTGCCGCGAGACCGGCGTAATGTTGTTCAACATGCAATCGCACAACCAGGGCATTGTGCACGTCATCGGGCCGGAGCTCGGCATCACCCAGCCCGGGCAAACTGTTGTTTGTGGTGACAGCCACACCTCCACTCACGGCGCGTTTGGCGCTCTCGCGTTCGGCATTGGGACCAGTGAAGTGGAACACGTGCTGGCCACGCAATGCCTCTCGCAATTCAAATCCAAGACCATGCTGGTGCGCGCGACCGGGCGTGGGCAGCACGGAATCACGGCCAAAGACATCATTCTTGCGATTATCGGGAAGATTGGAATCGCGGGTGGCAACGGCCATGTGATTGAATACGCCGGCGACGCGGTGCGCGCTCTTTCCATGGAAGGGCGCATGACGGTGTGCAACATGAGCGTGGAAGCGGGCGCGCGCGCCGGGATGGTGGCTCCCGACGACACCACTTGCGCTTACATGGAAGGCCGGCCTTTCGTCCCACGGGGAAAGGAATTCCAAGCCGCTGCCGAACGCTGGAAGTCTTTTGCTTCTGACGTGAACGCCGCCTACGACCGCGTTGTCGAGTTGGACGTTTCGAAAATAGCACCCCAGGTCACCTGGGGGACAAACCCGGGCATGGTGACCGATGTTACGGGACGCGTGCCGGACCCACGAGAATTTCACGATGCGGTGGACCGCGAGGCGGCCACCCGCGCCCTCGAGTATATGGACCTCAAGCCCGGCACGCCCTTCACGGAAATCCCTCTCGACCGCGTCTTTATTGGTTCGTGCACGAACTCGCGCATTGAGGACTTGCGCGCCGCCGCCCGAGTGCTGGAGGGGAAGCACGTTTCCAGCAAGCTGAAGGAAGCGCTGGTGGTCCCAGGCTCCATGGTGATCAAAGCGCAGGCCGAAAAAGAAGGCCTGGATAAAATTTTTCGCGCAGCCGGATTCGAATGGCGCGATGCCGGATGCAGCATGTGCATCGGCATGAACCCCGACGTGGTTCCGAGCGGCGAGCGCTGCGCCTCAACTTCAAATCGTAATTTCGAAGGACGGCAAGGAAAGGGAAGCCGGACCCATTTGGTGAGCCCGATGATGGCCGCGGCGGCGGCAGTGGCAGGGCACTTTGTGGATATTCGCGATTGGGATGTGGAAATCAAGAAAGGTTAGAGGATAAAGGGTAAAGGAAGAGATAGAAGGGAAAAGTTAAAAGGCGGGACACGCGTACTTAATTGAGAAATGCGAAAAGGTATTAGGGGCGGGTTGCTCTTTACTTTTGCCTTTTACCTTTTAGCCGGCGGTGACAGCATGACCTACGAGGAGATGCAACAGTCCATGAAAGATCTGCGGGACAACCAGCTTGTCCAGGGCCAGATTCTTCATCGAGTTGAATCGAATCTTGAGCGTGTGGGCGAAAAGCTTGATCGGCTGGAGATTGTGGTTGAACAAAACTCCCACGCCATCAACAAGCTGGTTGATGGCCAAGTGTTGCTGACCTCCGCCATGAAGGGTTTGGTGCAAACGGTTGAAGGCCTAAGCGCGACAGTCGACCGTTTCATCCGCGGCATGGAGGGCAACGGACATGAACCCGGCCGCAGTTAGGATAACAGCGCCATTTTCTTAGGAGCATAGATGCAACCCTTCATCAAACATACGGGTCTGGTCGCGCCCATGGATCGCGTGAACGTGGACACGGACCAAATGGTGCCCAAGCAATTCCTGAAGGCTCTGACGCGCGAGGGATTCGGGCGCACGCTTTTCTATGACTGGCGATATCTCCCGGGAGAGAAGCCGAATCCGGAGTTTGTTCTCAACGCGCCGCGCTACAAAGGAGCGTCCGTCCTTCTGGCGCGCGCGAATTTCGGTTGCGGATCCAGCCGCGAGCACGCGCCCTGGGCGATCCTCGATTACGGGTTTCACGCCATCATCGCGCCCAGCTACGCGGATATTTTTTACAATAACTGTTTCAAGAACGGGATCCTCCCTGTGACCCTGCCCGACGCCCAAGTGGATGAACTTTTCCAGCGCACCCTCAAAAATATCGGCTATGAATTGACGGTCGATCTCCAGACCAAAATCGTTTCTGATGGCCATGGACTCAAAATGAATTTTGAAATTGACCCTTTCCGCCGTGAGTGCCTGCTGAATGGTTGGGATGATATCGGGCTAACCCTCCGCCACGAAAACCTGATTGATGCATTTGAGAAAGCTCATCCCCAGCGGGCAACGGCTTATGAGCCCGTGGATGCCATCGTCACTAAGAGTGGGACGTAGGCAGCGGGCCTTGCTCCGCATCCTATCGGAGAGTGGCGGGGCGAAGAACTTATCCGCCCGATCCTGATCCATCATCCCGGCCGGCATGGAGGGCATCCCAAAGCTTTGATTCATAATCTCACTGATTGTTGGTGCATCCCGGGGTGGAGATAATATGAAGGTTCAAAGCTTCCTCCGGTGCGTCTTCGCCATCAGTCTTTGCGTTTCCGCAGCCGCCTCGCTCGCTGTCGAATCCGCTTATCAATTTGACCTGAAGCCCGGCTTCAATTTCTTCTCCAAGCAACAGGACATTTCGGCGGGGAAAGACGCGGCGGACAAGGTCGAGCAGCAGCTCCCCATGCTGAATGACCGGCAGGTTCTCCAATATCTTGATAACCTCGGGCATCGTTTGACTCAATTCGAGCCGCTTCCTGCGGACTACGCCTGGTCGTTCAAAGTCATCAACGCCAAAGACATCAATGCCTTCGCACTGCCGGGCGGATTCATTTACGTAAATCGTGGCGCCATTGAGGCCGCCGAGAACGAAGCGCAGCTCGCCGGAGTGATTGCCCACGAAACCGGGCACGTGGTCATGCGCCATGGAACCCACCAGGCGTCGCAGATGCTCCTCGCCCAGGCGCCACTCTCGATTTTGGGCGGAATGATGGGCTCAAGCGGAAACCTGATGGGCCAACTGGCGCAGATGGGCGTGGGCTTCACCGTGAATTCGGTCTTGCTTCACAATTCGCGCAACGCCGAGTCACAGGCCGACGAAGTGGGCACTTACGTCTTGTACCACGCGGGGTATGACCCTCACGCGATGGCGCAGTTTTTCAAGATCATCGAGGAAAAATATCCGGCCAAAACGGCCCAGTTTTTTTCCGATCATCCCATTCCCGCCAACCGAATTCAGGCGATCGATGATGAGATTCCAAAACTCGGGCCGCCCATCGAGGGAAGGACGGACAGCCCCGAGTTCGAAAATATTAAGCACAGGCTGATGGGGTTGCCAGCGAGTTCTCCCCAGGTCCAGCCTGGCGAGAAACCATCTGCAGGGCCCATGGGTCCGGTGGCGCGAGCGGAGGTAATGCCTGCCGCCAATTTTAAGAAGTATGAGCATACTGCCTTCATCGTTTCCTATCCGGCCAATTGGGAAGTCTCGGGCGACGCCGACTCCGCCCTCACCATCGCGCCCCGCGCTGGAGTGGCCCAAAATGCCATCGCTTACGGCGCCATGGTCAACTGGTACCAATCGGAAGGCGGCCGGGGTGGCGGCACGCTAGATGACAATACTCATCAGTTGATTGATTCGCTTCGCCAGGCCAATCCAGGACTGAAATCCATCGGCCAGGACGAGGACATTCGAGTGAGCAATGCGCCGGGCAAGAGTATTGAAATGACGGGGCCATCGCCAATTCAAGACTCAAGCGGACACGCCATGCGCGAACACGACTGGCTGGTGACCGTGCAACGTTCGGACGGATCGCTCTTATACATGGTTTTTATTGCCCCCGAACAGGACTTCCAGGCATTGCGCCCCGCGTTTCAAAAGATGGTCCGAAGTCTCCAAATCAAGTGAGTCCGCGATGATTTTGCACCTTGATATTTTCTCGCCATCCCGAACTACTGAAGGTGGGAGGATCGAATGTTGATGAGCCGGTGCACTTGCCGTTTGATCGTCTTGGTCCTGGCTCTCTCCAGCCTGGGATTGAATTCGCGCGCTCAAGACCCTTTGGCTTTTTCGCAAGGTGCGGCCGACGCCGGAAGCGCCAGGTCGGAAGGGGATTTATTGCCGGAACGTCCGGTATCATTCAAACTTCTGCCTGCCAACGTGCTTCAAGATCAGAAAGCCATTTGGAGTTTCCCCGTCCAGCTTGCAAAGGGAAATCACTGGAAACCTGCGCTCGGCTTTGCCGCGGTGACTGCGGGATTGCTCGCGCTTGACCCTCACGATACCCCTTATTTTCGCCGCACAACGAGCTTCAATGGATTCAATAAAGTTTTCAGCGGGACCAATGCTTCGCTGGGAATGGCACTTGTACCCGCCTCTTTTCTGGTGGCGGGCCTGGCCAGGCACGATTCCTATGCCGAGCATACCGCGTTGCTGGTGGGTGAGGCTGTTGCCGACACGGGAATATTGAGCTTGGTGATCAAAGACAGCACGCATCGAGTTCGCCCAAGTGATCTTTCGCCGACCGCAAACTTTTCCGATACGTGGACTGAAGCGCGCGGCTCCGCCCTGGGCAAGAACGCCAGCTTTCCCTCCGGCCACGCCATCGAGGCATTTTCCATCGCCACTGTGTTTGCCCGCCGCTACCGCCAGCACCGGTGGGCGCCTTGGGTTGCATACGGCACGGCCAGTGCGGTGGCCTTCTCGCGAATTTCTTTGCAGTCCCATTTCCCCTCCGATGTTTTTGCCGGCGCTGCTCTCGGCTATTTCATCAGCCGGAGCGTGGTGCTACAAAACCATTAAGAAAAAGAATAGAATTGGGCCTTGCATATTGGCCTGGGAAAAAAGGCGCGCGGGTTGAGAGATGAAGTCCCACTTCCAAAGGTTTATCGTCATCGTATGCGACAGCATGGGCATCGGGCCTATGCCTGATGCCGCCGCTTACGGCGATGAAGGGCGCGATACCCTTGGCCATATCTGCGAGCGGCGTGGATTGCGCATTCCGAACTTCGTCCGTCTCGGTCTGGCCAACATCCGCCCGCTCGCGGGCCTGACGCCCTCGGAGTCTCCAGAGGGGTCCTATGGAAAGGCGACACTTCTATCGCCGGGCAAAGACACCACGGCAGGGCACTGGGAAATGGCCGGAATTATATTGGATCAACCGTTTCCCACCTACCCGCGCGGTTTTCCTCCTGAACTGATGGAGAGGTTTGAAGCCGCCATCGGCCGCAAAACTCTTGGCAATTTTCCCGCCTCGGGCACAGAGATCATTAAACAACTGGGCGGCGAACACATGAAGACGGGCCAGCCCATCGTTTACACTTCCGCTGACAGTGTCTTTCAGATTGCGGCGCACGAAGATGTAATTCCCATTGAAGAACTGTATCGCATCTGCACCATCGCGCGCGGCCTGCTTGACGGTCCACACCGCGTAGGGCGGGTGATCGCGCGACCGTTCACAGGCGCGCCCGGAGCCTTCACACGCACCGAGCGGCGCCACGATTACGCCGTGGAGCCGCCGCGTCCCATGTTGTTGGACCTGCTAAAGGACGCGCGATTGGATGTATTTGGCGTTGGCAAAATACCTGACATATTCTTGAACCGGGGCATCACCGAATCGTGGCCAGGGAAAAATAATCGGCAGGCCCTTCAGAGTACTGTGACCGCCATCATCAAGCCGACCTGCGGTTTGGTATTCACCAACCTGGTTGATTTTGACATGCTCTACGGGCATCGTCTGGATATCGAAGGCTACGGGCGGGCTATCGAGGAAGTGGACGCTTTCATTCCCCAACTGCGGCAGGAACTTGGTGCCGGCGATGTAATGATCATCACCGCCGACCACGGCTGTGACCCCGCCGGACCCAGCACCGACCACTCGCGTGAGTACGTTCCCGTTCTGGTCAGCGGTCCCTGCGTTCGCAGCGGAGTCAACTTGGGCACGCGCGCAACGCTTGCCGATATCGGCGCAACTATTGCCGAAAATTTCGGGCTGCACCTGCCTCATGGAAAAAGTTTCTTGAACGAAATCACGCGATGATGCCGCCAAAAAACGCGGCGACGCGCTCCCAATCATCAGAGGTATGAATTTTCTATTGGCCTGAAGCGGGCACGGCAGGTTGGTCGCTCTTGGGGGCGTAATAGCCGGTGCGCGTTCGCACCACCAGTTTATCGTGCTTGTTGGGAGCAGTGGCGTCCACGCGAACGGCGCGGAATGTGCCATCGCGTTTTGCGTTGGTCGGGTAATAAGCCAGGGTGTACTGGTTGCGGATATTGTGCGCGATATCCACGCAGGTGGATTCCACTTCCTCCAGGGACTTGGGAAAGTAGACCTCGCCGCCCGTAGTCTTCGACAGGGAATCGAGGGCTTTGGCGGCGCGATGGGATTCGCCGCTTCGCATTTTGAATAGGTGGCCATCTTCGTCGTCGCCCAGCAACCCAATGGTGTAGATCAGTGCGCCCGCCTTCTGGGCATGCGCCAGCAATTCCTCCATGGTATAGCGGCTGGCGTTATCTTCGCCGTCCGTGATCACAAGGAGTACTTTTTTGTCCCGGTTGCCCAGCTTCATATGGTCGAGCGAGGCGTAGACCGCGTCGCGTAACGCGGTTCCGCCCCTCGAGTCAATTTTATTCAATGCCGAATTCAAATCTTCAATGTTGGAGGCGAAATCTCCCGGCGTGTCGAGGTAATAAACGTCGTTGAAGTTCACCACAAAAACCTGGTCCTGCGGGTTCGAGGTTTTCACAAAAGTCAGGGCCGCCGCATTCACGGCCGCGCGCTTGGGCCTCATGCTGCCGCTGTCGTCAATCACGATGCCCATCGTCACCGGAATATCGGCGTGCGAAAACACTGTGACTTGCTGCGCCGCGCCGTCCTCGTAAACCTTAAAGTCATCCTTCTGGAGGTTCTCCACGCGATGCCCTTTCTTGTCTATTACGCTCACCGGCAGGACCACCAGGTTCACGTCCACGCCGATTTTATATTCACTCGATTTTTTATCGCCCGGCGGCGTGGTTTGCGCGGTGAGCAGGGCCGGCAGGATGAGGCCCACGATCGTGCACCCCATCCACTGGAACAAGGAGCGAAAGTTTTGATTATTGCGTCGGAGCATAGTATCCCGTTCTGGCATAAACCTGCAGGGGCGGCAAACCTCGGGGCGGATTCAGCTTGACCTTGATGCGACGCCATCGGCCGTCCCGAACGAGGTTCGAGGGTTTGTAGCCGATGACATACTGGTTGCGCAGCTCAATGGATATTTTTTCCGCGATGTCCGGAAGCTCGTCGGCGTTTTCCACGCTGAACATCCTTCCGCCGGAAACCTCCGAAAGCTCGGCCAGCAATCCCGGCCCTCCGGCCTCTTCCGGCGTGCGTCCGCGGCCGGCAATCGGCTCAAAAACACCCACCGAGTACAGCTGAACGTCTGATTCTTTCATGGCCCGCTTGACGTCCTTTTCCGTGTACCGGCTATGATTGTCGCCCCCGTCGGAAATGAGGAGCAGGGCCTTGCGGTTGGTGGTGGCCTTCCGCATTTCGTTGATGCCGAGATAGATGGCATCCAATAATGACGTCTTGCCGCCCGACTTTAGAAACAGCAACCGGTCTTCGATGTTTTCGAACTTCGAGGTAAAACTCGCCAACAGGTTTGGCCTCTCGTTAAAGTCGATGAGCATAAACTCATCTTGTGGGTTGGATGTCTTAAAGAACTGCAGGGCTGCCTCTTTGGATTTCTGTATTTTGTCGGACATGGACCCACTGGAATCAAAAATCAGCCCCACAGAAATCGGAGCATCCTCGGTGGAGAAGGCGGCGATCTTCTGCTCAACTTTTTCATCATAGACCTGGAAATTGGTTTGGTCGAGTCCAGTCACGATGCGGTCATACGGGTCGGTGACTGTCACGTTCACCACCACCATATTCACGTCGACCTGAATGGGCGCCGCATGAATGGGGGATTTCTGGACGTTGACCTGGGTGTCGTTCTTATCAGGGGAGGGAGGGGCGCCCGCCTTTTCGTCGGCGGGGGCGCGAAGCGAGAGTGCGGGCCAAATGCCCGCGAGGACAATGGTGCCCGACACAAGCCGAACCACGGCACGCCGGATCTTGCCTGTCATTGAAATAGCCCTCTTCGAACCGCGGATTCGTGCATCAGCCTTGCCGAATCTCGCACAGCGCGAAGACTCCCACTCCGGAACAAAGTGATTCTATCATGATTTGCAAATGAAAGATAACCAGTGAAAATGTCAAAGTTGTGTCAAGGTTTTGTCGGTCGGAGCGGAAAATACAACCAACACCGGAGCCCGATTGGGCCTCTTCAAATTCTCCGGCATCACATCTCTGAGCCAAAATGCGGAAAATACCGTAGTGGAGTCATTTGGAATTGCATTCCTTTCGAGGAATCGGTCATTCCCGCGAAGGCAGGAATCTAGTCTTTTTCCGGGCATTTCTATTGATTTAGTGAAATGGATTCGCCTTCGCGAGAATGACTGTGCGGCAGAGCTCGCGCCAGGCAAAGGACACAACTACCGAAATTAAAATAGGGTTGACAAGGCCTGGGCCAAGGAATGATAATCACCCGTACCGAATCTTCCTTGCTTTAAATTCCTTCGGTACAGGCAAACAAAAAAGCGCGGTTTCCGGTTCACGGGAAACGTAACCATTTCAACCCATTGCAACTGACTATCCAACCCGACTGCTAAATTAAAGGAGGCGTATGGGGGCAAAATATATTTTTGTGACCGGGGGAGTGGTGAGTTCGCTCGGCAAGGGACTGGCTTCCGCGTGCATCGGCTGCCTTCTGGAGGCGCGAGGATTGCGCGTCTCGCTGCTCAAGTTCGATCCCTACCTCAACGTTGACCCGGGCACCATGAGCCCGTTCCAGCACGGCGAAGTTTACGTTACCGACGATGGCGCGGAAACCGATCTCGACCTCGGGCACTACGAACGCTTCACCCGCGCCCACATGCTGCGCGACAACAATTGCACCGCCGGGCGCATTTACGAAACCATCATCACCAAAGAGCGCCGCGGCGACTACCTGGGCAAAACGGTGCAGGTGATTCCGCACGTGACCAATGAAATCAAGTCCGCCATCCGAAAAATTTCCGCCGACGTGGATGTGGCCATCGTGGAAGTGGGCGGCACGGTGGGCGACATTGAGTCGCTGCCATTTCTCGAAGCCATCCGGCAGATGCGCCAGGAGCAAGGGCGCGAAAATGTGGTTTTTGTCCACCTGACGCTGGTCCCGTTCATCGGCGCATCGGGCGAACTCAAAACCAAACCTACCCAGCACTCGGTGAAAGAACTGCGCGAGATCGGTATTCAGCCCGATATCCTGCTTTGCCGTACGGACCGTTATTTATCAACGGAACTTAAGGCGAAGATTGCGCTTTTTTGCAGCGTGTCGGAAGAAGCCGTCATAACCGCCAAAGATGTTGAGAATATTTATGAGGTCCCGCTCGTCCTCGCCGGCGAAGGTCTGGACACCCAGATTCTGCGTTGCTTGAAACTTGAAACCCCGGAACGAAATCTTTCAGCGTGGAGTGATTTGGTGGAGCGGTTGCACCACCCCACGGGCGAAGTGAACATCGGCATGGTGGGGAAGTATGTGGAATATCAGGATTCCTATAAGAGCCTGAGCGAGGCTCTCCATCATGGCGGGATCGCCAACAACGTGAAAGTGAATTTGCTTTGGGTTGAAGCCGAAGGCCTGGAAGAGGACGGATGGCACGACCAACTCAAGAATTTTGACGCCATCCTGGTTCCGGGCGGATTCGGCAAGCGCGGAATCCCGGGCATGCTGCGCGCCATCGAATATGCCCGCACCCGCAAGGTGCCGTATTTTGGAATTTGCCTCGGCATGCAGTGTGCTGTGATTGAATACGCGCGCAACGTGGCGGGACTCGAAGGCGCGGACAGCTCGGAGTTTGATCCGGCTACCTCCCACCGCGTCATTTACAAGCTGCGCGAGTTGCGTGGGATTGACGACCTGGGCGGCACCATGCGCCTGGGGGCGTGGACAGCGCGGCTAAAGCCGGGCACATTTGCTCATCAGGCTTACGGGCAGCTCGAGATTTCGGAGCGGCACCGCCACCGCTATGAATTCAATCGCGAGTACGAGGAAATGCTGGTGGCCAACGGACTCGAAATTACAGGTGCGACGCCGGATGAAACCTATGTGGAGATTGTGGAAATCCGCGACCATCCGTGGTTCCTCGGATGCCAGTTCCATCCGGAATTTAAATCGCGCCCGCTCGCGCCCCATCCGCTTTTCAAGGCGTTTATCGCCGCCGCCTGCGAGTATAGGAAGCACCACGGGTCGGCCAAAGTGGTTGCAGCGGAGAGCGCCGCGGATGTTCACTCGAAATCGGCGGCGCAAGGCTGAGCGGGGACAAGAATTTCAAATGGCAAATGGCAAAGGTCAAATTTCAAAATGACGGATTCGCAGCAGGTTGGAGAGAGGCTGCTTGAGTACGGAGCTCGCATCATCAAGGTTGTTGAGTGTTTGCCCCATACAGTTGTTGGCAGGCGGATTGGAGATCAACTCTTGCGCTCTGGTTTATCCGTGGGCGCAAATTACGAAGAAGCACAGGCAGGCGAATCGCGGGATGACTTCGTTCACAAACCACAGATCGCACTAAAAGAATTAAGAGAATCCAATTACCGGCTTCGGCTCTTGATCAAGGCAAAAACATTGCCGCCTGACCGGCTGCGAGATATTTTGGACGAGTCGAACCAGCTTCGCGCTATGCTCTCAAAAGCTGTAGCAACAACGAAAAACAAAGCAAAATAATTCCTATTAAAAGGACATCCTTAATTTTGCCATTTGCCATTTAATATTTGCCATCTGACATTCCTTTCTATGCCCCACGCCATCCACATAGGCAATCTCACACTCAGCGGCAAATGCCCGCTGTTCCTAATCGCGGGCCCTTGCGTCATTGAGAGTGAAAAGCACGCCATGAAAATGGCCGAGCAGCTTCGCGCCTCGGCGCGCGCCCTGGGCGTTCCCTTCATATTCAAAGCGTCGTTCGACAAGGCCAACCGCACTTCCATCGATTCCTACCGCGGCCCGGGGCTCACGCTCGGCCTTGAAATTCTGGCGATCATCAAAAAGAAATTCGGCGTCCCCATCCTCACCGACGTTCACGATGTAAGCCAGGTGGCTCCGGCGGCTGAAATCTGTGATGTGATCCAGGTGCCCGCCTTTCTCTCCAGGCAAACGGATTTGCTGGTGGAAGCCGGACGTTCCGGCGCTGTTGTTAACATCAAGAAGGGCCAATTCTTGTCGCCGTGGGAAATAGGACAGGCAATTAAAAAAGTTTCGAGCACGGGAAATCATCGCATCCTGATTACAGAACGCGGAACGTCGTTCGGTTACCACAACCTGGTGGTGGACATGCGCGCCATCGCGGTGATGAAGGATTTTGGATACCCGGTCATCCTGGACGCAACGCATGCATTACAATTGCCCGGCGGCGAAGGGCAGCGCAGCGGCGGCCAGCCTCAGTTTATTGAGACCCTGGCGCGTGCCGGCGTGGCAGCGGGCGTGGACGGCGTTTTCATGGAGGTGCATGATCATCCCGCGCGCGCGCTTTCCGATGGCGCCAATGCACTCGATCTGAAACGCTTCAAGCCGCTGGCGCGCAAACTCCGCGACCTGGGAAAATTTGTGCGCGCACTGTAATGCAATGCGGGTTCTTTGGAGTGCGGGAGCTTGCTCCCGCCTTGGCGTCGGAGTGGAATATGCCATTTGAAATGGGATCCAGTTCGATCACGTGTCATTCCCGCGGAGGCGGGAATCCAGTTTTTCGGTGGCACTTTTCCCAGTGTATAGGAGATAGATTCCGCCTTCGCGGGAATGACGGCAACTGGGATTGTCCGTGGCTCGTAAATGACACCCCGGCTTAAATGTCTTCGAACACTTGCCAAAAGAATTGTGGGTTAGCCTGTCCTCTCTTTGAGCGAGGTCTAATTTGCCAACTCCGGCTGACACCTTTAAAGAATTCGTCTTGGAACAACTGGAGCGCCTGCCGGACGTGAGCTGCAACCGTATGTTTGGAGCCTATGGACTTTACTCTGGTGAGATATTTTTCGGAATTATCTCCAAGTCGCGACTCTATTTCAAGACGGATAAGAAAACACGGGTGGCTTACATTGAAAGGAAAAGCACTCCCTTCCGCCCAAATCCAAAGGTGGAATTGCAGAAATATTACGAAGTTCCACTCGAAATCCTGGAAGACCGCGATCAATTGGTTCAGTGGGCGCGCCTAGCCGTATGCGTTTCCGCTCCGCCCAAGCGCAACAAATCCCAGTCAGGCAAACGTTGATGGATCAGGACCCGCGCAAAGAACTCGCTTTGCTGGTGAACTCGCAGTTTCCCATAATCTATCTCGACACCTGGGAGGAGCGGCGCGCCACGGAAATACTCGGCGTGGTGGCGGACGACCTCAACCTGCCCTTGTATATTTGGACGGTTACCGTGGGATTGGCGCGGGCGGGCGGCGCGCCTATTTACAATACCCAGGAGCCCGCCCAAGTCCTGGCCCAGATCGGCGGGATTGAAGGTGACGCGCTGTTTCTGTTGAAGGATTTTCACAAATACCTGGATCAGGATGTGATTGTCCGGACGCTCCGCGATTTGTCGGCAAAATTCCGGCGCGCCCGCCATGCCATTCTGATTTCCGCGCCCGTGGTGAATATCCCCGTCGAGCTGGAGAAGGAAGTCGCCCGATTCACCCTGGGCTTGCCCACTGAATTCGAGCTGAGCCAACAGGCGAGGCTGACCGCCAAGGATCTGTGCGAACACTACCGGGTCCAATCGGAATTAGAGGAGGACCAAATGCCCGCACTGGCGCGCGGTTTGATGGGGCTCACTCGTGCGGAAGCCCGCCGCGTTTTGACGGAGTCGGTTTTGGCAACATCCCGGTTCGATTCCGGCACCATCGACCTCATACGCCAAAACAAAAGCAAACTCATCAAAGAACAAGGGGTGCTGGAGTTTCTCGAGCCCGAAAGTGGAATGGGTTCGGTGGGCGGCCTGGCGCGCTTGAAAACATGGCTGGACAAGCGGCGCGCGGCATTTTCCAGGGAAGCTGAGAAATTTGGCCTCGACCCTCCCAAAGGCATTCTGATTCTCGGCGTGCAAGGCTGCGGAAAAAGCCTCTGCGCCAAAGCCGTGGCTCACGAATGGAATCTTCAGTTGCTCAAATTCGATGCCAGCACGTTGTTTGAGAAATACATCGGGGAGTCGGAAAAGAATTTGCGCAAGTCCCTGCATGTGGCGGAAGTGGTGGCGCCCTCCGTTCTTTGGATCGACGAATTGGAGAAAATGTTTCCCGCCTCCGGCCTGCGCTCGGAATCGGATGGCGGGCTCTCGGTGCGGGTCTTCGGGACTTTCCTGAACTGGATGCAGGAGAAGAAAGCTCCCGTCTTTGTGGCCGCCACCACCAACGATATTTCAGCTCTCCCGCCCGAATTGCTGCGCAAAGGACGCTTCGACGAAATATTTTTTGTCGACCTGCCCAACCCGGAAGAACGTAAGACCATTTTTGTTATTCACCTGGGCCGGCATAAACAGGACGCTTCCAAATTTGATCTGGCCAAACTTTCGAGTGCCGCCGAAGGCTTCAGCGGAGCGGAAATCGAGCAAGCGGTGACCAGCAGCCTCTACTCCGCCTTCGATCAAAAGTGCGCGCTCTCCACCGAGTTGGTGTTGAAGGAACTTCAGTCCACCTATCCTCTATCGGTAACCATGCGGGAAAAAGTTGAAGCCCTGCGCGACTGGGCCCGCGAGCGCGCCGTCCCCGCCAATTGAATGGCACTGGGTCAACGCCCAGCCGTATCCGCTCGTAGGGGGACGGCTTGCCGTCCCCTTCTTTGTGTGAGTTTGGGATAAAGAGGGGAGGACAAGCTAACTAAAGCGGAGCCTGCTAATTCAGGTCTCGCCGAGGCGGATCCACCTGGGCGACCCTCCCCCTACCGTTAGTCTTCCTGGCTAGTGATGCCGGTCTTGAAGTTCGACCTTGTTACTTCGATAGGGCTGAAAGTCGCGGCCCCAGTCAACCCCAATCACATCCATGTCGAGTTTGTCGCCGTCCACGCGCACGATTACGAAGTGATGTGGATTGGCCCCCGGCTCGATCCCTGGTTTGACCAGATGATCGAGCGCCACTTTATTCGCCTCGTTGGCTTTGATGTAATCGCGAAGGTCGGGCTCGCCGGTGTAGGTGTAGATGGGCGCACCTCCACCCCCGGTAACCACCAGGTCCATTCGATGCGTCCCGCTCGAATCCGTGTAGTGTTCCACCCAGTGCTCGAAGAGATGCTCGTGGCCGGAGAACACAGCCCGCACGTGGTGCGCATTAAACAGCGGCATGTAGCGCGCCCGAAGGTCCGCGCTAGGCTGCTCAACCTTTGCCCCGCCATGAGGGCCGGAAGAAAATGGCGCCTGATGGCAATACACCATCACATTCACGTAGCGAGTGCGGTCCAGCCCTTCCAGCTGGCTCTTGACCCATTGATACTGGCTCTCATCGCCTGCGATGTCAGCATCCAGGGCGATCACAAACGCATTGCCATAGCCGAATGAATAGGCAAGGTGGCCTGGCATCCGGCGCGGCGATCCTTCGGGCGGGATGAGCGCGGCCACGGCATCGAGATAGTTCCGCATGCCCGCCTCCGAATCTGTGTGTTCATGGTTGCCGGGCACGAGGAAATACGGCACGTTCCCCTCCGTGGTCAGGCGATTGATAAGGGGTACAAAGCTCGTGTTCCATTGGCCGGCAAACTGGCCGTTTACTACCGCGTCGCCCGACTGAAGCACGAACCGGACGGGGAACGGAGTACCCGCCAGGCGCTTGATCTGCTTCAGCATCTCGTCCACCACCAGAGAGTGCTCATATTGAATGGACACGCCGTCCCGGCCTCCACGCGTGTCGCCGTACACGATGAATGAAAACTGCGTGATGGCGCGCGATTCTGCTTCAGGGGGCAGCGGCGTGGCAGGGGCGGTGATGGCGGTAACGCGTTCCCCGTCCTGGGCGGGGGCGGCCAAAAAGCGCGGCGCCACCACTGAACTCGCGAGCAGGAATAAAAGGGCTGGCAGGACTCTTATCCCAATTTGTCGCATATTAGTTGAACTCCGCATGATTGGTATGACATTGAGTTGTGGGGTGCAGGAAAAACAATTCATCGCAAAGACGCCAAGGCGCGAAGACCCGCACGGGAAAATCATTCCAAGTTCCCCCAGGGGACTTTGCACCGGGGCGCGGCCAGCTTTTGCTCTTCCAAAACCCAACCATATCATTCAGACTGCGTCCGGCACAAGCACGCTTAATGAGCTCGCTGTTATTGTCCCGGTTGACGTAGCGGTTTGAATAGGGTACGTTTCTCAGTTACGGCTTTTGGCGGACCAATGGCATTCTCCATTCGCAATCTAAAAATCCGCCAGCAAATTCTGCTTATAACCCTCCCTGTTGTCATTGTGCTCCTCTCCGCAATTGGGCTCTTCTTGAACACCTTTTGGATGGCGCGCAGCATGGATCTGGCCTCCCTGCATTCGGTGGAGATCATGGGGCGGGGCGAATCCCTGTTGCGCCACATGGAAGAAGCGCACATGGGACTGCGCGGATACCTGCTCGCGGGGCAGTCCGAATTTCTGGAAAGCTACAACACCACTGAAAAGGAATTATCCGCCGATCTCATGAGCCTGCGCACTCTGACCTTGAGCGATTCAGCGCGCTTGGCGGAAGTGGAATCGATTCGCGACGGCATCGACAGTTGGCGGCGGGAGTGGGTGAAGCCCTCGATCGAGAAAGCCCAGCGCGGCGATTTCGGCCGGGGCCCCGTTCAGTTGGACGAGGGTGAGAAACGGATTGATTCCATTCGCAGCCAGGTGCTGAAATTACTGGACGAAAACAACGTGGAGAGCATGGCCCGCGCGCGCGATGCCGAGCGCTTGATGCGGCTGATGCTCCAGTTGGGGGTTGGCTTGGGTGTGGTGGTGGCGGCAATCCTGCTCTTCCTCACCCGCGCCGTGACCAAGCTTATTGCCCGGCCGGTGCAGGAGTTGATTGAAGCGTCAGAGCGTGTGGGGCGCGGAGACTTCCAGTCCATTACGCCTTCGGTCGCCGACAATGAATTCGGCGTGCTCTCGCGAAGCTTTTCGCGCATGACCACCGCCCTGCGTCACGAGCGCGAAGACCTGGCGGCGTTGAACCGGTTTTCCGAAGCGGTGACCCAGTGCACCACGGAGATGGAAGTCTACGACCAGCTCTTGCATTCATTGCGTGAACGATTCCAGCCCCGCCAGGTGATCCTCTTCAAGCTGAATTCGCATGAGAATTTTTTGGAGGCGGCGGCCTCGCTCGCGCCGCTGCCCGACAGCGTGAAAGCCTGGCCCGTGATCGATGAGCCCCATAACTGCAAAGCCGTTCGCACCGGGCGCCGCTTTCGCGTGAATGACGTCACCCAGGAGCCGCTCTGTCCGGCCAAATTCCTGCATCCCACCGAGGGCAGTTATTATTGCGGGCCCCTGATCGCCGGCGGAATCCTCATCGGGGCCGTGCGCCTGGAGGGCATCAAGAATTTCTGGACGGCGGAACGCGAAAGCCTGCTGGAAAACTACCTGAGCGGCGCCGCCTCCGCGCTTTCCAACCTGCGCTTGCTGGTCACCATGAAGCAACGCGCCAACGTGGATGAGCTCACCGGTTTCTACAACCGCCGCTTCCTGGAAGATTACGCGCGCAAGGTGATTGCCATGGCTTCGCGCAAAGCAAATCCGCTGTGCCTGATCATGATGGACCTCGACCACTTCAAGAGTTTTAACGATACGTTTGGCCATGAAGTAGGCGACAAAATTCTCCGCACATTTTCAAAAACCGTCACCCAGGCCATGCGCGAGACCAACCTGGCGGCTCGCTACGGCGGGGAAGAGTTCGTCCTCTTGCTGCCCGATACCGACCTTCAGGCGGCCATTCGAGTGGCGGAGCGCATCCGCCACGCCGTGGAACGCATGGTGGTGCCCTCCGGAACGGACAAGCCCTTGCCCCAAGTCACGGTTAGCCTGGGAATCGCCGCCTATCCCGAACATGGCAAATCCCTGGAGGAACTGCTAAAGTCTTCCGACAAGGCTTTATACGAATCCAAACACGCGGGCCGCAATCGCGCCACGGTCTATGTGGAACAGGCGGAAACGGCAACCTGAAAGAATTGTAGGATTGAGTGATCGGGTGATTGAGCCAATGAAGAACGGGAAAATGGAAACTGGAAAATGGAAATTGGAAAATGGAAACTGGAAAAAAGAAACTGGGAAGGGGAAATTGACTGCCTGTTCTTCTTAACCAGTTTCGAGTTTCCATTTTCCAGTTTCAAGTTTCCAGTTTCGATCTTCCATTTTCCAGTTTCCATTTTCTAGTTTCCAATTTCCAGTTTCCGCCTCCCCATGAGTCTTGAGACAGCCCGCAAAGTTCTTGAAATCGAAGCGAAGGCGCTGGCCGAATTGCCCGGGCGCCTGGACGAGCGTTTTGTTCGGGCGGTGGAAATTCTTTTTGCCTGCCGGGGCCGTGTGATTGTTACCGGCATGGGGAAGTCAGGACTGATCGGGCAAAAAATATCAGCCACCTTTTCCAGCACTGGCACGCCGTCATTCTTCCTACATCCCGCCGAAGCGTTGCACGGCGACTTGGGCAGCCTGGTCCGTAATGACGTGCTGGTGGCGCTCTCCTATACCGGTGAGACGGATGAACTCCTGCGATTGCTCGACCCCGCCAAGCGCCTGGGTATTCCGCTCATTTCTTTGACGGGTTGGGGCGCTTCCACCTTGGCTCAGGCCAGCGAGGTGGTGATTGACGTCGGCATCCATCAGGAGGCATGTCCATTGGGCCTGGCGCCTACCGCTTCCACAACCGTGATGCTGGCCATGGGCGATGCTCTGGCCATGGCGCTTCTTGACAAGAGAGGCTTCAAGCAAGAGGACTACGCCGCATTGCACCCCGGCGGAGGCTTGGGCGTAAGACTCCGGCGTGTGGAAAACGTGATGCATACCGGCGCGCAGATTCCCAAAGTACGTCTGCAAACGCAATTGCCGGATGTCATTTACGAAATGAGCCGGAAGGGCCTGGGGCTTACCGCTGTGGTGGAGGATGGCGACAGCCTGGTGGGCCTGGTGTCGGACGGCGACTTGCGGCGCTTCTTTGAGAGGGAAGGGAACAAGGCGCTGAACCTTACCGCCGCCGACTGCATGACCCGAAATCCCGTTTCGATCTCCGCCAAGGAGCTTGCCACCCGCGCCCTGAACCTGATGGAGAGTCGCAAAATAACATCGCTCATGGTTGTGACCCCGACCGGGAAGCTGGAGGGCGTGGTCCACATCCACGACCTGTGGACGACGGAAATGTTTTAGAAGAAGCACGTCCTTGGTCATTTGTCCTTTGTCAGTGGTCCACTGCATTCCACGATTATCCAGTTTTTTCGAAGTGGGCATTGCTGAGCGCATGTTAACCAGAACCACTGAAATTTGTTGCTCACGACGACGAACGGCGCACAACTGACAACTGACCAAGGACAAACAGCCAAGGACAAAGGACAAAGGACAAAGGACATGCTCTCTCCCGCTCACCTTCGCAAACGCGCGCTCAAAATTAAGCTCCTGCTGCTCGATGTTGATGGTGTGATGACCGATGGCCGAATCTATTATCTCCCCAACCCCAAGGGTGGATTCTTTGAAACCAAAACCTTTCACGCTCGCGACGGGTTGGGCATCCGCTTTGCCATTCAGGGAGGGCTGAAGACCGGCATCCTGTCCGGCCGCACTTCGCCGGTGGTGGAATACCGCGCCAGGGAGCTGGGCATTCAATTCATCCAGCAACGCGCGATTGAAAAAGTGGAGCCTTATGAAAAGATTCTGCGCGCCGCCGGCGTGACCGATGAAGAGGTTTGTTATATGGGCGACGACGTGGTGGATTTGCCCATCCTGATTCGCGCCGGTCTAGCTGTGGGCGTGAAGGATGGGCACGAACTCGTGCGCCGCCACATTCACTATTGCACGCGGGCGACGGGCGGTAAGGGTGCAGTCCGCGAAGCGGTTGAATTGATCCTCGCCGCGCAAGGCAAGTGGAACGCGGTGGTTAAGCACTACCTGGGCGGGAAGGGGTAGTTTCCATCTTTCCGGCTCACGACCTGGGGAGCTTCACACCTTGAAGATTCGCGCCGCGCCTTTCACCACCCAACTTCGGGGAACGAATCGCTGCACGAACACTCCCGCCTTGTTTTTGGCTCCCGGCACTACTAATCCTCCGCCAGCATCAAGAGCTTTCAGGGCCAAGCTCACCACCTCTTCCGGACTATGGCTTCCGCCGGGCAATTTTGTTTCCCCATATTGGCTCGCGACTCCAAAGTTGGTCCGGGTTCCGCCCGGGCAAAACGTTACTACGCTCACTCCGGATCCACGCAGTTCCTCAGCCAAGCCCAGGGAAAAGCTGGTCACAAACGCCTTGGTGGCGCCATAAATGGTGGTGTATGGGACAGGCTGGAAAGACGCGGTAGAGGAAACATTGATGATGGCGCCCCGGCCTGCCTTCACCATGGCAGGCAGGAGAAAATGTGTGAGCTCGACCAGGGCCATGACGTTCAGCCGAATCATCTGGCTTTGGCGATCAAGGGGCAGTTCATGGAATTTTCCCCGCGCTCCAAACCCGGCGTTGTTAATCAGGAGTTCGACCTTCAGGTTTCGGTCGCGCAGGAGCGCAGCCAGCCGTTCGGAGGCTCCTGCTACGCTCAGGTCAAAATCCACCGGCTCAGTGGTGATTCTATGCGCGGCGCTCAACTCCTTGCCCAGAGCAATCAGCTTTTCCTTCGACCGCGCCACCAGGATCAGATTCTGTTTGCGAGCCGCAAGCATCCGTGCAAAGCACTCCCCGATGCCGCTGGAGGCGCCGGTCACTAGCGCATATTGCGAAGGCTCTTCGGTCAATTTAGCCTCACTTTTATTCCTGTGTAGCTCCTCCGACAAAGTAAGTATGAATGATGAATTATGAAGGATGAATTAGGGATGATTCCTCTTTTTTTTAATTCATCCTTCATCCTTTCTTATAGCAGTTTCTTATTAACGTGCCTTTGCCCTCTCTTAACCAGTTTCTCCGCTTGGGCGCGGGTGGCGATCCCTCCGCGAGCGCCGAGCGCCGTGCAATTCAGGCCGGCCATGGCGTTGGAGAAGTCCAGAATGCGGTCCATCTCCCATCCGGCAACCAGCCCATAAACGAAGGCGCCGTGGAAAACGTCTCCGGCTCCCGTGGTATCCACCGTTTCCATCACGAAGCCGGGCGAATAGTGGAAGCGTTCCCGCCAGAAAATCAACGCCCCCTCGCGGCCCAGGGTCATACCCGGCGCCGCCATGTGGAACTCCCGAGCCATATATTTGAGCACGCGAAAGGGGTCATTATCGCCGGTCAGGGCGGGGAGGAAGTTGGCTGACGCCACCAAATAATCGATCAAGGGGAAGAGTTTCTCCACCCTTTTATAGACCGTGTCGAGGTCCGCCACCACCGGAATGCCTCGTTCGCGGGCCCATCGCGCCGCGGTGAAACAGGCCTCCACATCGCAGCCGTCAAGAAGAAGGGCGCGGGCACCCTCCAGCGCCTCGGGCCGTAACTCGGAAGGCTTGATGGCCAGCCGCGAGTGGCGGTCCCAGAAGACCGTCCGCTCGCCCGTAGCCTCGTCCACAATGATATAGGCGAGTTGGTTCGGCGTGCGCCGGGCCACCGTCACATATTTCAGGTCCATGCCTTCGTGCCGGAGGCTCGTCAGTTGAAACCGCCCTCCGACATCGTCACCGAGTTTTCCGATGTAGCGGGCCCGGAGCCCCAGCCGTTGGCAGGTGACCAGCGCCGTGGCGATCTGTCCGCCGGCTTGCATTGAGGAGGCAATCAGGCGCTCCTTTCCTCCCAGGGCAGGGAACTCGCGAACGCGGATCACCGTGTCGGTGGCATTCAACCCGATCCCGACCACGTCGGCGCCGGACCTCTTCATGCGTTGAGATTCCTTTCGATAGGGCAGGGGACACTTTATCGCGAAGCGATTCGGCGAGGCAAGGGGGAAAGGGGGAAGGTTAAAACTTAAAGGTTAAAGGGTAAGGGTCAAAAGTCAAAAGTTAAAAGGCAAAAGGTAAAGGTGTAAATTTTGCATTTGGGGGTTTGGAATCCGTCTGCCAATTTTTCCATCTCGGCTCTTGCTCTTTCCGGGGCTTTACTGCGCACTCAGATATTCACAGGCACGTCTGATAATTATTTGGCTGGGGGTTGGGAGTTTACATAATCTGTTTTCCACAATAAGGCGCGAATTTTCCACAAGGTGGAGAGGGCCAGCATGATTATTGTGCGGGCTCGACCTTAGCGCCATATTCCTTAATTCCACCTTGGCAATGCTAGGCCGCAGGGGGACGGCTTGCCGCCCCTTTCTTGACCTGTGTTCATTTTTGCCGTGGGTAATATAATCTCCGAGTTCCTCCAGATTAGATTTTTGAACTGGGCAAATCGGGATAGCCGTGGGCTTGGCCCGCTCTATTGCGGAGTCTGGCGATATGGCCAAAGAGGGCACGGCAAGCCGTGCGCCTATGGCTGTAGTTTTGAAACCATGTATTCGGGCGCCGGTCTGCCTTGTGTGGTTTCCAATTGGGTATGCGGGCAGGACTCTCGATTTTCCTTTTTCGAGTTTCGATTCTCGAATTTCAATTTTCGAGTTTCCATATTCCGTCCTTCAAGTTTTTCCTTCCCGCGCCGTCCACGATGTGTTAATTTTATTGATTCAAAGCGCCCAGAGATCAGCAATAAGAATGCCCCTGCGTGAAACAGAAGCCATCATTCTCCGAACCTATCGCCTGGGAGAAGCCGACAAAATCGTCTCGGTATTTACACGGCAATGGGGGCGGCTGAGGGCTGTGGCCGCCGGGGCGCGGCGCCCCAAGAGCCGCTATGGGAGCACACTCGAGCCGCTGACCTACGTCAAGTTATGGCTATTCGAGCGCGAGAACCGTGACCTGTTGCGGATGAATTCCGCCGAGCTAATTGAGTCCTTCTTCGACATGCAGAAGGACTACAAGGTTCAGGTGGCGGCGCAATACGTTTCTGAGGTGGCGGAGCGGTACCTCTCGGAGCGCGAAGTTAACGAACGCGCCTTTCGCCTGCTTCTGGCAGTGCTTCGGGCGCTCAAGCGATCGGGCGAGGTCGAGCGTCCGCTGCTTTATTTCAACTTCTGGCTGTTGCGCCTGGAAGGCTTTTTACCCGATCTCGAACATTGCGCCGAATGTGGCCGGGCTCTTGGCGGGGAGTCCGGCTATTACGGGCAGGGAGCCGAGGGCCTGCTGTGTTCCACCTGCCGGACGGGCGGCGCTCGCAAGTCTGTGTCTGCCCAAGCATTGAATTATGTACGCACGGCCCGTCAGGCTACGCTGGACCAATGGCTGATTGCTGCAAAGGCTCCCACGGGGAGCAGGGAAGCGGGGCTATTCCTCGAAGAGGTAATGGACTCACACGCTGAGAAGCCCCTGATCACGCGCAAACTCCTGGCCGATGATGATTAAGCAATCTTGAAGTGAGATTTGGGTTGAAGAAGAGGTCATGATGAGCAAGAACCTCCGAGTGTTTCTTATCCTTGCCGCCGTCGCGCTGGTTGTGGCGGTGTTAAGGTATTACATGAAGGGTTTGCTGCAACCCATGGGTGTGTCAGACTTTGCCGGATCGTTCCTGGCGAGCGTCACCCTGGTTACACTAGTGGGTTTGGTCCTTATTTTTGCTCGCGAGGGCCGTACCCCGGGGGGAACTTACCTGGTTGCCGCGGCCTGGTTCGCGGCTTTTGCCCTCTGGTGCCAGGGCCTGATTATATCCGGCATCTTGATCGCCGCACGCACGGGAACGCCCACCTACTATGACGAAATGATGGGGAAGCACATGAGCCTTCCTCCGCTTACCCATGCCTTTCAGCACGGAATCGCGGGCGTCATTGTTGCTATAGTAGGAATGATTCTGGGAGCGCCCATATACTTCCTGGCCCGGCGCTGGCGTCCGGCAAGTTAGCATCAAGGCCGCCAAAGTTACGCGCCGCCTGAGCGCGGCCAATTACCATGTCTGGAATGAACTTTCAAGACGTCATCATTGCCCTCAGCCAATTCTGGGCCAAACAGGGTTGCGTCCTAGCCCTGCCCTACGACCTCGAAGTGGGCGCCGGGACCATGTGCCCGGAGACCTTCCTGCGTGTTCTCGGGCCCGAACCCTATCGAGTGGCCTATCCGCAGCCCTCGCGCCGCCCCGCAGACGGCCGGTATGGCATCAATCCCAATCGGCTCTTGAAGCACACCCAAATGCAGGTGATCCTGAAGCCGCCGCCGGCCGAAATTCAGGATATTTACCTCCAAAGCTTGGGAGAACTCGGTATCAACTTGGCGGATCACGATATTCGCTTTGAAGAAGATAACTGGGAAGCGCCTACTTTGGGCGCCTGGGGCGTTGGTTGGCAGGTCATGCTCGACGGCCTCGAAATATCCCAGTTCACCTATTTTCAGCAATGCGGGGGGATGGATCTCGATCCGATATCCGTCGAACTGACCTATGGCCTGGAGCGCATCGCGGCGTTCCTCCAGAATGTTCAAGATGTTTATGAAGTCAGGTGGAACAACTCGCTGACCTATGGCGACTTACGCCGCACGGAAGAGCTTGAGCTTTCGGTTTATGATTTCGAAATGGCTGATGCCGAGAACTGCCGTGCGGTCTTCGATCTGCACGAAGCCGAGGCGTTGCGCTTGCTGGACGCTTACAGGAAACACGTGGGTACGGTAGTGGTAAAACGCAACGAGCTTAAAGAATTGATGGAGCAAGTTGGCAAGGAGCCCATCGCCGGCCTGGATGATTGGAAGAGGCGTTTTCCCTTGCGCAAGGTCTATGAGCTATGCTTGAAGTGCTCCCACCTGTTCAATATCCTGGATGCCCGGGGCGCCATCAGCGTTTCCGAGCGCGTGGCGTTGATTGCCCGAATCAGGAAGATGACTTGCGAGGTGGCTCGGATCTACGTCAGCCGGATGTCGCCGATCACGGAGGCGGTTGCAAGCAGGAAATAGGAATTTGGAATTAGGGGTTGGGGGATGGCGGGACTGCAATTGGCGCCGCTTACTTCTTGTGAGATTTGTCTTGCCTTGGGCAAATTGTAATCTGGAACGACTATGAGTGAATCCATAACGAAGCCCGAAGCCCGAATCCCGACCCACGAATTGTTACCATTTCTCCTTGAAGTGGGTTGCGAGGAGATTCCGGCAAGATTCCTCGCCCAGGCACAAAAAGACCTGGGTGAGGCAGTTAAAGTAATACTTGAAGAATCCAGGCTTGCGATTCCTGGCGTAGAGGCCGTTCGCCAACCGCTCCCAAAAAATGAATCCCCAACCCTCTCCCACGGGGAGAGGGTGGCTCGCCAAGGCGAGACGGGTGAGGGGTCTACTAATCTCGAAACTCCAACCTCAAGACCTGAAACCCAAGTTCAAACTTATTCCACCCCTCGGCGGCTGATCGCCTACGTGCCAGGAATTCTGGCCCGCCAGCCTGACAAGACCGAAGAGGTTATGGGACCGCCAGTTAAGGTGGCAGTGGATGCCGGCGGAAAATTCACCCGCGCTGCGGAAAGCTTTGCCCAGAAGAACGCGGCCTCGATTGAAGACCTGATCCGCGTGACCACCCCCAAAGGCGAATATCTGGCGCTCAAAAAGACAACGGCAGGCCGCCCCGCCCAAGAAGTGCTGAGCGAGGTGTTGCCGGGAATAATCACGGGAATGAGCTTTCCCAAGAGCATGTACTGGGAAAAGTCGGGAGTGCGCTGGGTGCGGCCTATCCGCTGGATCGTGGCATTGCTGGGGGAAGGGATCGCCGCGCAAACAGTCCATTTTCAATTGGCAGGGGTAAAGTCAGGAAATAAGACTTTTGGGCATCGCCTTGCCGGGAGCAAAGGTATTCACATTACGGGGTTTGATGACTTCAAAGAAAAGCTGCGCAGCGCTAGCGTGGAGTTTGACCCCGAAAATCGCCGGCAGAGCATTGAAAGTGAAGTTAATCTTCTACTTGAAGAGTGGCTCGATATCATTCCTGATCCCGAGCTTGAAAACTGGATCGTGAATTCCACAGAATGGCTCACCGGCATCCGGGGCGAATTTGACGTGCAGTTTCTCAAGCTGCCACGCGAAATACTGGTCACGGTCATGCGCGACCATCAGAAATACTTTGCCGTGCAGGACGATCAGGGCAGGCTGCGCCCTCATTTCATCGCGCTTCTTAACCGGGACCGAGGCGCCACGTGGACGATTTGCGCCGGGCATCAGCGCGTCCTTACCGCCCGCTTTTCCGACGCCGAGTTTTTCTGGAAAGCCGACCAGAAGATTCCCCTCCACGACCGCATGGCCATGCTGGAGAGGGTGACCTACCAGGCCGAGCTTGGAACTTACGCTGACAAAGTTCGCCGCATGGAAGCAATCGGCAAAGAGATCGGCGCGAGGTTAGAAAAGCAGGAGCGACTGACCAGCGAAGATACCGCTTACGCTCTTCGGGCCATCCATTTATGCAAATGCGATTTGACCACGCAGATGGTGCAGGAGTTTACCGAGCTTCAAGGCATCGTAGGCGGGCTTTACGCTAAGGCACAGGGAGAACCGCAGGAGGTGGCCGATGCTATTTACGACCATTACCTGCCCGCGGGCGCCGAAGACAAATGCCCTCGCTCCCTGGTGGGAGCAGTGGTCTCGCTCGCCGATAAGATAGACAGCCTGGCCGCGGGCTTTGCCGTAGGCCTGGCGCCCACCGGCTCAAGCGACCCATTTGGCCTTAGGCGGGCAGGGAATGGGATTGTTAAAGTATTACTTGAATCCCAATTAAAATTGCCGCTCACAGACCTGCTCTTGGAAACCGGTTTTCAGCCCTTTGCCTCAAAGTCTCAATTGACCGAAGGGAAGATCGAATCCCTGCTGCAAGCCTTTCTTGCCGAGCGAATCCAGTATCATTTCGAGGGCGTGCTTGGTTTTCCCTACGACGCCGTGCGCGCCGTGACCAGGAAGGCCAGCGTAGACCATCCTGCTGACGCATTGCTTCGCTTGCAGGCGGTGCAAAGTATTCGGAGTACGGAGAACATGCAGGCGCTTAGCCACGCTGCCAAGCGCATCAAGAATATCCTGGCCAAGTCGGCCGGAGATTCTAGCTGGGAGCCGGGGTTGGTCGATGATCAACTGCTCAAGGAGACTCCGGAGATTGAACTGGAAAAAACTTCACGGAGCGTGGAGCACATCGCTACCGGATTGGGCGAGGAGGGCAAGTACGTGGAAGCTCTGAGCGCCATCGCAACGCTGCGAAGTCACGTTGACCTTTTCTTTGATAAAGTGCTGGTGATGGCGGAGGACAAGGCGGTGCGGCAGAACCGGCTGCGCCTGCTGGCAAGGTTGGACGAACTATTTTCCAGCATCGCCGACCTGTCCCAGATTGAAAGTTCCACTTTAAGTTTTGTCGGCGCGTCGACAGAGGCCGATGACAGCGATGAGTGACGAATGACAAGTGACAAGCGGGAACTGCAGTCGTCAATTCATTAGTTAAAGTAATACTTTAAGTAGCCAAATAGGGCCCCCCCTTGGGGCGGCCTCTTAGTGGATTGCAATGACGCGGGAAGGCCGGGGCAAGTTCGCGCACGGCGAGTCGCCGAGGAGACCCCGGCCCTACGACGCAATCATGATATTTGGAATCTGAATTCAAATCTTAAGGAGCTTAGGAAATGGAAAAACAAGTTTATTCGTTTGGCGGCGGAAAGGCCGATGGCAACGGCACCATGAAAGACATTCTGGGCGGTAAAGGCTCGGGCCTGGCGGAAATGACCAACGCCGGATTGCCCGTTCCCCCCGGGTTCACCATTGCCACCTCGGGCTGCCGGCTTTATTTCGAAAACGGCAACAAGATGCCGGAGGTGATCGCCAGGGAATACCCACCCGCCCTCGACCAACTGGAAAATCTGCTGGGTCTGAAGTTGGGTGATGCCAAGTCGCCGCTGCTCGTTTCCGTCCGCTCCGGCGCCAAATTCTCCATGCCGGGTATGATGGATACCATCCTGAACCTGGGCATGAATGACAAGATTGCCGAGGCTTTTGCCGAAAAGAGTGGCAACCCGCGCTGGGCTTATGACAGCTACCGGCGCTTTATCCAGATGTTTGGCAATGTGGTGCTGGATATTCCCAAAGAAAAGTTTGAGCATATCTTCGACGGCCAGAAAAAGAAGCGAAAGTTCAAGCTCGATACCCAATTGACGCCGCAGGACCTGAAGGATGTTATTGACGGATACAAGAAACTGGTGAGGAAGGAAACTGGCTCCAATTTCCCTCAGGAGCCGCGCGAGCAGCTTCGCATGGCCATCGAGGCCGTCTTCCGGTCCTGGTATAACCCGCGCGCCGCCACCTACCGGCGCATGAATAAAATCTCCGATGATCTGGGTACCGCCGTCAACGTTCAGGCCATGGTCTTCGGCAACATGGGAGACACCTCGGGCACGGGCGTGGGCTTTACCCGCAACCCGGCTACAGGCGAAAAAGCGTTCTACGGCGAGTTCCTGATGAACGCCCAAGGAGAGGACGTGGTGTCGGGCGTTCGGACCCCGGTTCCCATTACCGAGCTCGAGAAAGTAAACGCGGAGGCCTATAAGCAATTGCGCGAAATCACTTCGCGCCTGGAGCATCACTACAAGGACGTGCAGGATTTCGAGTTTACCATTCAGGAAGGCAAGCTTTACATGCTGCAAACCCGCAATGGGAAGCGCACGGGGCCGGCCGCGGTTCGAATTGCCGTGGATATGGTGCACGAAGGTTTGCTGACCAAGGACGAAGCCCTGCTGCGCGTTGAGCCCGACCAACTCGACCAGTTGCTCCATCCCATTCTCGACGAGTCCGCGCCACTTAAAGTTATTGCTAAAGGTCTGCCGGCCTCGCCCGGCGCCGCCGTGGGGCGGGTTGTCTTTACCGCCGATGACGCGGTGGCGAAAGGGAAGTCCGGCCCCGTGATCTTGGTGCGCGCCGAGACCGTTCCGGACGACATCCACGGTATGGAAGTGGCCGCCGGCATTCTGACTTCGCGCGGTGGCATGACCTCCCACGCTGCCGTGGTGACGCGCGGCATGGGCAAGAGCTGCGTGGCCGGCTGCGATGAAGTTCTGGTGGACGACAAGAAGAAGGTGATTGTGGTGGGCGACCTGATCATCAAGGAAGGCGACTGGATTTCGCTCGACGGCTCCACCGGCCGCGTAATCCTGGGGAAGGCGAACACCAAGGAGCCGGATCCGAATAGTGGCATATTTGCCGAATTCATGAAGTGGGCCGACGAGCGCCGGGAGATAGGCGTGCGAGCCAACGCTGACATTCCGCGCGACGCCACCGTAGCCCGCAAATTCGGCGCCCAGGGCATTGGCCTGTGCCGGACCGAGCATATGTTCTTCGCCCAGGACAGGCTGCCGCACGTTCAGCGCATGATCATGGCCTGTAAGGATACCAATGACGCCAAGGAAGCGGCCAGGTACCAGAAGGAACGGCGCTCGGCTCTGGCCAAGATTCTGCCCATGCAACGCAAAGACTTCTTGGGTTTGTTCAAGGCCATGGACGGCTTGCCGGTTACCATCCGAACCCTTGACCCGCCACTGCACGAGTTCCTCCCCAAGCGGGAAGAACTGATGGTGGAAATCGCGACCCTGGAAGCGAAGAATAAGAAAGGCGCCAAGCTCAATGAACTCAAGAAATTACTGGCCGTAGTTGAAGGATTACATGAATTCAATCCCATGCTTGGTTTGCGAGGTTGCCGGCTGGGCATCATGTATCCGGAGATCACGGAAATGCAGGCACGCGCAATTTTTGAGGCGGCGGCCGATGCCAAGAAACAAGGCTTTGAAGCTAAACCCGAAGTAATGATTCCGTTAGTGGGCGACGTCAGGGAACTGGCTCTCCAAAAAGAGATCGTTAACCGGGTGGCATCCGAGGTATTCAGTGCCAAGGGAGTTAAAGTGGAATATCTGGTTGGGACCATGATCGAATTGCCGGCCGCCGCTCTATCCGCCGCGGAGATTGCCCACGAAGCCGAGTTCTTCAGCTTCGGGACCAACGACCTGACCCAGACTACCTTCGGACTCTCCCGCGACGACTGCGGTAAGATCATCAACTCTTATGTGAAACAGAAAATTTGGCCGGCGGACCCCTTCGCGATCCTCGACCCCAAGCGCGTGGGACGTCTGGTGAAACTGGCGACTCAAGAGGGGAGGAGTACGAGGCCCAATTTGAAGGTTGGGATTTGCGGCGAGCATGGCGGTGATCCTTCGTCGGTCGAGTTTTGCGCCGGGGCAGGCCTGAACTATGTAAGCTGCTCGCCCTACCGCGTGCCCATCGCCAGGCTGGCGGCCGCGCAAGCCGCAGTCAAAAAGGCGGCGGGCAAAGCGTATTCGACTGCGTAGAAGAACTAAAACCGGATCCGCAGAGTGCGCAGATTGCGCCGATGCGAACACCTAAATCTGTGAAATCCGTGTAATCTGCGGATCCTTTTTAGTTAAAGTAAATCTTCAGCTTTCACTTAAAGCGGTGCTTGAGAAGTTGTCGACGCGCCGACATCAGCTTTTGAACGAGTTAGTAGTTTCTCGAAGTAGTCCCGCGATGAGGATGCGCCTCTTGATATTTTTGCCGATTCCAAGCCGCTGCGCATGGCTTCCCATTGCTGCCTCCATCCTAGCCAATCTATTGGTTGGCGTTCCCTCAAGGGCGGCGGAGGCGCGTCTCCCGAGTGAGGCCGAAGCAATGGGAATCCTGCGGACAGTTTGCCCGGGCCAGATCAAGAAAGTGGAATTGAAGAGCGGAACTGATTACGGATGTGGCGGCTGTCCCTCGCTCACAAGTTTCGCGGGCGCGGATCCTTCCAACGGGAAGGACCCTGATTTCGATCTCCGCCAGGTGCTCGAAGGTTCGTTCACGCGCCCGGGGGCGAGCGAAATGCTGGCCGAATTCTTTGGGTGCGAGCCACACGTTTATAACTTTGGCGGGACAATCCTCCTTGAAAAAGCGGGGGACAATTGGCGCCGGGTTCGCTACATGAACGGAATCATCGGACTGATGCGAACTTACCCACGGCTCGACGGCCGGGATATTGTTCTCGATCAGGCCGGCTATACGGGGCAGGGGATCTCAACCGGTTCGATTTCGATATACGACTTCTCTGTGAAGCCGGATCCCTCCGTGCATGAGCTACTACGAGTGGAAGATACTTCCGGCAATGCGTGCCAATCGGAGCGGGTTACCCTTTCTTATTTTGACAAAATCGATTATCCCGACCTGAATGGTGACGGCAAGCCTGATTTGCGGGTTACGGTACGCTGGGGGACGGCGACAGTTCCGGCGCGCGTTCGCGCCAATTGCGGTTTGGATTTTAAGCCGCCCAAACCTCCCGCCTATACCATCGATTTTATTTTCGATGGGAAGTCCTTTCATGTTGCGCCTGGAAGCGCCGCAACTCTGCGCAAGGTTGCAGCGAGAGATTAAGAACATCACGACTTGTTCACCTGGGCTGAGTTTGCCCCCAAGGTTTTCATTCGCAGATTCCCTAATCCAAAGTTAAAGTATTACTTTAAGTGCATCCGAGGGTAAGATGTTGCTTTGATTCAGAGACGACCTGGCAAGGCTGCCAATTCGAAGCTCCCATGCTAAGATTTTGTGGGCGAGATGCGCGAGGGCTAGCATGCCGTGGCCGGTAATCGGCGCAAGCACATCAAATTGGAACTCTGATATATTCAACGAGCCGCGAATCGGGAATCCCCTCACCCCATAAGGACCCGGATAGGGACCTCAACTACGGAAGCCAAGTCATGCCTGCCCCGTTCCCTGACAAACCGTTTGTCGGCATGCCGGGAAGCGAAAAATCTGTCGAAATTTCCAGGACCGAAGACCGGATCGTCTGTTGCCAGGCAAGCCGCACCTACCGGTATAGCCAGGCGATCTTGGTTATATTCGGCCTATTGCTGGCCTACATGGCGTGGGGGTTTTGGGCCAACCCCGAAGGGGCGGCCGCTCCGTTGTTTATCCGACTCTTGACGCTGCTCTTTGCCCTGGCGCTCTGGTTTCTGTTCATTAGAAACCTGTTGGGCCCTCCCCGAATTGAAGTGGTCATAAGTTCCGGTGACCTCCAATTTTTCCGCCGGCGCACGGCGCGGCCCGTTTTCATCGTCCGCAAGCAGGATGTCGTGGGATTCGACCTGACTGAACAGTTCTACGGCAGCCTGGGGGAGGAATTCTGGCGGAATCTGGTGATCTCGGTCAACGCGTTGGGTGGCAGACGAATTGCGCTTTGCGCTTCGCCGGATGAAAAACTCATGCAATCTTTCGCGGCCGAATTAGCATTTGTTTTGGGAGTCCCTCTTCAAGTCGGCGGCCAGTAGATCCGGCCCAGCGAATATACTATGAGCGTGGATGGCTTTGATCAGGAATCCGCAGATCGTGTGCGCGTAACCCCGCCCTACGACCGCGACCAGTACCTCCTCGATGCCGATTGCGCTCCGCCCATCGAGTTGGAGGAGTGTTAGGCGTTTCAGGGCGTTACCTGCATGTCTCCATACAGGCGACCTAAAGCAATACTTTAACTCCAGGTGGCCGTCCGTTTTATCCAGCCACAAGTCTGTCGCCCTTCGCAACCAAGTCCAGCCTTGTCGTCGCGCCGACAATTTTTAAAGGATTACATGACATAAACTGCGGAGAGTATTAGAATCTCCTTTTCTCTAGAAGGAGGTGGAAAACCTTGGCTCAATTCAGACCTGCAACCGTGAAGCCCTCTGTGGGGACCGAAGCTTTGGACAAAATTGATATTCGAGTGGGAACCATCGAATTGGTCGGAGAGATTCCGGGGTCTACAGAACTGGTCAGGCTGCGAGTGGATTTTGGGGACCACAAGCGGACGATTCTGGTGGGGCTTAAGCGCGAGCGAGCCAACCCCAAAGAGATTGAAGGGAAGCAAGCCCTGTTCGTCGTAAACCTCGAGCCTCGGAAAATGATGGGCGAGGTTTCCGAAGGCATGCTCTTCGATATCGGGGATGCGGATGGACTGACGCCCGTGCTGGCCTTGCCGGAAGGACCAATTCCCAACGGCGCAAGGGCAGGGTGATGGCGCATGTGCCCGGGCTAAATCTAAATAGAATGACTTTCTATTCTAACCGCGCTCCGTTTAGCCCGCGATCTTGAGAGGGGCTGAAGCTGGCCACTCGCCACTCAAGACTCGACACTCTCTTGCAATGTCGACGTGCCGACAATCTCTAAAGCTATCCTTGAACTGGAAGTTTTGGGGCAGAACTCGCAGTTAAAGTATTACTTCAAGTCTAGACTCTGAACCATATCGGGGTTGAGACCTTCTCAATCCTAAGTCCGCACCCGCAGCAGCAAATACATTCCCCCCAGGCCAAACAAAATGTCGGGCGACCACGCGGCAACCACCGGGGGGAGCTGGCTCAAGTTGCCCATCGCCTCAAACAGCTTGGCTGTAGAGAAATAGACGATGGCAATGCCGATGCTCAGCGCGATTCCGGAAAGCGCGCCTTTGCTCCCCGTGGTAAACGAGAAGGGAATTCCGATGAGGGCCACTACGAAGGCCATGAGGGGGAAGGAGAACTTTCCGTAGAATTGGACCGACAAGCGCACCACGTCAAAACCACTGCGGCTTAGTTCGGCGATGTAGTGGCGCAGTTCAATCGCGCTCATTTGCGCCGAGGGTTTCACTTCCTTCTTGAAATAAGGCGGCTCTTCGCCGAGCTCATCGAAGGTGGAGACGGCAAATGGAGTGTAGCCGGTAACTCTATCCGCCTTGAGATCGCGGACCCATCCCTGTTCCATCACCCAGCGATGGAGATTGGGCTCCCAGAAGGCGCGCTGGGCGTAGATCCGCCGGGTAAGTTCGAACGTCTTGGGGTCAAGTTCAAACACGGACAAATTGGCAAACACGTCGCGGTCGGCGTCAAAGAATCTATAATTGTAAATTCGCTCGCCCTGGCCGAAAATCCATTGCCGATCGGGCCGCAGATAGGTTTGAGCCGGCTTGCCCTTAATCTGATTGCGCAGCGCATCCTGGTGCTGGTTAGTCTGAGGCAAGTAAAAATCCTCAAGGATGTACATGCCCGCGCTGGCCACCATCGCCGCCAAAAGGATGGGAACGGCGATGCGATACAGGCTGGTTCCGGTGGCCTTGATGGCGGTTACCTGATTGGATTTGGTAAGGATTCCGAAGTTGACGAGCGTCGCCACCAGAATGCTCATGGGGAGCATCAAGTAAATGATCTGGGGGATGAGGTAGAGGTAGTATTTCGCCACCACCAGCGGGGCAATGTGATTGTGAACGATGTCCCCCATCAATTGAAAGAAATCCACAATCATGTAAATACCGATGAAGGTCACGATCAGGGCCAGAAAATAGAAAAGCCATCCGCGGATGATGTAAACATCAAGGATTTGGAAAATCCGCCGCGAGGACTGCGGCGTGTGCAGGGCAGGCGATGGAGTTTGGCTCCGCCTGGCTTTGCGGTGTTTCTCCCATTGGCGGACGAGATCCTGGGCCCAATCCTGGATGAAATGCAGGCGCATGCGAAAGCGGCGCAGGTTGGCGAGCATGAGAATTCCGCCCAAAGCGAAGACGGCGTTGGCCAGCCATAGCCCAAGAGATGGAGGGATGCGCCCTTGCCCGGCCAGGCCCTTTCCGAAAGCCATGAGAATGTAATAAACGAAAACCAGCAGTATGGTGAGTATCACGCCCGAGGCTTTGCTGCCCTTTCGAGTAAAGAGACCGAGAGGGATTCCCACCAGCGCAAGCACCAGCGAAGCCACTGGAATGGCGAAGCGATAGTGCAGCTCCACCAATGCGGCCAGCCCGGATGGAGAATCCGCCGGCGCCCGCGCTGCTTCGATGAGAGGCTGAAGCGACATCACCGTGGGAGTCTGGTGGTCAAGCGGTGCGGCTCCGGATTGTTCCAGGGGAATGGGAATATCGGTATCGGAAAACGAGACCACCGAATAACGTCCCGGATTCTCGGGATCGATTTCGTGAGTGGTCCCTTGCTCCAGGTGGAGCATCAGGCGGTTGGCGCCGGGGTCCGAAACCAGGATTCCCCGTTCCGCCATGGTGATTTTGGGCGGCTCGCTATGGGTCGAATCGGCGATGAAGACCCCCGTCCACCTGGAATGGGACCCGGAGACATCTTCAAGGTAGACGAGGAGGTTGGGAAACTGTTCCAGGAAAACACGGGGCTGAATCTCATAAGGAGCCTGGCTGGATTTCAACCCCGCTTCCATTTGGTTCAGTTTTCGGCTGGCGCGCGGCGCCAGGGATAAACTCATCCACGAAGTTGCGACCCACCCGAGGACGGCGAAAACCATGACAGGACGAATGAATTGGACAAGGCCAATGCCGGAAGCCCGCACCGCGATCACTTCACCATCGGCCGCCATGCGGCTAAGCCCGATCAACGTTCCCACCAAGACGGCCATGGGGATGGTGAGGACGATGATTCCCGGAATCGGAAGCATAAACAGAGTGGAAATATCGCCCAGGGATATATCATGCCGGGCCACGATCTCCAGCAGATGGCTCATGTGGGGAATAAAAATCACGAAGGTGAAAATGAGAAGGCCCAGCAACGAATGGATCAGGATTTCCTTGAAGATATAACGGGTGAGGATGCGCATGGCCGATGGATAATCGCCGATTTTCGACTGTCGATTATAGGCCCCCAATGATGGGTTTTACAGAATTGAATTTCGACAATCGTCGATTGTCTGTTCCGATGTTATGCTAACATAGGCGCTCGAAAAGGGGTTAGGAATCATCCCTCCTTCATCAACATGAAAAATTACTTGATGCTGCTCTGGCATATGCACCAGCCTTTTTATAAGGACCTGGCGGAGGGTGTTTACACCATGCCCTGGACGCGGCTTCACGCCCTGAAGGACTATTACGGAATGGTGGCCATTTTGCGCGAGTTCCCCGGCGTGCATGTGACGTTCAACATGGTTCCATCCCTGGTGACTCAACTCGAGGAATACGCGCGGGGGGAGGCTCGGGAAGATAACCTCAGGATTGCCTTTACTCCTGTCGACCAACTGACTCGTGATGACCGCGAAGGCCTGCTGGGCTTTGCCTTTCAACTTAATCACGAGAATTTAATGAACCGCTATCCCAGATTCAAGGAGCTTTACCGCCGCTCGCGTTCGAGGGCGGGGGGAGCGGACCCGGGCCGGACATTTACCAACCAGGACCTGCGCGACCTTCAAGTGCTTTCTCAAATCGCGTGGTTTGACGAAATCTACCTTGCCGGCGACCCCGAAATTAAGCGTCTTGTGGAAAAAGGCAAGCAGTATTCTGAAGACGACAAGTCTATTGTTCATAATAAGGAAGTGGAGCTATTTAAAGCAACACTTGAAGAGTGCCGAAGGGCTTCTCAGGCCGGGCAGGTGGAACTTTCCACTTCGCCGTTCTACCATCCTATTCTTCCCCTGATTTGCAATACCAACGTGGCAGCCGAATCCCATCCGGGAGTACGGCTGCCGCGCCGGCCGTTTGTCCATCCCGAAGATGCCCAAGGCCAACTGAGGTCGGCCATTGAGCTTCATGAGCGCGTGTTTGGCAGCCGGCCGAGCGGCCTTTGGCCGAGCGAAGGAAGTGTGTCGGACGAGGTCCTTCGGCTGGCGGCTGCGGAAGGGTTTAAGTGGACAGCCACCGACGAAGGCGTGCTGGGCCGCGCACTCCAAATTGGTTTTCATCGCCAGCATGATGGGACCATCTGGGGGGGCAAAGAGCTTTACCGTCCCCACCAGTTTGAGGCAGGGGACGCAAAGATTTCCATGTTTTTCCGGGACCACGAGCTTTCCGACCTGATTGGGTTTGTCTATTCGCATATGGATCCCCAAGCTGCGGCCCGCGATTTACACCAACGGATTACTTCTGCCGCCAGAAGCACGGGCGACAGGCCGGCGGTGGTGTCCATCATTCTGGATGGCGAAAACGCCTGGGAATTTTTTCCCGGCAACGGGCGCGAATTTCTAAAGAGCTTTTACGGAATTTTGGCGAGCGATCCAAATCTTCAGGCCGTGACGGCCAGCGAAGCCCTGGAAGTAACGGAGCAGGGGAGCCTGAAGCATATTGTCCCCGGCTCGTGGATCAACGCGAATTTCGACGTGTGGATTGGCGCCGCCGAGGACAATCGCGCCTGGGACTTGCTGAATGACGCGCGCGACTTCTTCGCGAGGAACGCGGGCGATCCGAAGTTGAAGCCGGAGGCGGTGAGCCTGGCTTTGGAGGAGCTTCGCATCGCCGAGGGCAGCGACTGGAACTGGTGGTACGGGCCGGAACATTCCACTCCTAACGACGAGCAATTCGATATCTTGTACCGCACCCATCTGAGCAACATTTACCGGCTGCTGGGCGGCAGTCCCCCTGACGACCTCGCCGCGCCTATCAAGCGCATCGAAGCCCGGGATGAATTAGTTAGACCCACCGGCATGATCGAGCCGGAGATCGACGGTAGGGTGACCACTTATTTTGAGTGGCTGGGAGCGGGCGTCTATACGCCGGACACGCGCGCCGGGTCAATGCACGGCGCAGCCCAGTATTTTGAGGCACTTTACTTTGGATACAGCCGCGAAGCACTTTACTTGCGCCTCGACTTGAGCTCGAATTTCCTGGGGGAGCATGACGAATTTCAGATTCGGGTCAATGTCTGTTCCAAGTTACAATCCCGATTGCACGCCACCATTAAAGGCGGAAAGACTGGGGCCATTGAATTCTCCCAGGGTGAGTTTGCTTCTGAAGTTGCGTTCACACCCAGTTCGGGACCACAGGTGGCTTTTGCCCGAATTCTGGAGGCGAAGCTGGACCTTCAACAGCTTGGCCTGAAGGCTGGGGAGAAGGCCCAGATTCAAGTCGCGCTCTGGGTGCACGATTTACCGGCTCAGATTATTCCGCACGAAGGCTGGCTGACGATTGAACTGACGGAAGACTTTGGATGAAGGTGAGCTTGAGAGCCAAGAATTTCAAATGGCAAATGTCAAAAGGAAAATATTAAGAGCCAAGAAGGAAATTGATGGATAGCCTTGTCAAATTCTTAAACCTAACTGTTCGCCCTCCCGGACCACCACTACCTAACGCCTAGCACATGACACCTAACACCTTGCACCAGGTCGCTGCCTCTCAAATGTCGGCGCGGCGACAATTCTTCGGGTAAGACTTTGAGTTTGGCAAGACGAACGAAAACATTCATTTTCAATGGATGCCTTCCCTTTGCAAGGATCGGGTTCTCTACTTATAGTAATACTTTAAGTTCCACGCGTAGATTGATGCAGCGGTTGAGGCTGAGAACAATTGGTGTCTGCACACGGGTGCCGTTGCGTAGAATGGAGGACTCTGATTCGTTTGGGTTTGTTCTCCAACCCGCCGAAACGGCTCTAAAACCATGGGTCGATCTAGGGTTGGATCTCTGCTTTGGTGGGAGTGGGGAAAGCTTCGGCAAAGAGTTTGGGGAAGTATTGGCGGATGAATTCCGCGTCTTCAGTTGAGTCATTGGCGAGTTTTCTGACCCGGGCGACCCTTTGCAGCTGACTCATTTTCTCGATCATGGCGCACATCTCAACCAACATCGTTTTTCTGCTCATTTAATCTCCAAGTATGATTTATACAACTTATCCAGGCAGCCGTCAAATTTTCGGAATCGGAGGTATTGGGTCAGTTTGACGTAGAGGCGGCTTTACGCCGCCACGTGGCGAGGTAAACTCGCCACTACGAACTCAAACTGACCCACTACCGAATCCGAACCTCAGTGGCTCCAGTCGTTCCCCCCAAAGTCTTTCCCCGGCGAAGGCGGGGCACGGGAATCCACTCAATTAAGTCCAGATCCGGCGGCGGTCGAGAAGCATTCCGGATATACTCTAAGTGGAAAAGAAAGTATTGGAGAGGTCATGCATATTTAACTGTAACCGCTGGCGGCGCTGCTTCGTCTAACTTACCCGATGGAGTGTTGAGTGAGCGAAGGGAGGCTTTGATCATGAAGGTAAGAAATTATTTGTTGGCCGTCGCCCTGGCGAGCGGCCTTTTGATGGTGTCGGGTGCGAGGCTCTCCGCTGCGGACGAGCCCTCAAGCGTCGGTGGAAGCTGGCAAATGACAGTGGAGACTCCGCGCGGTTCGATGAACCAGACGCTGACCTTCCAGCAGGACGGCGGGGCACTGAAGGGCACAATTTCCGGAACTCGCGGGGATGCGCCGCTGGAAGGGAAGGTGGACGGGAACAAAGTGAGCTTCACCGTCAAGCGCGAGACTCCCAACGGCACCTTCACGCTCGAGTATACCGGCACGGTTGACGGGGACTCGATATCTGGAACCGTCCACAGCGAGAGATTCGATGGCAAGTGGACTGCAAAGCGCGGGGTTGCCAAGACTGAAAAGTAGTCCCAAGGCGCATCAATAAGCGGACGCTGACTTCCACGATCTGCGTCGAAGCGATCCTCCGATCGTCTCCAATCCGCAACCTCGAGCAAATGAAACGAAAGGTGATTTCGAGTGAAAAAAATCTTCATGTTTTCGCTGATAACCTGGGCAGGACTGGCCTTGGCCCTGGGCGCGCATGGCCAGGCGCAGACTGGGGCCGCTTCCGCCACGCCCGTACGGCCCATCGGAGTAGTCACACAAATCCAATCCGGCAGTCTTACGCTGCATACCGATGCAGGACACGACCTTGCCGTGCAGTTGCCAGACGGCGTCGCCGTCTTGCGGGTGGCGCCGGGTTCGAAGGATTTAAAGACCGCGGACAAGATCAGCGTCAGCGAGATTAGTTCCGGGGATCGCGTGCTGGTGCAGGGCAAAGTTTCTGACGACGGGAAATCGCTTGTCGCCACGCGCGTGGTGGTGATGTCCAAGACTGACTTGGCCGCCGTCCAACAAGCCGAGCGCCAGGATTGGCAGAAGCGCGGAATCAGTGGCGTAGTGAAAAGTTTGGACCCCCAAAAGAAGGAATTCACAATTTCGGTTCCCAATTCGCCGCCCACTCCGGGGAATCCGACCCATCCGGTTTTGATTTCGTTGGCGCCCAATGTTTCGCTGCTTCGTTATGCGCCCGACTCGATGAAATTCAGCGATGCCAAACCCAGCGCATTTGAAAATATGAAGGCCGGCGACCAGGTGCGAGCCCTTGGCAATAAGAGCGACGATGGGGCAAGCTTCACCGCTGAAAAAGTGGTTTCCGGAACCTTTAGAAACATCGGAGCTACTGTTATTTCCGTGGATGCGCCGGCCGGATCGGTGACGGTGAAAGATTTGTCGACCAGCAAAACCGTGCTGGTGCGCACCAACGCTGATTCCCGGATGCACACCCTTCCTCCTTTCGTTGCCATGATGATTGCCCGGCTTAATTCCGGCGCTGCCCCCGCCTCTGGGGGCGGTGCTCCCGCAGGAGGCCCGGCTGGGCCGCCGTCTGGGAATGCCTTGGCCGGGCAAGGTCGCGCGGGCGGCTCGCCGCCACCCCAAGGTGGCCAGCCATCCGGGCAAGGCCGCGGTGGCCCGGGCGGGGGTTTTAGCGGAGGTCCAAGAGATTTTAATCAAATGCTTGACCGCACCCCTCCACTGAAACTCGGGGATCTTAAGACGGGTGATGCACTGATCGTTGTGAGCACGGAGGGCGCAGATCCATCGCAAGTCACCGCCATCGTTCTACTGGCCGGGGTGGAGCCGATCCTGGCTGCACAGCCCAAAGGCAGCAGCCAAATGATCCTGGGGCAGTGGAACATGGGGATGGGCGGGGGTGGGGAAGGCGGCGGCGAAGGCGGACCGCAGTAGGAAGTAGGCAGGGAGCAGAAGGCAGAGAGCAGAAAGCGGTAGACAGAAGGCAGCAGCCAGAAAGCAGCAAAAAGCTTCCTATTTGAGAGTGAGATTGGGATCTCAGGATTTGCTGACCCACTGAAATACTGAGAAACTGAGCCACTTAAAGCAATACTTTAAGTCTTGTCGGCGTGACGACGATTTGAAAAGTTTAACTTGAAGGTCGCGGAGGAATACCTAAGTTTTCATTTGGCACTTATATTCCAGTTTTTGATTTAGGGAGATTTGAAGATGAAAAAATGGTTTAAGAACTTCGCCCATGCAGTGATGGCCACAGGGTTTGCGGCACTCATAGCCTCATCGCTGTTGGCGCAGACGACGGGACCGGCCCTCAGCGGGCAGGTGAAGGACCAATCCGGCCTTCCAATTCCCGGCATCACGGTCAGCCTGACCGGCCCAGGACGCGCCGCACTGCTGGCACAGACGAATGAAGAGGGGAAATACGTTTTTCGCAATTTGCCTGACGGGACCTATTCCATAAAGATCGAATTGAAGGGCTTTGCCAGCTTTGAGAAGACGGGCGTTGTGATAGCTTCCGGCCAGCCACAAGTGGTGGATGCCCAAATGGTGGTGGCCCTGGAGAAGCAACAGGTAACAGTAAGCGAGCAGGCCCAGGGTTTAAGTACGAGTGCAGATAGCAACGCCAGCCAACTTGTCCTTAAAGGAGCGGACTTGAACGCCCTTTCCGACGACCCTGATGAGCTGTCGGACGAGCTCGCGGCGCTGGCTGGTCCTTCCGCCGGCCCCAACGGCGGCCAGATCTATATTGACGGGTTTACCGGAGGGACGCTGCCTCCCAAATCCTCTATTCTGGAAATCATCGTCAACCAAAGCCCGTTTGCAGCCGAATACGACAAGCTGGGCTTTGGGCGAATCCAAATCATTACCAAGCCCGGAGCGGATAAGTTTCACGGGATGGGCTTTTTCAATTTTGGCGATTCAACATTCAATTCAAGAAATCCATTTTCGCCCACGCGCCCCTCGTATAACACCAAAATGGGTGAAGCCAACATCGGCGGCCCGATGGGCAAAAAGGCTTCATTCTTCTTTGACTTTGAGAGGCGAAACATTGGCCAGGCCGCCGTCATTGACGCTCTTACCTTGGACTCCTCCAACAACATCGTTCCCTTCAGCGAGTCGGTTCTGGACCCAAGCCATCGTACAGAACTCGGTCCTCGAATCGATTTGCAGTTGACCCCCAAGAACGCATTAACCGTACGCTACCGGTGGGAAGGCGGAGGACAGACCAATGCCGGTCTCAGCGCCTTCACACTGCCCACCCAGGCAACAACATTGCTCAACCGGGAGCAAACGGTCCAAGTGACCGAGACCGCGCTGATCAGCGCCCGGACCGTGAATAATTTCCATTTCCAATGGAACGGCAACATCAACAACAACGCGAGCAGCACGCCGGGCGCCACCATTTCCGTAATGGGTGCGTTTACGGGCGGAGGTTCCAGTACTGTTTTAAGTAACACCAGCCAGGATAACTATGAGCTTCAGAATATCACTCGCACTTCGGTGAAGAATCACCAATTTGAATATGGCGGGCGCTGGCGCGAATCGAGCTTTTGGGAAAACTCACAGAGCGGATTTAATGGCAACTTCACCTTTAATACCATCAATGCTTATCAGCTCACCGAGGTGGGCCTGGCGAACGGCCTGACGCCGGCCCAGATCGCGGCCCAGGGCGGCGGTCCCAGCCAGTTTTCCATCACGGCAGGAACGCCGGTATCCGCCATCAACCAATACGATCTGGGGATTTTCGCTCAGGACGATTGGAAGATGAAGCAGAATTTTACTCTTAGCTACGGGCTGCGCTACGAAACTCAGAACCAAATCGGCGATCATCATGACATCGCGCCCCGCATTGGATTCGCCTGGGGCCTGGGCGGAAAAGGCTCGCGTCCCAAGACGGTCATTCGTGCCGGCGCCGGAGTTTTTTATGACCGCTTCGCCGAAAACCTAACGCTCCAGGCTCTCCGCCTGAATGGCATTGTCGAGCAGAGGTTCGTAATCCCCAATCCTGATTTCTTCCCCATCATTCCGCCCCTTGCGACCTTGCAAGCCAGTCTCTCGCCCCAGACTATCTATAAAGTGGCGCCCAACGTGGAGGCCCCTTACACATTTCAGGAAGCGATTGGGGTCGAGCGGCAATTGCCCAAGAACATTACCGTGGCCGTTACCTATACCAACTCGCACGGCGTCCACCAGCTTCGCTCCCGCGATATCAACGCGCCTCTGCCGGGCGGCGCGCGGCCTTTCGGCGGGACACAGGAAATTTTCCAATATGAGTCGAGCGGAATTTTCAACCAGAGCCAGTTGATTACCAACGTCAACGCCCGCGTCAACCAACGATTTTCGATGTTCGGTTTTTACTCCCTCAATACAGCCCACAGCAACACGGATGGAGCGGGCACCTTTCCCGCCAACCAGTATGATTTGAGTTCGGAGTACGGCCAGGCGGCGTTTGACGTTCGCCAAAGGCTGTTTCTGGGGGGATCGATGGCGGGCCCAGTGGGCACGCGCTTTAGCCCATTTGTTACTGCCAGCTCGGGCTCTCCCTTTGACATTACCATCGGGAGGGACGTTTACGGTGATACGTTGTACACAGCTCGGCCGGCTTTTGCAGCCCCTGGAGCCACCGGGCCGAATATTGTTGACACGTCATATGGCACGTTCAACCTGACTCCCGGACCCGGTGACACAATCATTCCGCGTAACTACGGCGTGGGCCCGGGTCAATTCAGCTTTAACCTCCGCCTTGCCAAAACCTTCAACTTTGGCGGGGAGAAAACATCTACTTCGGCGCAAACCGGTGGGGGCGGACCTGGTGGTGGCGGAGATCATCGCGGAGGCCCTGGTGGAGGAATGGGAGGCGGTCTTGGGCCAGGCGGGCTTAGCGGCGGGGGAAGGCAGGGTATGGGCGGGATGTTTGGGGGTGGGGCCACCAATAATAAGCGCTATAGCCTCGAACTCAGCATCTTCGCACGCAATTTATTTAACACCACCAACCTGGCAAACCCTGTCGGCAATCTCAGTTCACCGCTCTTTGGACATTCAAACTCGACCGCGGGAGGATTCTTTACCTCTTCCGCCAATCGAATGTTTCAGGTTGGCCTGCGCTTCAGCTTCTAGCTTTTTCCGAAATCAGAGAAAGTGCATTCTCCTGAGTGTTCCCCATGCGCGGAGCAGGGGTGGTTCGCGAACCTCCCCTGCAGAAATTCGGTCTGGGCTGAAAGTCACTAGAAGTCATTTCAAAACCCTGTACAAAGGGCTAAATTTACGGTAGTTATTTTCCCGTGGAGGGGGATCGCGGAAGTGAACAGCGCCAGAAGGAGGGCCGATGGCGCGATACGGTCGGTTACTAACCGACGCCCAGTGGGAAAAGATCCGGCCCTTGCTCCCCAAGCGACCACCCCGGC
>Ga0209579_10000379_pt1 | contig 49014 bp, 49 predicted proteins | sample Coa_R1_2_FD_187152 | JGI IMG/M metagenome (GOLD analysis project Ga0209579, IMG submission 187152) | Surface soil microbial communities from Centralia Pennsylvania, which are recovering from an underground coalmine fire - Coalmine... | ecosystem: Environmental > Terrestrial > Soil >...
CGCAATAATCGTTGTCGGCGCCGGAGGGACGGCCGAACGCGCGCTTGACGGTAACCGGCAGCATCGCGGCGTAGAGCCGCTGGAATTCTGCGAACCTCTCTTTGTCGCGGGCGAACTCGCGCAAATTCTCGACGCCGTTGCCGTAGTGGCCTTCTTCGTCGGCCAGCACCGCGCCCATCTCTTCCGCCCACGGCAGATAGCTCGAATCGCGGTATTCCATGATCTGGTGGCTGCCGGCGCGGTCGACCGTGAAATTGAAGACCGCGATCTGCAGCCAGCTGTCGAGGTCGAGCGACCAGAATTGCGCCGCCGGCGGGCGCGCCTTGTGGACTTCTTCGGGGTCGCTGCCGAGGTCGCGCAGGAGGCGGCACAGGCGCTCGCTGTGGTCGGCTTCCTCGCGGGCGAATTCGGCGGCGAGAAACTTCTCGCGCAAGGTCGGGGCGCAGGCGATCGAGCGGCCGAAGACTTCGGCGGTCGCGGTCTCGGCGTAGAACTGCCGGGTCATCAGCCGCAGCAGCATCTCGCGGTATTCGCCTTGCGCGTCCTGCGGGCCGGCGACGGTGATCGTCGACATCGTTGCTTCCTCCCCCGATTGCGCGCGGAGCTTAGCACGGCGCGGCATAGGTGACCTGTCAATAGCTGGTCGATTTATCGCGTGCCCTGCGAGCGCCGATGTTTCAAACTGTCGCAGTCGAATTCACCATTGCCGGACCGTTGCCATGCCCCTCGCGCCATCGTCCCAAGTCATTGCCGAACTTGCCCCAACGGGCGCTCTGCGCGCCGCGATCAACATGGGCAATTTTCTGCTGGTCACCGGCAAGACCCCGTCAGGCGATCCGTCGGGCGTTTCGGCCGACATGGCGGCGGCGATCGCCGCGCGGCTCGGCGTGCCGGTCAAATACGTCCCCTACGCGAAGCCGGGCGATCTCGCCGACGACGCCGAGAAGGGGCTGTGGGACATCGGCAATATCGGCGCCGAGCCGCAGCGCGCCGCGGTCATCAACTTCACCGCCGCCTATTGCGAGATCGAAGCGACTTACCTGGTGCCGGCCGGCTCGGCGATCCGCGACGTCGCCGAGGTCGACCAGCCCGGCAAGCGCTGCGCGGTGACGGCGCGCAGCGCCTACGGGCTCTGGCTCGAAAACAACTTCAAGAAAGGCGAGCTGTTGCAATTCAACAGCGCCGACGAGGCGATCAAACATTTCGTCGACGACAAGATGGACGCCTATGCCGGGCTGCGGCCGGGGCTGATCGATGTCGCCGCCAAGCTGCCCGGCTCGCGCATCCTGGCGGGGCAGTTCACCGCGGTGCAGCAGGCGGTCGGCACCCCGAAAAAGAACACCGCCGCGTTCGGCTTCCTGCGCGACTTCGTCGAGGAATCGAAAAAGAACGGGCTGATCGCGAGCCTGATCGAGCGCCACGGCGTCACCGGCCGGCTCGCCGTCGCGCCGCCGGCATAAGCGATGTATTTCGACCGACGCCTGTGGGCGCTGACGCGCGGGCTGCGTGGCCGGATCCTCTTGGCGATCGCGCTGGGGCTTGGCGCGGCGGCCTTCGGCATCGCCCGCTTTGCCCTCCTCGGCACGCTGCTCGCCCGCGTCTTCGCCGGTGCCGGCGGCGGCGTCATCGCCCTGCTGGGAATCGGGGTCGCGGCGGCGGTGCTGCTGCGCGCGCTGCTCGACCATGCCCGCACGCTGATCGCGCATCGCAATGCGGCGCGCGTGCAGGAGGCGCTGCGCCGCCGGCTGTTCGACAAGGTGGCCGAGCTGGGGCCGGCGTGGTTTGCCGGCGAGCGCACCGGCGGGGTCATGCTGTCCCTGGTCGACGGGGTCGAGCAGCTGCAGAGCTTTTTCGGGCAATACCTGCCGCAGGTATCGGTCGCGGCGCTGACCCCGCTGGCGATCTTTCTGTTCATCGTCTGGTGGGATCTGCCGGTCGCCTTGGTGATGCTGGCCGGCGCGCTGGTGACGCTCTTTGCCCCGATGATCTTCAACAAGATCGAGGGCGGCCGCGGCCGGGCGCGGCACGAGGCGCTGAAGAGCTTCGGCTCGGAGTTTCTCGACGCGGTGCAGGGCCTGCCGACGCTGAAGGCGTTCGGCCAGAGCACCGCCTACGGCACCCGGCTCGCGGCGCGGGCGCGGCAATTGTCGGATACGACGATGCGCGTCCTCTCAACCAGCGTGATGACCCGCGGCATCACCGATGCCGGCGTCGCGGTCGGCGCCGCGGCGGCGTTGGCGCTCGGCGTGTGGCGGGTGTCGCACGGGCTGATGACGATCGAAGCCCTGCTGATCGTACTGATGTGCGGCACCGAGGTGTTCCGCCCGCTGCGCGACCTGCGCGCGGTGCTGCACCAGGGCCTGACCGGCCAGTCGGCCGCCGCCGGCATCCATGCGCTCTTGGCAGCCGAGCCGCTGGTGCCGCCGGCGCCGGCGGCACCGGGACCTGCGGCGCCGGCGCTGCTGCCGACGATCGAATTCGACGATGTGCATTTCGCCTATCCCGGCGGCCGCGGTCCGGCGCATGACGGGCTGTCGTTCCAGGTCGCGGCCGGCGAGAAGATCGGCATCGTCGGTCCGAGCGGCTCGGGCAAATCGTCGGTCGCGCGCCTGTTGCTGCGCCTCTTCGACCCGCAAACGGGCGCGGTGCGGGTCGGCGGCCACGACCTGCGCGCGCTTGACCCCGAGGCATTGCGCCGCGAGATCGCGGTGGTGCACCAGGACACCTACCTCTTCCACGGCACGGTCGAAGAGAATTTGCGGCTCGGCAAGCCCGACGCGACGATGTTCGAACTCGAGACCGCGACGCGTGACGCCAACGCACACGACTTCATCATGCAGTTGCCGCATGGCTACCGCACGGTGCTCGGCGAGCGCGGCGTCAACCTGTCGGGCGGCCAGCGCCAGCGCCTGGCGATCGCCCGCGCCCTGCTGCGCGATGCGCCGATCCTCATTCTCGACGAGGCGCTCTCCTCGGTCGACGCCGAGAACGAGGCGGTGATCCAGCAGGGGCTCGACCGGCTGGCGCAGGGCCGCACGACGCTGGTTCTGGCGCACCGCCTGTCGAGCGTCATCGGCGCCGACCGCATCCTGGTGCTCGATCACGGCCGGCTGGTCGACAGCGGCCGCCACGCCGAGCTGATCCGCCGCGAGGGACCCTATCGCCGGTTGATGGGGGCGCAGGCCGAGGAACGCGGCGACGATTTCGACCTGGCGCCCGAAGAATTGCGGAAGGCGGCGCCGGGCGAGGCGGCGCAAACCGATTACGGCGAGGAAGCGCCGGCCGCGACGGCGGCCGCGGCGGCGCGGGTCGGCGCGGCGGCGACGCTGATGGCGCTCGTCGGCATCATCCGGCCGTGGCGGCGGCGCTTTGCGGTCGTCGTGACCTCGGGGATCGGCCGCGTCGCCGCCTTTATCGGCGTCGGCATCCTGAGCGCGCTGGCCGTCGCCGCGGTCAAAACCGGCGCGCCGTTCGGCTATCTCTTGATCCTGATCGCGCTGGCGGCGCCGCTCGCGGGCCTGTTGCACTGGCTGGAATCCTGGCTGGCGCACGACATCGCCTACCGGCTCCTCGCCGAGATGCGGGTCGAGCTCTACCGCAAGCTCGACGCGCTCGCCCCCGCCTACCTCTTGCGCCGCCGCTCGGGCGACCTGATCGCGCTGGCGAGCCAGGACATCGAGACGATCGAATATTTCTTCGCCCACACCGTCGCGCCAGCGCTGATCGCGGTGCTGGTGCCGTCGGCGGTGCTGGCGACGCTGGCGGTGGTCGCCTGGCCGATCGCGCTCGCGCTGCTGCCGTTCGTGCTCTATGCCGGGCTCGCGCCGGTGATGATGCGGGCCCGCATCGACCGGCTCGGCGCGATGGCGCGCGACGCCTTGGGGATGCTCGGCGCGCATGTCACCGAGACGATCCAGGGCCTCTCCGACCTCGTCGCATTCCAGGCCGTCGAGCGCCGCCGCGACGACTTCATGGACGCGGTGTGGGTCTATCAACAGACCCGCCTCAGATTGCTCGGCGACCTCTCGGCGCAGACCGCGCAGCTCGAGATCGCGACCGGGCTCGGCGGGCTCGCGGTGGCGGTTGTCGGCGCCTGGCTGGTGGCCGACCACCAGCTTGCCGCGACAACGCTGCCGCTGTTGATCCTGCTGGCGCTCGCCTCGTTCCTGCCGATCTCGGAGATCGCCCAGGTCAGCCGCCAGCTCGCCGACACGATCGCCGCGACCAGGCGATTTTATGCGGTGCATCACGAAGTACCGGCGGTGCGCGACGGGCCATCCCGCCCGCCGGCGCCGGTCGGCGGCTCGGCGGTGCGCTTCGAGGGCGTCGCGTTCAGCTATCCCGGCGCCCGCCGGCCGGCGCTCAGCGGCATTACGCTCAGCATTCCGGCCGGCGCCACGGTCGCGATCGTCGGCCCGTCGGGGGCCGGCAAGACGACGCTCGCCAATCTATTGCTGCGCTTCTGGGACCCGGCGGCGGGCCGCATCCTGATCGACTCGGTCGATCTGAAGGATTTCGAACTCGACCATCTGCGCCGGCGCATCTCGCTGGTGTCGCAGGACACCTACCTCTTCAATGATACGCTGCGCGCCAATGTCGCGCTGGCGCGGCCCGAAGCCGACCCGGCGGCAATCGAGCGCGCGCTCGAAGAGGCGGCGCTCGCCGATTTCGTCGCGACCCTGCCCGAAGGCCTCGACACCCGGGTCGGCGAGCGCGGCGTGCAGCTGTCGGGCGGCCAGCGCCAGCGCGTCGCGATCGCCCGCGCCTTTCTGAAGAACGCGCCGACCTTGATCCTCGACGAGGCGACCTCGCATCTCGACGCGGTCAGCGAGGCGCTGGTGCGGCGCGCGCTCGACGCGCTGATGCGCGACCGCACGACGATCGTCATCGCGCACCGCCTGTCGACCGTGCGCCACGCCGACCTCCTGGTCGTGCTCGAAGGCGGGCGGCTCGTCGAACTCGGCACCCATCAGGAGCTCGTCGCCGGCAACGGCCTCTACGCCCGGCTGATCCGCCGCCAACTCGCGGCCGGTCGCGAACCGGTCGGTGCGGTCGCCGATTGAAACGCTGGCTTTTTAGTCAATTGTAATTTCAGGCGCGGCGGCGTGTGTTATAGTTTACCGACTGTTGAGGTGGTTAGAGAGTGCGGCGCATGACTTCTGTCATTCCTTCATTCACTCCCGATGAAAGCGCCCAGCTTACCAAGATTTGGGACCGGCTTTACGAGCTTTACCTGGAGCGGGCCAATGGCGAGCGCGACAGCGCCACGGTCGAAGCCGAAATCGAGGCGCTGATCAAGGAGCGCGACGCGATTCGCTCGTGGGGCTGGAGCACCGGGCGGAACTGGAAGGACGACCTGCCCAAGGAGATCGTCGAGAAGCTGATCGGGGAATAGCCCAGCTCAGAGTTCGAGATCGACCACCAGCGGCGAGTGATCGGACAGCCCCGTCAGCCGCTCATCGTGCGAATAGCGTATCGTGCGGGCCCGCGCCGCCAGCGATTCCGACAGGAAGGCGTGGTCGATGCGAAAGCCGTTGCCGCGCGTGCTGTACCAGGAAAATTCGCGCCCCTCGGGATAGCGCCGGCGCCATAGATCGCAAAACCCGGCCGCCTCCACTTTCTCCATGAAGTGCGCGGTGGCGTCGATCGCCCCCGGCTCGTCGACAAAGGCGCGGCAGGTGTTGAAATCGCCGATCGCCAGCGCCGGCTGTGCCGCTTCGCCGGCGAGGGCGGCGATCAGCGCCTGCCAATACGGCACCTTCGCCAGCAGGTTCGGCATGTAGACGCCGAACAGCAGCAGGCCCTCGGCATCGACGCGCCGCAGGCGATAAGGCTCGGGCAGCGCGACGCACACCGCGCCGTCGTCGCGAAACGGCCGCCGCGCGGCGATCAGCACGCCGTTACGCCCGGGTGGCGGCGGCGGGAAGGTGGCGTGGCGATAGCCGAGCGCTGCCAGCGCCGCGCCCAGCCGGAACGCCGATTCGCCGCCGCGGTATTCGGAAATGACCAGCACATCCGCTTCGTGCCGCGCCAGCGCCGCGGCGATCGCCGGCAGCCGGGCGCCCCCGCCATGGCGGATGTTCCAAGCCAGGACCCTGAGGGCGCTCATGCGTCGCCGATCTTGCTCGCCACCGCGCGGCCGCTGACTTCGGCGCCGGCGTCGGCCGGCATCTTGAGGAAGAACGGCACCGACAGGATCGAGATGAACGCGACCATGGCGAGCGCGAACGAGAAATCGGCGGCGCTCGACACCGCCCGCCCATGCGTCGCCAGCATCAGATAGAGCAGGAGCGCGCCGGTCCCGACCCCGACGCTTTGCGACAGCTGCTGCGCCATGCTGGTGAGGCTGGTCGCCCGGCTCAGCATCGCCGCCGGCACATCGGCGTAGGAGAGTGTGTTGATGCTGGTCATCTGCAGCGAACGGAAAAACCCGCCCGCCAAGAGCGCCAGGAAGATCACGACATGCGGCGTCGTCGGCCGGAAGAACGAATAGCCGAACAGAAAGGCGCTGCCGATGACCGTATTGACGATCAGCACGCGGCGGAAGCCGAAGGTGCGGATGATCGGGCTGACGAACAGCTTGTTGCTGAGGGCTCCAGCGGCGCTGGCGAAGGTGAGGAGCCCCGAGGACAGCGCATCGAGGCCAAAGCCGACCTGCAGCATTAGCGGCATCAGAAACGGCAGGGCGCCGAGCCCCATGCGGAACAGAAAGCCGCCGATCGTCGTCACCCGGTAGGTCGGGATGCGCATCAGCGCGAGGTCGATGATCGGATGATCGACCCGCCGCGCGTGGCGGACGTAGGCATAGAGGCACAGTCCGCCGGCGCCGAGCAGCGCGAGCGCGATCGGCCACGGCAGCGCGCCGCGGCCGCCGACCTCGAAACCGAAGGCGAGGCTCGCCAGCCCAACGCCGGTCAAGATGAAACCGTAGAGATCGAATGGCCGCGCCGCCCCCTCGCGCAAATTCTCGACGAAAAGGTTGACCAGCAGCACGCCCAGCACGCCGATCGGAATATTGATGAAGAAGATCCAGCGCCACGACCAATACGTCACGATAAAGCCGCCGAGCGGCGGCCCGATCACCGGCCCGATCAGTGCCGGCACGCTGACCCACGACATCGCGCGCACCAGCTCGGATCGCGGCACGGTGCGCAACAGCACGAGCCGGCCGACCGGCACCATCATCGCGCCGCCCATGCCCTGGACGATACGGGCAACGACCAGCATCCACAGCGATTGGGCAAAGCCGCAGGCGATCGAGCCCAGCGTGAAGACGACAATCGCGGCGCTGAACACGCGGCGGGCGCCGAAGCGGTCGGCGGTCCAGCCGCTGATCGGGATGAACACCGCCAGGCTCAAGAGATAGCAGGTGATCGCGACGTTGAGGCGCAGCGGGTTTTCGCCGAGCGAGCGCCCGATCGTCGGCAGCGCGGTCGCGATGATCGTCGAATCGAGGTTCTGCATGAACATCGCGCAGGCGACCATCAGCGAGATGACCAGCTGGCGCGTGCGCGTCGGCATCAGCGTCGGCGCTCCGCCAACCTCGCCCACGGGCGCTTCTCGCCGATTGTCGCCAGCAACCATAGGGGCAAGGTATAGTGGGGGCGGCGGGCGAGAAAGAAAATGCGGCGCGCCGACCCAATCGCGTTCCCGCAGGCAGCCATGCGCGACAGCCGGCCCCCCGAGCCGCCCAGCCTTGACGATGATCACCCTGGCGATGCGCGCGTCGTCAACAACCGCGTCTTCGTGCTCGTCCTGCAGCACCCGCAGGAGGGGCGTGAAGCGCGCGCCACCGCCGCGACCGCGGTTGCCACGCTGCGGCGGGCGAAGCTCGTTGCCGGCCTCTCCTGGCCCAACCTGCCGCGCGCGTTGGGGCGGCCGGCCGATGTGCGGCGCTGGGCCGTGCTCTATCTCGGATCGGCGCGGCCGGCCAATTTCGGCCGGGAGCGCGAGATCGTGCTCCTCGGCCGCAGCGGCGCGCCGCTGGCCGATCCCGCCGCCGTTCTTGCCGGGCTGGACGGCATCGTGCTGCTCGACGGCACGTGGAAAGAGGCGAAGACGCTGTGGTGGCGCAATCCCTGGCTGCTTAAGCTGCACCGCCTGGTGCTCAACCCGCCGCAGCCGGCCCGCCTCGGCCGCTTGCGGCGCGAGCCGCGGCGCGAGGCGCTGTCGACGATCGAGGCGGCGGCGCTGGCGCTGCGCCACCTCGAAGCGGAGCCGGCCGCCGCGGTGGCGCTGCTTGCCGCGCTCGACCGGCTGCTCGCGGCCCTGAGCCCGCCGGATCAGCCGGCGGTCAGCGCGTAAAGCAGGACCGCGGCCGCCGCCGCGACGTTGAGCGACTGCACCCGGCCGCCGCCGGGGATGGTGACCACGACATCGCACAGCGCCAGCGTCGCCGCGCCGAGCCCGCTCTCCTCGTTGCCGAGGATCAGCGCCACCGGCTTGTCGCGGCGCAATTCGCCTGGCGCCAGGCCATGGCCAAGCGCGGTGCCGACGATGCGATAGGAACGCGCCAGCGCCGGCAGCGCGACCGCGAGCGGCGCGCGGTAGAGGCTCACCCGGTCGAGCGCCCCTTCGGCGACGCGATAGCTCGCCGCCGACGGCAGCGCCTGCTCGGGCCGCTCCGCCAAAAGGATGCGCTCGACCCCGAAAAAGGCGGCGCTGCGCACGATGGCGCCGAGATTGTGCGGGTTGCCGATGCCGTCGAGGATCACCAGCGGCCGTCCGTCCTGGGCCCAGCCGGCGGCGAACCCGGCGTCGAACGCCGCCGGCGGGCGCGGCCGCGCGACCGCCACCACCCCGCCGTGGCGGGTAGTGCGGGCGATCCGTGCCAATTCGTCGGCCGCGGCCTCGCGGTAGGGTTTGCGCGCCCGGGCGAGCTGGCGGCGCGGCGCGATCAATTGGCCGGCAAGGCGCGGCTCGAAAAACAGCCGCTCGACGCGCGCCGCATCGCTCTCAAACAGCGCCGCTACGGCAGCCAGCCCGCAGACGCAGACAAGGTCGCGCTCATGCACCCGCCCCCCAGGCGCGGCCGCCGGCCCGGCGGCGTCACGGGGACGGCGGGGAGGCGAAGATCTCCGCGGCATCGCTCGCCAGCGCGGCGCGCGATTGCGGCCGCATATACATCATGTGGCCGCCCTCATAGACCCGCAGCCGGATTTGCGCGCGCAGCGCGGCCGGCAGCGCGAGCTGATCGACCAGCCAGCGCGAGCCGAGATAGGGGGTCACCAGATCGTAGCGGCCATTGACGATCAGCACCTTCGTTTGGGGGCGCAGGCGCAGCGTGTCTTGAAGGGACGCGAGCGCCAGCCCGAGCCCATGCTCGCCGCCGGCCGCGCCCTCCCAATCCCACTGCTGCGACACCTCGCGCGACAGCACGCGGTAGGCCGCCTCGGTGTGATAGCCGAGGGCTTCCGGCGCATAGCTGCCGAAGGCGGCGGCGTAGGCGGAAACGGCCGGATCGAGCACCGCATCGCCGGCGTGATCGTCCGCCGGATCGGCGCCGGTCGTGCGCGTCACGGTGGCGTCGTAAAGGCTGAGGATTTCCTGCTGCGAGCGCCGCAGCTCGCGGGTGAAGACCTGGTTCGGCACCCGGCCGCGCTCGCGCCGCACCACCTCCTCCGGCAGCCCGATCAACCGCGCGACCCGCGCGATGAACGGGTCGCCGGCGGCGGGGATGCCGGGGAGCGCGGCGAGCCCGACGAGATAGTCAGATAGCGCAAACCGCTCGGCGGCCTCGGCCGCCTGGGGCGGCGCCGGCGCGCCGGCAAACGCGGCGGCCGCCGCGGCGTAGCTCGGCAATTCGAAGGCCGGCGCCAGCATGTCGGCGATGTCGGGGTGCAGCAGCTCGACATCGAGCGCCGGCGAGACCAGGACGAGGCCGCTGACGCTGACGCCGACCTCGCTCGCCAGCCGGTGCGCCAAGGCGGCGACGCGCAGCCCGCCATAGCTCTCGCCGACGAGATACACCGGCGCCCCCCAGCGTTCGTGGCGGCTGAGCCAGCGGCGGATCACCGCGCCGAGCGAGTCGATATCGGCGCGCACGTTCCAGAACGGCTTGTCGGGGTTGTCGCCTTTGCCCTTGCCCTGGCTGAAGCCGGTGCCTACCGGGTCGACAAACACCAGGTCGGTGAAGCGTAGCCAGCTCGACGGGTTATCGACCAGGCGCGGCGGCGGCGCCGGCACCGCCCCGCTCGCCGGCGTCTCGAGGATGCGCGGCCCAAGCGCGCCGAGATGCAGGAATACCGAAGCGGCGCCGGGGCCGCCGTTGAACACAAACGCCACCGGCCGCTGTCGCCCGGCCGGCGCCGCGGCGAGATAGGCGACCGTGTCGATCGCCGCCGCGGGCTCGCCCTTGCGAGTGGTTAGGCCGATGGTTTCGACGACGGCGCGGTAATCGAGCGGCTGGCCGGCGAGGGTGACCGTGTGCCGCGTCTCGACCCGCTCCGGCAGCGGCGGGGTGGCCTCCGGCGGCTTTTCCGCGGCGAGGGCGGCGCCCAGCACGCAAAGGACGAACGCGACGCCGAGCGCCACCCTACTCCGCCCGACCCGCGCCGCGCTACGCACCTGCTTCAATCCTGCCGTCCGGTCCCATCAGTGCCGCGAGTATCGGCGCTCCGGCCTCGCCGCGGCAAACAATCTCGCCGCCGCTGCTAAGCTCACAGCCGCAGCCGCAAGGAGCCGCGAACCAGATAGTTGTTGATATCGGTGCAAGGCTCGCGATAAAGCGAAATGGCCTCGCGGGTAGCTGCGCCCCGGGGGGCGGTCGCACGCAGAACATTACAACGCAGAGGGACGGAAATGTCTGTAAACGCAGGTGCCGCGCCGGCACAACCGTCGGCCTATCGCTGGCTGCAACTGATCATCGGCATCGTCGGGATGGTGATGATCGCCAATCTGCAATATGGCTGGACGCTGTTCGTGCGTCCGATAAACCAGGCGCACGGCTGGGCTGTCGCCGACATTCAGATCGCCTTCAGCATCTTCGTCGCCCTGGAAACCTGGCTGACCCCGATCGAGGGCTGGCTCGCCGACAAGTTCGGCCCCAGGCTGATCGTCGCGGCTGGCGGCGTTCTCGTCGCGATCGGCTGGATCATCAACTCGTGGGCCGACACTCTGACCCTCCTCTATGTCGGGGCGATGGTGTCCGGCACCGGCGCCGGGGCGGTTTATGCAACCAGCGTCGGTGGCGCAGTCAAATGGTTCCCCGACCGGCGCGGGCTTGCCGTCGGCTTGACCGCGGCCGGCTTCGGCGCCGGCGCGGCGCTGACCGTCATCCCGATTCGCGCGGTGATCGCGGCGAGCGGCTATGGCGCGGCGTTCTTCTGGTTCGGCCTCGTGCAGGGCGCCGTGGTTTTTGTCCTCGCGTGGTTTCTGCGCTATCCGCAACCCGGCGAGGTGCCGGGCAGCGCGCAAGTCAGGGTGGTGCAGACGGCGGACAGCTATTCGCCGGGGCAAATCCTCGCGACCCCCGTGTTCTGGGTGCTCTACGTCATGTTCGTGCTGGTCTCGGCGAGCGGGCTGATGGCCGCTGCGCAGATCGCGCTGATCGCCCGCGACTACAACGTCGCCAACACGGTGATCGCCTTCGGCGCGACGACGCTGACCTTCGCGCTCCTGGTCGACAACGTCGCCAACGGCGCGGCGCGGCCGCTGTTCGGCTGGATCTCGGACCTGATCGGGCGCGAGAACACGATGGCGATCGCTTTCGGGCTGGGCGGCGTCAGTTATTGGCTGCTCGGCTCCGCCGGGACCTCGCCCTGGGCCTTCGTGTTGTTCGCCGGGCTGATCTTCCTGACCTGGGGCGAGATCTTCAGCCTGTTCCCGTCGACCTGCACCGATACGTTCGGGCCGAAATTCGCCACCGCCAACCTCAGCCTCCTCTATACCGCCAAGGGCGCCTCGGCGTTTCTGGTGCCGCTCGCCAACGTCCTGCAAGCGGCGACCGGGAGCTGGCATGCCGTGTTCGTCGTCACCGCGCTGATGAACTTCGCGGTCGTGCTGCTGGCGCTGTTCGTATTGAAGCCGTTGCGCTCGCGCCGCCTCGGCGCGCTCGGCCAGGGCATCGCCGCGGCGCACTAGCGCGAAGGGCACGCCGAGCCTCCTCAACCGATGCGCTTGCTCCGCGCCCCGGAATGAGGGAATAGAGAAGCCTCGATCTCGAGGAGAATCCGGCCCGATGCGCGCCCTCGCCCTCATTTGCCTGATGTCGCTCAGCGGTTGCGTCTGGTCGGCGCGGGTCGAAGGCTTTACCGCCACCAGCCCCGCCGCCTTCCTCTATAGCGCGCATACCAACGCGGTCATGACCGAAAACGACGACGGCACCGCCGAGCGGCTGCGCCGCGACTGGATCGCCGACGCGGTGCGGGCGCATGCGATGTGCCCGGTCGGCTACGTCGTCGATACCCGCCGATTCGTGCCGGATGCCGAGGGCCCCTTCGGCAATGGCGGCGACATCCTCTATTCCGGCCGCTGCCTCTAGGCTTTCCAGCACCGGAGGAGGGGCTCGGCGCGGCCGGTGACCGGGTCGGCGCCGGGCAGCGGCACCGCCGCGACCGTGGCGGCGGCGACACGCTAAGCCCGTCGCGGCGCCGGCGCCACCGATTCGCCGGTGCCGCTTGCGCGTTGCGGTCGGGGCTACGATGTTTCGGCGATGAACCTGAGCGAGCGCGTGCTCTACCGCGACGGGCTGGTGCTGGTGATCGACAAGCCGGCCGGCATCCCGGTGCATGGCGGGCCGGGCGGCGGCGCCAATCTCGAGCACTGGCTGCCGCTGCTGCGCTTCGGCCTGCCGCGCCCGCCGGGCCTCGCCCACCGGCTCGACCGCGACACCAGCGGCTGTTTGGTGCTCGGCCGCCACCCGAAGGCGCTGCGCCGGCTCGGCCGGCTGTTCGCCGAGGGCCTGGTCGAGAAGGTTTATTGGGCGATCGTCGCCGGCGCGCCGGCCGAGCCCGAAGGGCGGATCGAGGCGGCGCTGCGCAAAGAAGCTCGCGGCACCGTCGGCTGGCGGATGGTGCTCGACCCGGACGGGCAGCGCGCGGTCACCGATTATCGCGTGCTCGGCGCCGCCAATGGCCGAGCCTGGCTGGAATTGCGGCCGCGCACCGGCCGCACCCACCAGATCCGGGTGCATTGCGCCGCGCTCGGCTGCCCGGTCGTCGGCGACCCGGCATACGGCGGCCCGGGTGGTGTGAGCTTGCAATTGCACGCCCGCCGGATCGCGCTGCCGCTCTATCCGGCGCGGCCGCCGATCGCGGTCAGCGCGCCGGTGCCGCCGCATATGCTCGCGGCGCTGGCCGCGCTCGGCTACGATCCGACGGCGGGCGAGGCGCCCGCGCCAGAGGAACCAATCGCGGAGGCGATCCCGGCATGATCCCGCGCTACAGCCGGCCGCAGATGGCGGCGATCTGGGAGCCGGAAAACTATTTCCGCATCCAGCTCGAGATCGAAACCTATGCCTGCGAGGCGCAGGAGAAGCTCGGCATCATCCCCCAGGGCGTGGCGCGGGCGGTGCGCGAGAAGGGCCGCTTCGAGGTCGAGCGCATCCGCGAAATCGAGCGCGAGGTGCACCACGAGACGATCGCGTTCCTGACCAACCTCGGCGAGCATGTCGGGCCCCACTCGCGCTTCGTGCACCAGGGCATGACGTCGAGCGACGTGCTCGACACCTGCCTCGCGGTGCAACTGACGCAGGCCGCCGACATCCTCCTCGCCGATCTTGACGCCGTCATGGCGGCGCTCAAGCGGCGCGCCGTCGAGCACAAGCTGACGCCGATCGTCGGGCGCAGCCACGGCGTCCACGCCGAGCCCTCGACCTTCGGGCTGAAGCTCGCGGGGCACTGGGCCGAGTTCGCCCGCAACCGCGAGCGGCTCGTCGCCGCCCGCAAGGAAATCGCGACCTGCCAGATTTCCGGCGCGGTCGGCACCTTCGCCAATATCGACCCGCGGGTCGAAGCCTACGTCGCGCTAAAACTCGGCCTCGTGCCGGAGCCGGTCTCGACCCAGATCATCCCGCGCGACCGCCATGCCGCGTTCTTCATGGTGCTGGCGCTGATCGCCGCGGCGATCGAGCGCTTCGCCACCGAACTGCGCCATCTGCAGCGCACCGAATTGCGCGAGGCCTCGGAATATTTCGCCGAGGGCCAGAAGGGTTCCTCGGCGATGCCGCACAAGAAGAACCCGGTGCTGTCGGAAAACCTGACCGGCCTCTCGCGCGTCATCCGCGCGACCGTCACCCCGGCCTTGGAAAACGTCGTGACCTGGCACGAGCGCGACATCTCGCATTCCTCGGTCGAGCGCTTCATCGCGCCCGACGCGGCGATAACGCTCGATTTCGCGCTGGCGCGGCTGGCGAGCGTCATCGACCGCATGATCGTCGATCCGGCGCGGATGCGGGCCAATCTGGAAGCCTTGGGCGGCCTCGTCGACTCGCAGCGCGTGCTGCTCGCGCTGACCCAGGGGGGCATGAGCCGCGAGGACGCCTATCGCCTGGTGCAGGGCCACGCGATGGCGGCGTGGCAGGGCGGCGCCCGTTTTGCCGACCGGCTTAAGGCCGACCCTGAAATCACCCGATTTTTGTCGGCCGAGGCAATCGACGGCTCGTTCGACACGGCCTATCATCTGAAACACATCGACACGATCTTCCGCCGCGTCTTTGGTGACGCCGCGGTTTCCCAGGAGAAGCAGGATGCAGAGCTCGCTGCGCAGTAGGAACGGCCCGCGCATCAAATACACGCCCGACGAGTCGGCCTTCGAGTCGATCACGGTCGACAAGCTGACCCCGATCATCGGCGGCGAGATCGGTGGGGTTGATCTGCGCGCGCCGAGCAACCGGCAGATGGACGAGATCCATCGCGCGCTGGCGGAAAACCTGGTGATCTTCTTCCGCGACCAGCATCTCTCGCCGGAGCAGCACCTCGATTTTGGGCGCAAATTCGGCGAATTGCACCTTCACCCGGCGGCGCCGGCCGAGCCCGGCCATCCCGAATTGATGGTGATCCACGCCGACAAGGATTCCCCGCGCGCCAACGGCGAGGGCTGGCACACCGACGTGTCATGCGACCCCGAGCCGCCGATGGGCTCGATCCTCTACATCCGGAAATGCCCGCCGCGCGGCGGCGACACCCTCTTCGCCAACATGTACGCGGCGTATGAGGCATTGAGCGACCGGATGAAGGCCTATCTCGACGGCCTAACCGCCCGCCACGACGGCGAGCACTACCGCGGCCAGTACGCCAATTACGGCGTCAAGGACAAGGACAGCTACCCCTGGGCCGACCACCCGATCGTGCGCACCCATCCGGTGACCGGCAGGAAGGCGCTCTACGTCAACGAGGGTTTCACCCGCTACATCAACGGCATCCCGCGCGACGAGAGCAGCGGCATCCTCAGCTACCTTTACAAGCACATGGCGAACCCGTTGTTCCAGTGCCGCTTCCGCTGGCAGGAAAATTCGATCGCGTTCTGGGACAACCGCTGCGTCCAGCACCACGCGATGTGGGACTACTGGCCCCACACCCGCTCCGGCAACCGCGTCACCGTCAAAGGCGACCGGCCGGTGTAAGGAATAGTGGGCCATGGCCGCTCGGCTGACTGAGTTCGAGGAATTTCTCTCTCGCTTCAATCAGTTGAAGGGGATATGCGGCACCCCGCAGCGTCTGATGAATTTGGTAGATCAGCACAAGGGAATGGCAGCCGCAGTGGCTGCGCTCTTCCGTTGCCTCCGGACGACGGATCTTGAGCGACGCCTTCAGAGCGGGCAGAAGATCTTCAAGCAGGTGCCATCCACGTTCGGCACGGCTTGGGCCGACTACGAGCGTGATTGGCTGCCAGCGCTCAGTTACATTTCTCTGCGCGGAGCCGGCCTGGAGCCGGCCAGCTTTGCTCCCGGGTTGGGGAGGAAGCCGAACGAGCTTGAGCCACCCGATCCAGGGCACGACGAAAGCTTCGACCCAGAGTGGCATGATGGCGGGGCAGCGATCGGACTCGGTATTGAGCAATGGGACGTCGAGGCGCAAGGCGAGGCCATTGACGACTACAGCGAGCGAGCGATCAACTCGTCTCGCATCGCGTTGGGGGCCTACGACTACCTAATCAACACCATCGGTCTCGACATCCAGAGTGTGTTTCGCCGGTGGCGCGACGTGCCAAAATTCTTCTTGCCGATCCATGTCTCCAATCGCTACGGCGCGAGCGATAAAGGCTCGCTTCCGCATTTGCTCGACGACGCGGTTCGAGCCTATGTGTTTGGCGCTCCAGCCGCCGCAATCGCAATGTGCCGAGCCGCGCTGGAAATGGTGCTAAAGCAGCACTATCTCCCTGAACAGGAAAATAATTCGGATCTAAGCGACCTTATCGTCCTCGCGGAGCGGCGCTACAGCTTTGTCCAAGCGGCCAAGGTTGATCCGATCCGCAGAACAGCGAATCGAATCCTCCATAAATATCACATGGTCAATCGTCTTACTGAGGAGGATGAGCGTACCATTGTAAGTTTTCTTAAAACGGTCAAATTCTTGGTCCAGCGAGCACCGAATCGGTGATGGCCCCTCTCCCGCAATGCGGGAGAGGGAGGGACCCGCGCCGCAGGCGTGGGAGGGTGAGGGTCTATTCCGCTGAAAGCTCTTGCAGAATGGCCAGAACTACGCCCTCCGTATTCGCGAGAATGTCATTGTTCCAGAACCGCATTACCCGCCAGCCTTCGCCTTCGAGCAATGCCGTGCGGTGGCGATCAGCCTCGCTGCCTGCATGCTGGCCGCCATCCGCCTCGACGATGAGGCGATGGCGAGTGCAGGCGAAATCGACGATGAAATCGCCGATCGGGTGCTGTCTGCGGAAGCGGTAGCCGCGCAGACGGCGGTCACGCAACGCGGACCACAGCCGCCGCTCGACGTCGGTGGCGTCTCGCCGCAGCTCGCGCGCTCGCTCCGTGGGCATTTCCATTGGGTTGAGACCCTCACCCGGCTCGCTTCGCTCGCCACCCTCTCCCGCAATGCGGGAGAGGGGCATCGGCTACCGCTGTAATTTCACGTATTCGAAGTCGCCGGGCTTGCCGTCGATGCCGGCGCGCGGCGGGGCGATCCACGAGGCGAACCGGCCGGGCTCGTAGCAGGGCCGCATCAGGCCGGCGACAAACCCGTCGTCGTCGGCCGACGGCAGGAATTCGTGGGCGCGGCGCTGCCATTCGGCGGCGCCGAGGATGTTGCCTTCCGGGTCGGCCTCGATCGCGGCGAACTCGCCGATATGGCGGTTGAACGCGACATGCGGCAGGTGCAGCCGGTAGTCGAAGCCGGCGCGCGCGATGATGCGGTTCCACCAGCGCTCGACGCCGCTCAGCGCGTCGGTCACGTAATCGTCGCGCAGCCGCATGTTGAGCGCCGAGAGCGCCGCCGCCTGTTCGGTAACGATGCGGCCGCCCTTCAGGCGCAACACCGGATAGCTCGCGCCGACCAGCAGGTGGTCGTCCGCGATCTGGTCCTCCTGGAAGCGGCCCTTGAGGCCGGCGTCGAACGCGTTGGCGGCGTTGGTGCTGATCTCGCTGCCGAAGAGGTCGAGGGTCAGCGAGAAATGCAGGTTGGCGCGCTTTTGCAAGGTCGGGAGATCGATGACGCCCTGCGCGCGCACCCGCTCGATGTCATGAGGGTCGTCGATGCCGGCGTCGCGCATCGCCGCGCAGGTGCGCTCGATGACGCGGCCGATGCCCGATTGCCCGACGAACATGTGGTGGGCTTCCTCGGTCAGCATGAAGCGGCAGGTGCGCGACAGCGGATCGAAGCCCGATTGCGCCAGCGCGTGCAATTGCATCTTGCCGTCGCGGTCGGTAAAGAAGGTGAACATGAAGAAGGCGAGCCAATCGGGCGTCGCCTCATTGAAGGCGCCCAAAAGGCGCGGGGTGTCGCGGTCGCCGGAGCGGCGGCGCAGCAGGTCTTCGGCTTCCTCGCGCCCGTCGCGCCCGAAATATTTCTGCAAGAGGTAGACCATCGCCCACAAATGGCGGCCTTCCTCGACATTGACCTGGAACAGGTTTCTGAGGTCGTAGAGCGAGGGGGCAGTCGCGCCGAGACGGCGCTGCTGCTCGACCGAGGCAGGCTCGGTGTCGCCCTGCACGACGATGAGCCGGCGCAGCATCGCGCGGTATTCGCCCGGCACCTCCTGCCAGGCCGGCTCGCCCCGGTGCGCGCCGAAGCCGATCGCGCGGCCCTCGACGCGCGGCGCCAGGAGGATGCCCCAGCGGTAGTCCGGCATCTTGACGTAGCCGAACTTGGCCCAGCCCTCGGGCTCGACGCTGATCGCGGTGCGCAGGTAGACGAGGCTCGATTGGAAGCCCTCGGGGCCGCACGCCTTCCACCATTCGAGCGAGCGCGGGTGCCAGCTTTCGAGCGCACGCCGCAAGCGTGGATCGGCGCTGAGCCCGACATTGTTCGGAATGAGGCCGTCGTAATCGACCGCGTTCGCATCGGGCATGGTCGCTTCCTCGCTACGTCGCTCACACCACCTATATCGTCATTCCGGCGCAAGCGGGAATGACGCCGCGATCTTACACCCGTTGCGGGTCGAATTGCGGGCGCTGGCCGGTGCCGTAGCGTTTCAGGGCGCCCGCCTCGCCGACCGCGCCCGGGCGCTGGAAGATCCAGTTCTGCCAGGCGCTGAGCCGGCCGAAAATCTTCGTTTCCATCGTCTCCGGCCCGGCGAAACGCAGATTGGCCTCGAGCCCCGTTAGCGCATCGGGCGAAAAGCTCGCTCGCTCCTCAAGCATCAGCCGCACCTCCTCGTCCCAGTCGACCTCGTCGTAGATCGCGGTCACGAGACCCAGCGCCTCGGCGTCCTCGGCACTGAGGTCATCCATGATGCGCTCTCGAACTGCGTCAAGATCATCCGACCGGCCCAGGAACCGGGTTTCCAGTCGCGTCAAGCCATTGCCCATCGGATACGCGTGCGCGTAACTGAGTGACGAGACAGAAAGGACGGCCTTGCCGCGATTATCGCCGGCGCGTTCCCCCGAAAACATCAAGCAGCGGTCAGCGGCAAAAGCCAGCTCACAAAGGGGGCCGGCGAAGCAACTCCCAGGCTCAATCAGAGTCAGCAAGCTGCGAGAGGTTACGTCGATCCGCTTGAACACCCGCTTCAGCAACAGGCGCACTTCGCGGACGAACCAATCCTTCGTGTCCGGACCCAGCCAAAAGTCGACGTTATCCCCCTGAACGGGGTCACCCTCAGAGCGGAAGACGATAATCCCAAGCTCCGGTTCATTGAATCGCAGGTGCAGGATTGCGTCGTCGAGTTCGCGCGCCATCGCCAATGGCCAGTACTCGGCACCCTGGCGATGGATGCCCGCTAAGTCCTTGGGAACCTGGGCTGGCCCGGCAATTGTGATGTTGGCGAACCGGCGTTGCCGGTCGAATTCAACCCGGACATGCCGGTACTCAATTCCCCTCGCTGTCAGCTCGCGTTCGAGCGGCGGCAGGTCAATGCCCTTGGTGTCTGTCGGCCGGTCCGACATCGCGGCCAAGGCCAGCGCGCGTTCGCGCACTCGCTCATCCCAGGCCGAGGGCGGCACCAGTTCGTCGACGAGGCGCCAGTCGAGCGCGCGCTGCCCGCGTGCGCCCTCTTCGGCCGCGCAGAAGAGGTCGGCGCGGTCGCGCCGGATCTTGCGCTTGTCGGTGAGGCGGGTGAGGCCGCCGGTGCCGGGCAGCACGCCGAGCAGCGCCACCTCGGGCAGCGACACCGCCGAGCGGCGGTCGTCGATCAGCATGATGTGGTCGCAGGCCAAGGCGAGCTCGTAGCCGCCGCCGGCCGCGGTGCCGCCGAGCGCCGCTAGGTAGCGCTGGCCGGAATTGGCCGAGGCGTCCTCGATCGCGAGGCGCGTCTCGTTGGTGAACTTGCAGAAATTGACCTTGTGCTGGTGCGAGGCCTTGGCCAGCGCGCCGATATTGGCGCCGGCGCAAAACACATTCTCCTTGCCCGAGCGAAAGACCACGACACGCACCTCCGGGTGCTCGAAGCGCAGCCGCGTCACCGCGTCGGCCAGTTCGATGTCGACCGCGAGATCGTAGGAATTGAGCTTCAGCTCGGTGCCGGGGAAGAGGCCGCCCGCCGGATCGACGTCGAGCACAAGCGTCGCGACCGCGCCGTCGCATTCGAGGCGCCAGTGACGATAGCGCGCGGGTTCGGTGGTGAAATCGATCTGCATCGCCGTCAATCCTTATAACCCATATTCGTCTTCCCGGCGAAGGCCGGGACCCAGCCATCCGCCGGGCTCGAACGATCCGGCAGCGGATCGCGGCCCGCGCCGGGATGACGGTTGAGGGGGGTTCGCCGTGCGGCCTAAACTCGTGCGTCGGCAACCGTCAGGTCCAACGCCATGCCCGCGCCCGCCGTCCCGCGCATCGCCGTTCTCGGCTTCTCGATCGAGTGCAACAAGTTTGCGCCGCCGGCGACGAAGGCGCATTTCGTCGCCCGCACCTACCTCGAAGGCGACGACATCATAAAGGAGGCGCGCGGCGTGACCCCGACGATGCTGCCGGAAACGCCGGGCTTTGTCGCGGCGATGGACGCGGGCGGCCCCTGGCAGCCCGTTGGCATCGTGCTGGCGATGAGCGAGCCCAACGGGCCGGTCGAGCATGCGTTCTTCGCGGAATTGCTGGCGACGATGGAGCGCCGCCTCAACGCCGCGCTGCCGGTCGACGGCGTCTATTTCTGCGCCCACGGCGCCGCGATCACCACCGCGGAGGACGACCCCGAGGGCGTCATGTTCGAGCGGCTGCGCAATATTGTCGGCCCCGACGTCCCGATCGTCGCGACCTTCGACCTGCACGCCAATGTCTCCGACCGCATGGTCGACCCGGTCGACGCCTTTATCGGCTACCGCACCAACCCGCATCTCGACATGCGCGAGCGCGGCGCCGAGGCGGCCGGCGCGATGCACGAGCTGCTGGCCGGCGCCAAGACCCAGCTTGTGCGGCTGCGCCTGCCGATCGTGCCCCCGACCGTGACGATGCTGACCGCCGCCGGCCCCTACGCCGAGATGATCGAATTGGGCCAGCGCCGCCAGAGGGAGATGCAGCCGGCGATCCTGAACGTCTCGGTGATGGGCGGCTTCGCCTATGCCGACACCGCGAAGAACGGCCTCAGCGTCATCGTCACGGCGCGCGGCGATAAAGCGGCCGCCGAGGCGCTGGCCCGCGAGATCGCGCAATACGGCTGGGACAATCGCGCCCGGTTCTATGCAACCCTCGCTACGCTCGACGAGGCGGTGGGGAAGGCGCTGGCCGCGGGTCGCGACCCGGCGCTGCCGGCGCTCTGCTTCGCCGACGTCGCGGACAATCCGGGCGGCGGCGGGCGCGGCAACACGATGTATCTGCTGCGCGCCTTTGTGGAAGCCGGGGTCAGGGGCGCGCTGTTCGGCGTCATCTTCGACCCCGATCTCGCGGCCGAAGCGCACAAATACGGCCTCCACTACAAGTTCGACGCGCAGTTCAACCGCGCCGAGACGACCAAATTCTCCGAGCCATGGACCGCGCCGGCGCGGGTTGCGGCATTGACCGACGGCAATTGCGTCGGCCGGCGCGGCATCTACGCCGGCTTGCGTCTCGCGCTCGGGCCGTGCGCCGCGCTGGCGATCGGCGGCATCACGGTGGTCGTAATCTCGCACCGGGTGCAATGCGCCGACCCCATCTTCTTCGAGATGATGGGCTTCGACATCGCGAAAGCACGCTCGGTCGCGGTCAAGTCGCGCGGCCATTTCCGCGGCGGCTTTGACGAATTCTTCGGCCCGGAGCAAATCGTCGAGGTCGACCTCCCGGGCCTCACCTCGCCAATGCTCAACCGCTTCGCGTGGACCCGCCTGCCGCGCCCGGTGATCCCGCTCGACGACGGCGCCGAATTCAGCCTGGCGTAGCCGGCGCACCGTTGGCGTGCAGTTTCAGCGCGGCGTAGACGAAATTGTTCACCGGCGTCGGGAGGCCGTGGCGGCGGCCGAGTTCGACCACCTTGCCGGCGAACCACGGCAGTTCGAGCCGGTTGCCGCGCAACAGGTCGTTGGCCATCGAGGTCATGTGATGGTCGGGCATCGAGCCGATCGCCGCGAGCGCGCGCTCCTTGGCATCGGGCGGTAGCGCCACCCCCTCGGCGCGGCCGACCGCTTCCGCTTCCTCAAGGCTCGCCTTGACCAGCGCCCACAGGTCGGGATCGGCGCGATAGCGGCCGAGCGGCAGGCGGCTCAGCGCGTTGACGTTGGCCAGCGGCACCACGACGAGAAATTTCTGCCACAGCGGCACTATGATGTCGGGGCTCAGAATGCCCTCGAACCCGGCGGCGGCGCACAGATCGCGCAGCCGCTCGCCGCGCGGGCTGATGCGGCCGTCGATCTCGCCGAAGGTCAGCTGGAAATAGCTGCCGGTCTGGCGCACCACGCCCGGCGCGACGATCGATCCGGTGACGAAGGCGCTGCCGCCCATCACCGCCGCGCGCCCGAGGATCGGGATCAGGCGCTCATGCGCGTCAATGCCGTTTTGCACCGGCACCACCGTGGTCTGCGGCCCGACGATCGCGCGAATCTGCGCGCCGGCGCTCTCGACATCCCACAGTTTCACGCATAGCAGGACGTAATCGACCGGGCCGATCGACGCCGGGTCGTCGGTCGTCTGCGCCGGGCGGACCAGCGTTTCGCCGCGGTCGCCCTCGATCTTGAGGCCGTTCTCGCGCATTGCCGCGAGGTGCGCGCCGCGCGCGACAAAGGTGACGTCGTTGCCGGCCTTGGCGAGCGCGGCGCCGTAGATCGCACCGATGCCGCCGGCGCCGATGATGGCAATGCGCATAGGGGCCTCCCGCGCGGGCTGGTGTTCGACGACAGAGACTTACCCTAGGCTGGCGACCCCGAACAACCCGGAGGACAGATCATGTCGCCACAGCCGACTTCCCCCGCCCGCGAAGCGATCCGCGGCACCGTGCCAAAGCTCGCCGAGATTTCCGACAAGATCATCTATGGGGAAATCTGGGAGCGCCCCGGCCTCTCGAAGCGCGATCGCAGCCTGATCGTCGTCGCCAGCCTCATTGCGATGGGCCGCGAGCGGCAGCTCGAAGGCCACCTGGCGCGCGCCCTGCAGAACGGCGTCACCAAGGACGAGATCGGCGAGATCATCACCCATCTCGCGTTCTACGCCGGCTGGCCGGCCGCGATGACCGCGGCGCAGATCGCCAAGGAGGTGTTCGCGAAAAGCTGAGCCGCGCCTCACGCCGCGTCGTGGAAGATGACGCCGAGCGTGAAGCGCTGGCCCGCGCGCAGCCGACTGACGCCATGGCGCATTGTCGCGCGGTAGAAGCCGCGCGCGCCGGCGACCGGGCGGTGGTCGACCGCGAAGATCACGGCGTCGCCCTGGGCCAGCGGCACGACCTCGCCGGTTGACTGCCGCCGCGGGCGCCCTTCGACCAGCAGGAATTCGCCGCCCGCGAAGTCGCGGCCCGGCGCGCTCAAGAGCACCGTCGCCTGCATTGGAAATACGAAATCGCCGTAAAGGTCCTGGTGCAGGCAATTGTAGTCGCCCGCTTCGTATTTGAGGATCAGCGGGGTCGGCCGCCGCTGTCCGGCGGCGTGGCAGCGCTCGAGATATTCGGCGAGGCTTGAGGGAAAGCGCGGCGCGAGGCGCAGCCGCTCGTGCCACAAATCGGCGAGCGGCGCGAGCTTGGGATAGAGCGCCTCGCGCGCTTGCGCGACCAAGGGCGGCAGCGGGTAGCGCAGGTATTTGTATTCGCCGCGCCCGTAATTGTGCCGCGCCATCACGACACGCGAGCGGAACGCGGCGTCATCGGCGTAAAGCGCCGCGAGGCTGCGGCACTCCGCGGCGTCGATCAGGCCCGGCAGCACCGCGTGGCCGTGCTGGTCGAGCGCCGCCAGCACCGCCGGCCAGGCACCGTCACTCGGCGGCCGCATCGGCCCCGACCATGACCCCGGCCTCTTCCGCCGCGCGCTCGCGCGCCAGCAGCGCCCGCTTGCGTTCGATCCCCCAGCGATAGCCGGCGAGATCGCCGTCGCCGCGGATCACGCGATGGCATGGCACCAGCACCGCCAGCTTGTTGCTGGCGCAGGCCTGCGCCACGGCGCGCACCGCGCGCGGCCGGGCGAGCGCGGCGGCGATCTCGCTATAGGTCGCGGTCCGCCCGGGCGGGATCTTTTGCAAGGCGCGCCAGACCTGCGCCTGGAACGCTGTGCCGCGAATATCGAGCGGCAGATCGAGCTGCTCGGCCGGGCGGGTGATGCAGCGCACGACGCGGTCGGCCCAGGCGGCGAGCGCGCCGTCCGCGCCGGCCAGCGTCGCGGCCGGGAAGCGGCGGCGCAATTCGGCTTCGAGCCCGCCGCGGTCGTCGCCAAGCGCGGTCATGCAGATGCCGCGCTCGGTCGCCGCGATCAGCGCCCAGCCGAGCCAGGTCGAGACGATCGTGAAGCGGATCGTCTCGCCTTTGCCGCCGCGCCGCCGCGCCCCCGGCGTCATGCCGAGACCGCTCGTCGCCGCCTCGTAGGCGCGCGAGCTGGCGCCGAACCCGGCGCCGTAGACCGCCGAGGCCACCGCTTCCCCGGCGTCGAGCCGGCCGGCAAAGCGGTCGAGCCGGTGCGACTTGCCCCATTCGCGCGGCGTCGCGCCGGTGATCTGCTTGAAGACGCGGTGGAAATGAAAGCGGCTAATGCCGGCGGCGGCGGCCAGTTCGGCCAGGCTCGGCACCGCGTCGCAGGTGCGGATCAGGGCGCAGGCCCGCTCGACCGCCGCGACATGATGCTGCGCCTGCGACCCCTCACCCGGCCGACAGCGCTTGCACGGCCGAAAGCCGGCCGCTTCAGCCTCCACCGGGGCAGCATAAAACGAGACGTTCTCGCGCCGCGGCGGGCGCGAGCCGCAGCCCGGCCGGCAATAGACGCCGGTGGTGCGCACGGCGTAGACGAAGCTGCCGTCGGCCCGCGCGTCGCGGCCGATCACCGCCGCCCAGCATTGCTCTGTGGTCAACATGGCTCTCTCCGTTCTTCAGATGGTGCCAATCTGACGCCGCGGCGAGAAGGGCTCTACCCGGGGATTGCTTTTTCATTGCGGCGTCGCGGCGCCCCATGGCCCCCGGGGGCACTTGACCGCGATCGGGCGGGCGGGCGTTATGCCGCGCGCCGGGAATGCGGCAGTGGCCGGCGGCGTTGGCGACAGGCCGCCGGAGCGATTGCCGGCCGGGTTTGCTGGGTCGGGGCAGGCGATGGGCATTCTGATAACGGGCGCTGCCGGCTTCATCGGCTTTTCGTTGGCGGCCAAGCTGCTGCAGGAGGGGGCGTCCGTCGTCGGGGTCGACAATCTCAGCGCCTATTACGACGTGCGGCTGAAGGAAGCGCGGCTCGCAGAGCTGCGGCGCCACCCCGGCTTCCGCTTCGTGCGCATCGACCTGGCCGACCGCGCCGCCTGCGCGGCGCTCTTTGAGGCCGAGCGCTTCGAGATCATCGTGCATCTGGCGGCGCAAGCCGGGGTGCGCCACTCGATCGACCAGCCCTTCGAATATGTCGACGCCAATTTGCTCGGCTTCGCACATGTCATCGAGGGCGCCCGGGCGCAAGCGGTCTCGCATTTCGTCTTCGCCTCGTCGAGTTCGGTCTACGGCGGCGCCACCAAGCTGCCGTTCGCCGAAAGCGACCGGGTCGACCATCCGATCTCGCTCTACGCCGCGACCAAGCGGGCCAACGAACTGGCGGCGCACAGCTATGCCCATTTGTTCGGCCTGCCGTGCACCGGGTTGCGCTTTTTCACGGTGTACGGGCCTTGGGGCCGCCCCGACATGGCGCTCTTCAAATTCACCCGGGGCATTCTGGCGGGCGAGCCGATCCCGGTCTTCAACCACGGCCGGATGGTGCGCGATTTCACCTATGTCGATGACGTCGTCGAGGCGGTGCGGCGGGTGATGTTGCTGCCGCCCGCCGCCGGCGCCGCGCGCGAAGCCGATGGGAGCGGCAGCGACGCGCCCTACCGGATCTTCAACATCGGGGCCAACCGCCCGGTCGAACTGCTCGACTACATCCGCACGCTGGAAAAGCACCTCGGTCGCGAGGCGCGGCTCGATTTGCTGCCGATGCAGCCGGGCGACGTTCCGGTGACGACGGCCGATGTCGGCCGCCTCGAGCGCGCCACCGGCTTTCGCCCGACGACAACCGTCGATGACGGCATCCGCCGCTTTGTCGAATGGTATCTCGGCTACTACGGCCTCAATAAACCGGCGCCGCGGCGTGGCGGATCATGAAGCGGATCTCGGCGACCGCGCGCGTCACCGCCTGGCCGATCAGATCGAGCCGGCTCAATTCCGCGACCCGGGTCTTGCTCGCGGCGATCTCATCCGGGCTCAGCACCAGCCCGAGGAGGCCGCAGGCCTCGACGAGGCAGATCAGCACGACATCGCGCGGGTCGGGAATGTCGTCGCTCAGCACCAGCTGGCGCAGTCGCGCCCTGACCTCGCGCTGCTCGCGGTCGTCGATGACCGGGTAGCGCCGCGTCCGAAAGACCCAGAAATGCCGGCCGTTTTCTTCGCGCAACACGCCCTTCGCGACGAGCCGGCGCAGCGCTTCCCGGCGATAGTCGTCAACGTTGGCGGTGACGCGCTCGATCGCCGCGGTGGCGGTGGTCGGCGCGCCAGCTTCGCCGAGCAGCGCCAGCGCATCGTCGAGCATCGCATCGCCGGTCGGCCCGCCGTCGACGACAAACAGCCGCTCCAGATCGGCATCGACCCGGTTTTGCAGCGCCAGCTCCATCATCGCCGCGCCGGCCAGCACGATATCGGCGGCGGCCTGCGGCAGCTCGGCAAAGCCGCCCTGCGTCTCGTCAAGCTGCAGCAGCACCATTTCCTCGACAAACCCGAGCATCTCGCGTGCTCCTCAGCCCGCCGCCGCGACGGCGCCGGCCGCGTCGGCGGCGATCGTGAAAATCCGATCGAAGCCGGTGATCGCAAAGACCTCGCGGACATTGCGCGGGAGAGCGAACAGCACGATTTTGCCCTCGGCCTGCTGCACCTTCTTGGCGACGACGAGGAGAACCCGCAGCCCGGCGCTGCTGACGTATTGCAGCGCCGACAAATCGACCGCGAGGCGCGGCGCGCCGTCGCCGATCAGCCGCGCGAAGCTCGCCTCGGCGGCCGGCGCGGCGGCGCTGTCGAGCCGCCCGGCGAGGCGCACGATCACGACGTTGCCCGCCCGCTCCTCGGCAAATTCCATCGCTTGCACCACCGCGCGGGTTGCTTTCCCTTGCATTGTCGTTAGCACGCCGCGCTTTGGCGAGGCAAGGATCGGCCGGGCGCCCTTGCCCCGATGCGGCCGGCGCGATAAGAGGCGGGATGGCCCGCCACGAGCTGTGCATCGCACCGGACGCCGCCGCGCTCGCCGGGCTCATTGACCAGGTGCAGGCCTGCTGCCGCGCCGCTGGCCTGGCCGAGGACGATGTGCTCAGGATGACGCTCGCGATCGAGGAGGCGGCGGCGAACGTCATCGCGCACGCCTTCGCCGGGCTGCCGCCGCCGCACCGGATCGCGCTCAGCCTCGAAGTCTCGCCGCGGCACTGCGTCGCCGAACTGACCGACAACGGCCAAGAGTTCGACCCGACCGACAAGGCCGCGCCCGATCTGTCGTTGCCGCTCGAAGCGCGCGACCCGGGCGGGCTCGGGATCCACCTGATGCGCCGCATGGTGGACCGCCTCGACTATCGCCGCAGCGGCGGCGACAACGTGCTGCGGCTCGAAATCACGGCTGGTAGACGAGGGCGAGGCAGGTGATGTCGTCGGACTGCTCGGCGCCGGCAGCGAAGGCGGCGGTGGCGGCGAGCACGCCGGCGACGAGCGCGGCGGCGGCGGCGCCGCGCCCGGCCTCCAGCGCGGCCGCGAGCCGGGCCGCGCCGAATTCCTCGCCCGCCCGGTTGAAGGCCTCGGTGATCCCGTCGCTGAACAGGAACAAGGCGTCGCCCGGCCGCAGCACAACTTCCGCGATGCGCTGCGGCAAGTCGGGATCGACCCCGAACGGCAGCCCGGTCGGCGCCAGCGCCTCGCGCCCGCCCGCGGCGCGCAGCAGCCACGGCGGGTTGTGGCCGGCATTGCAATAGCGCAAGACGCCGGTCGACAAATCGATGACGCCGTGGAACAGCGTGACGAACATCGCGGCGGCGTTGTTGGTGGCGAGCAGCCGGTTAGCGGCGCCGAGGCCGGCGGCGAGATCGCTGGCGCCGGCGACGCCGCGCAGCACCGTGTGCGCCACCGCCATGAAGAGCGCCGCCGGAATGCCCTTGCCCGAGACGTCGGCAACGGTGATCGCGAGGCTGTCAGCACCGACCGGGAAATAATCGTAGAAATCGCCGCCGATATCGCGCGCCGGGTGCATCTCGGCGTGGAGGTCGACCCGCGCCGCGGCGCCCTCTCGCGGTAATGGCCGCGGCAATGGCGGCGGCAAAATCGATTGCTGGATCTCGGCGGCGGCCTGCATCTCCTGGCGGCGGTTCTGCTTGGCGCGGATCTCGGCGGCCATGCCGGCGAAGGCACGCGCGAAGCTCGCCACGGCGCCCGGCCGATCGGCCAATTCGTCGAGCGCCGCCGCGTCGTACTCGTCGCGCCCGAGCGCCTCGGCCGCATAGGTCAGCGAGGCGAGCGAGCGGTTCATCACGGCGAGGCGGCCGCCAAGCTCGCGGATGATCGCGACGCCGATCGAGGGGTGCTCGGCGCTGAGCTGCAACAGGCTCTGCTGCTCGATGCGCACGACAACGAGGTAGCTGCGCGCGACCACCGTCGCGTTGCGCGGCAGGTCGGTGAAGACGCCGAGTTCGCCGACGATCTGGTGACGCCCGAGCGTCGCGGTGTGGACCGGGCCCGGCGGCAGCGCGACGAAGACATCGGCTTCGCCCTCGAGGATCGCGCAGGCGAAGCTGCCCGGTTCGCCCTCGCGCATCAGCGTCGCGCCGGCCGGGTAGGTGGCGAACCGGCACTGCGCGGCGACGGCCAGCAGCGCCGCCCGGTCGAACCGCGCGAAAACCGGGTGCGGCGCGAGGATCTCGGCGATTTCCTCGGCCGGTGCGCTCAGCGGGCCGGAGCCCTCATCGGCTGCGGATGCCACGGTGGACCTCCAACCCGGCGCGAGCCGGCCGCTATTCCCAGAACGCCATCACGATCTTGTGGGTGTCGTCGAGAATCGGCGCCGTCATCGGCCTGCGGCGTTGCCCATAAGCCTAGCGGTGTTGCCCGGGCAGGTCAATTTGACCCGATCCGCCGGCGGGCCGCGCCCAGGGCGGATGTTGCGCCAGGATGCGCGGGAAAACCGGGCAGTCCGGCTCGTGCGCGCCGGGCAGATAGCCGAGGCTCATCAGAAACTCGCCGACGATCAGCCCGCCGGTGAAGCGGAAATTCTGCCGGAAGAGGCGGGTCCATTCCGCGAGCGGGCGCGGATGATGCGCCTCCAGCCAGCCATGGAACGAGCCGTGCGAAGCCCGCAATTCCTGGATGCGCCGGGCGTTGGCGATGACCGCCGCGATCTTCTGCCGGTTGCGCACGATGCCGGCGTCGGCCAGCAGCCGCGCCACCTCGGCGGCGCCGAACTCCGCCACGCGATCGACCGCGAAGCCGGCGAAGGCGGCGCGAAAAGCCTCGCGCTTTTGCAGCACGGTCAGCCACGACAGCCCGGCCTGGTTGATTTCCAGCGCCAGGCGTTCGAACAGCACCGCCTCTTCCGTTGCCGGAAAGCCGTATTCGCCGTCGTGATAGGGCCCGTGCAGCGGATGGCCGGGGGCGGCGCGGCAATAGGCGGCGCTCATCCGCGCTGCGCGCTCAGGAGCCGCGGAAGCTGATCCACGGCTCGCGTACCAAGACATAGATGCCGAGCCAGATCACCGCCGCGACGAGGCTGTTGAGCGTCAGCTTGCGCGCCATGAGCGGCCGCCGCGGCGCGCCGGCGGCGTGGCCGATCTCGCCCGGCTCGGTCGGGGTGACCCACAGCGGCAGGATCGCGAACAGCGTCACCCACCACACCAGCACATAGACGACGATCGCGGTCAGCCAGCCCATCGCGCGCGCGCCGCCCTCAGAACTTCTTGAAGCATTCCTTCCCCGCGCCTTGGGCGTTGAACGTGTCGCAATCGATCGCGGTGACCTCGGCCAGTGGGTCGATCTGGATCGCCCAGGTGCTGCCGTCGGCGCAGCGCAGGCTCCAATAGGCGTTGCCGGCGCCGCGGCCGCTGTCGCTGACGCCCATCAGAAAGGTCTCGGTGCCGATGCACCAATGGCCGACCGCCTGGGCAAGTTCGGCGGCGCGGGCAGCCGGCGCCATCCGCACCAGCCTGTCGTTCGCCGGGTTGAGCGAGCGCGCCGGGTGCCGCGTCGCGGCGGCGACGCTACCGGCGATGAGCAGCGCCGCCATTCCCAGCGCCGCGCAATGCGCCAACCTCGTGGTCATCGGTTCCCCCCTCAGCCGGCCGGCAGCGGCGCCGCATCCGGCTCGCGCCCGGCCCGGTCGGCGCCGATAAACAGCACCATCAGCGCCGCCCCGACGCACAGCAGCCCCGACAGCATAAAGGCTTCGAGGTAGGTCCCGAACGAGATCCGCAAAACACCGCCGAGATAGGCCGCCGCGGCGCCGCCGACCTGGTGGACGACAGTGATCCACGCAACCATCATGCCGAGCCGCTCGTTGCCGACCACCCGGCCGAGGAGGCGCACCGTCGGCGGCACGCTGGCGATCCAGTCGAGCCCATAAAAGATGCTGAAAAGCGACAGCCCGATAAACGACATGTCGAAGGCGAACGGCAGGTACATCAAGGACAAGCCGCGCAGCCCGTAATACCAGAACAAGAGGTAGCGGTTGTCCCAGCGGTCGCTGAGCCAGCCCGACAAGGCGCCGCCGATGAAGGCAAACACCCCGGTTGTCGCGAGCAGGCCGGCGCCGACCACCTCGGTCAGCCCATGGTCGACGCAGGCCGGGATCAGGTGGGTGCCGATGAGGCCGTTGGTCGAGGCGCCGCAGACGAAGTAGCCGCCGGCGATCAGCCAGAAATCGCGGGTGCGGGCCCCCTCGGAGAGCGCGCCGAAGGCGGCGGCGACCGGGTTGCCGGCCGGCGGCGGCGGCCCGATCCTGCGCGTGCCGCCATAGGCGGCGAGGCCGACATCCTCCGGCCGGTCGCGCATCAACAGCAGCAACAGCGGCACGAACAGCATCACGACCCCGGCCAAGGTCAGCGACATCGTCCGCCAGCCGGCATATTCGGTCAGCGCCGCCATGCTCGGCAGAAAGACGAGCTGCCCGGCGGCGTTGCCGGCGGTCAGGATGCCGATCACCAGGCCGCGCTGCTTCGTAAACCAGCGCGCCGCGATGTAGGCGGCGAGATAGGCGCCGATAAAACCGGTGCCGATGCCGACGACGACACCCCACAGCAGCACGAGCTGCCATGCCTCACGCATCAACGGGCTCAGCGCGACGCCGAGCGCGCTGGCGGCGAGCGCCAGCGTCATCGTCCGCCGCACCCCGAAGCGGTCCATCAGCGCCGCGGCGAACGGCCCGATCATGCCGTAGAGCAGGATGTTGATCCCGACCGCGAACGAGATCGTCGCGCGCGACCAGCCGAATTCATGCTCGAGCGGCACGATCAGCACACCCGGCGTCGCCCGCACCCCGCCGGTCAGGACGATCACGACAAAGGTGATCGCGGCGATGATCCAGGCGTAGTGCAGCCGGGGCGCGGCTGGTCGGGTCGGGATGGCGGTCAACTGGCCTGCTCCGCGTCCGGCCGATTGCCTATTTGGCGGCCGCGGCGAACCGCGGCGCGCCGGCGAAGGCCGGCATGATCTCGCGGGCGAAGCGGCGGATGTTGGCGATCGAACCGCCGAAATTGACGATGACGTATTCGATGCCGGCCGCCTGCAGCGCCTCGAGCTTGCGGGCGATCTGGTCGGGCGTCCCGAAGCATGCAGTCTCGTCGCAATGGTGGCGGATCGCCGCTTCGTCGTGGCGGGCGAAGCGCTCGCGCTCGTCGCCCGGCCGCTCGGCCAGCTTGTTGATCCGCAGATGCCCCTGGAAGCGCCGCACATAGGCAGCCTCCAGTTCCTCGGGCGTGTCGGCGAAATGCACCGCGCGCGCGACGCCGACCTGCATCGGGTCGTAGGCGCGGCCGCGCGCCGTCGACTCGGCCTTGAACTGGGCGACCCAGCGGATCACGTCGGCCGCGAGGTCGTGCTGCCCCAAAAGCATGTTATAGCCGCGCTCGGCGACCTGGCGCACCGAGCGCTCGCTGCCGGCCCCCATCCAGAACGGCGGGTGCGGCCGCTGTGCCGAGGGCGGCTCGACGACGATGTTGTCGTATTGCCAATAGCGGCCCTGGTGCGAAAACGGCGCGTCCGAGGCGAACGCCTTGGTGATGACCGCCATCGCCTCGTCAAAGCGCCCGTCGGCCTCCTCCATGTCGACGCAGAACCCGGCGAACTCGTTGTAGCGGTAGCCCTTGCCGACGCCGAAATCGAGCCGGCCGCCCGACAAGAGGTCGAGGGTCGCGGCCTGCTCGGCGAGCAGCACCGGGTTGTGCCACGGCAGCACCAATACGGCGGTGCCGAGGCGCAGCGTCGTCGTCCGCGCGCCGAGCCAGGTCAACAGGTTGAGCGAAGCGGAAACCTGGCCGAACCCGGTGAAATGGTGCTCGACGACGAAGGTGCTGTGAAAGCCGAGCGCCTCGGCCTCCACATTGTTCTCAATCCACTCGCGGAAGCCCTGGCTGCTGTCGGTCAGTTCCGCGCCCGGCTCGGGCCGCCGCGCCTGGGCGCTGCCGAAAAGTCCAAAACGCATCGATGTCCTCCCGCGTGTTTACCCCTCTCCCGCATTGCGGGAGAGGGAGGGGCCCAGCGCGCAGCGCTGGGAGGGTGAGGGGTCGTGCTGCCGCGCCGCCCTCACCCGGCCCTCGCTTCGCGACGGCCACCCTCTCCCGCGATGCGGGAGAGGGGTTGTTACGGTCAGCTGCGCTGCACCAGTTCGATGCGGTAGCCGTCGGGGTCCTCGATAAAGGCGATGACCGAGCCGCCATGCGCCATCGGGCCGGCCGGGCGCGGGATCTTGACGCCGGCGGCGCCGAGCCGCTCGCACGCCTGGTAGACGTCGGGGACGCCGATCGCGAGGTGGCCGAAGGCGCTGCCGAGCGCATAGGGCTCGGCCTGCTCCCAATTGTGGGTCAGCTCGATCACCGTGCTGTCGGTCTCCTCGCCGTAGCCGACAAACGCGAGGGTGAACTTGCCGGTCGGGTAGTCGCGCTTGCGCAGCAGCTTCATGCCGAGCAGGTCATTGTAGAAATGCAGCGATTTGTCGAGGTCCTTGACCCGCAGCATGGTGTGGAGGAGGCGCGCCTTGCCGAGCTCGCCGGCGGCTTTGCTGTCGGTGTCGGTCATCGTCATTTCAGTGTCGCTCCTTCCCGTTTCGCGGCGAGGATCGCGAGGATCCGGTCGGCGGCGGCGCGGCTCGGCGAAATCGTCTCCCGCTCGCCGTCGCCGCGCAGCCGCCGCATCGCTTCATCATAACCCTGGAGATGCGCGCTGCGAACCCGTTCGTCCCCGATCAATTCGGCGAGCGAGGCGGCGAGCGGCGCCGGGGCGCAGTTGCGGCGCAGATGCTCGCGCACCAGCGTCCGCCCGAGCAGCAGGTTGACGAGGTTGACCTGGCGCACCTTGAGGATGCGGTCGAGCAGCGCCTCGGTCAGCGGGTTGAGCCGGTAGGCCACCACCATCGGCAGCCGCGCCAGCGCCAGCTCCAGCGCCACCGTGCCCGAGGCGGCGAGCGCCACGCGGCTCGCGGCGAAGGCGTCGTATTTGTCGGCCGGGCCGCGCAGCACGACCGGCCGCACCGGCCACCCGGCGACGCCGGCCGTCACCACGTCGGCGACGGTCGCGACGGTCGGCACCGCGACGCGGAACGGCCCGATCCTTTGCTCGAGGAGGCGCAGCGCCGCGCCGAACACCGGCAGCAGCCGGCGCACCTCGCCGCCGCGGCTGCCGGGCAGCACCGCGATCAGGAGTTCGTCGGCGGCGAGGCCGTGCGTGGCGCGAAAGCGCGCCGCGTCGCCGCGCCCGGCGCCGCTTTCCAGCACCGGATGCCCGACGTAACTCGCGGCCAGCCCGACGCGCTCGAAATAGGGCGGCTCGAACGGCAACAGGGTCAACAAATGGTCATACCAGCGTGCGATGCGGCGGGCCCGGCCGGCGCGCCACGCCCACACCATCGGCGCGACGTAATGAATGAGCGGGAGGGTTTCGCCATGCCGGCGCAGCCCGTGCGCGACGCGCCAGCTGAAGCCCGAGCTGTCGATCGTCACGACCGCGTCGGGGCGCAGGGCGCGGATCGCTGCGACGGTCTGGCGCACCCGGCGCAGGATCAGCGGCGCCCGCGGCAGCACCTCGGCGACCCCGGCCACCGCCAGGTCGGCGAGCGGCACCAGGCTCTCGATGCCTTGCGCCGCCATCAATTCGCCGCCGATCCCGGCGATGCGCAAGCGCCCGCCGGTGCGCTCGCGCAGCGCCACGATCAATGCGGCGCCGAGTGCGTCGCCCGAGGGCTCGCCGGCGATGATGAAGAGGAACGGCGCCGGCTCCCCTGCCGCACTCATGCGGGCCGGACGCCGACGACGAAGAGGCCGGCGGCGTCGGCGCGGCGGGCGATCTCGTCGCGATCGATGACGAGCGTCGCGCCGGCTTCGGCGGCGATACCGGCGAGCCCGCTTTTGGCGGCGAGCGTCACGGTCTGCGGCCCGATCGTCGGCCGGTCGACGCGCTTTTCCTGGCCCGGCTTCTCGGCCTTGACCAAAACGCCGCCCGGCCCCTCGCGGCGCAGCCCGGCGCAGCGCCGCAACAGGCCGTCGGTGCCCTCGATCGCCTCGACGCCGAGCACCAGGCCCTGCTGCACGACGACCGCCTGGCCGATGTCGAGCGCGCCCAGCGCGCGCGCCAGGCGCATCCCGTGCGCGATGTCGGCGAGCGCGCCAGCGTCGGGACGGTGGCGCCCGAGCGGCCCCTCCGGCAATTCCGCCTCGGGCAACAGCTGGTCGGCGCCGACGACGCGAAACCCCTCGCGCTGCAGCGCGCCAACCACCGCCGACAGCAGCCCGTCGTCGCCGAGCGCGCGGTAGCCGACCCGCGCGAGAAACTTGGCGGCCCGCCAGTCCGGCCGCAGCGACGCAAGCGAGGGCCGCCGCACACCGCCGGCCAGCACCAATTCGCCGACCCCGTTGGCGCGCAGCAGATCGAGTCCGGTCGCGGCGCCGCCGAGGCGGCACCAGGCGTGCGGTACGGCGGCGACCGTCGCCGGGTCGGCTTCGCCCTCGAGCGCCAGCACGAAGACTTCGCGCCCGGCGGCGCGGCAGCTTTCGATTACCCGGCGCGGCAGGAAGCCGCTGCCCGCGATGATGCCGAGTGGTCCCCCGATTAAATCCCCGGGCGAACCACCGGGCGAACTACCGGGCGGGGTGGCGCTATCCCCCATTCGCCGCTTTGGGCTGGCAGATCGCGCGGCTCGAATTGGCGCGAATGAAGGCGATGATGTCGTCGACCGGACCAATCCCGGCGAACCGCTCGGCCGCCTCGTTGACCCGGTCGGTCAGCGTGCCCTCGGTCGAAAACAGGAACTGGTAGGCGCTGCGCAGGCCCTGGATGTCCTCGCGGCTGAAGCCGCGGCGCTGCATGCCGATGATGTTGAGGCCGGTGAGGCGCGCCCGGTCGCCCATCACCAACCCGTAGGGGATGACGTCGCGCTCGACCCCCGACATGCCGCCGATCATCGCGTGCCGGCCGATCCGCACAAACTGGTGCACCGCGCTGAGGCCGCCGAGGATCGCGTAATCCTCGATCACGACATGGCCGCCGAGCGTCGCGTTGTTGACGAGGATCACATGGTCGCCGATCTGGCAGTCATGCGCGACATGCGCGCCGACCATCAAGAGGCAATGGTTGCCGATGCGGGTGACCATGCCGCCGCCGACCGTGCCGGGGTTGATCGTGACATGCTCGCGGATCGTGTTGTCGTGGCCGATCTCGAGCGAGGAGGGCTCGCCGGCGTATTTCAAATCCTGCGTCTCGTGCCCGATCGAGGCGAACGGGAAGATCCGGGTGCCGGCGCCGATCGTGGTGCGGCCGTCGATCACGACATGCGATTTGAGGCTGACCCCGGCGCCCAGCACGACATCCTCGCCGATCACGCAATAGGGCCCGACGCCCACGTCGTCGGCGAGCCGCGCGCCCGGCGCCACGATCGCGGTGGGGTGGATCTGCGGCATCAGGCGCTAATCGTCGAGGATCATCGCGGCGAACACCGCTTCGGCCATCAGCTGCCCCTTGACCTCGGCGCGGCCCTCGAACTTCCAGACATTGCCGCGGTTGCGCTGCTTGGTGACGCGGACGTGCAGACAGTCGCCCGGGAAGACCGGCCGGCGAAAGCGCGCCGAATCGACGCTCATGAAATAGACCAGCTTGCCTTCCGAGGCGGGGCCCAGCGTATGCACCACCAGAACCGCCGCGGTCTGCGCCATCGCCTCGATGATGAGGACGCCGGGCATCACCGGCCGGCTCGGGAAATGGCCCTGGAAATACTGCTCGTTGATCGACACGTTCTTGATGCCGGTGGCGCGCAGGTTGGCCACCGCGTCGACCACCTTGTCGATCATCAGAAACGGATGGCGGTGCGGGATCATTTCCATGATCCGCTGGACGTCGATCTCTGTCGCCGTTTCGTCGATGCGGGCCGGCTCGCTCATCGCCCGTCCTTCTTCCTCGCAAGGCGTTGCAGAACCGCGGTCTGTTTCATGAAGGCGGCGAGCGGCATGGCCGGGATGCCACCGACCGTCTCGCCCGGCGCGACGTCGCGCATCAGCCCCGACTTGGCGGCGATGCGCGCGCCGCTGCCGATCGTCAAGTGGCCGGCGAAACCGGCCTGTCCTCCCGCCATGACAAAATCGCCGAGTTTCGTGCTGCCGGAAATCCCAACCTGGGCGGCCAGGATGCAGCCCCGACCGAGAACGACATTGTGCCCGATCTGCACCAGATTATCGATCATCGTGCCGGGACCGATCACGGTGTCGTGTCCCGAGCCGCGATCGATCGTCGTGTTGGCGCCGATGTCGACGTCGTCGCCGATGATGACCCGGCCGAGTTGCGGGATCTTGACGGCGCCCTGCGGGTCGGGCGCGAAGCCGAAGCCGGGCTGGCCGATGCGCACGCCCGGGTGCAGCACCACCCGCGCGCCAATGAGGCAATGGCTCAGCGTGACGTTGGCGCCGACCCGGCAATCCTCGCCCAGTTCGACCGCGGCGCCGATCACCGTGTTGGGCCCGATCTGAACGCGGGCGCCGAGCCGCGCCCCGGCCGCGATCACGACGTGCGCCGCGATCTCGCAATCCGCGCCGATATCGGCGCCCGGATCGACGACCGCCGAGGGCGCCCGCCCCGGCACCAAAGGCGGCGGCGGATAGAACGCCTGGGCGGCGCGGGCAAAGGCCTTGTAGGGGTCCTTGGCGACCAGCAGCGCCATGCCGTCGGGCGCCTTGCCGACCAGGCGCTGATCGACCAGGGCGGCGCCGGCGCGCGACGCGAGGAACGCCTCCAGGTATTTGCGATTATCGAGAAACGTCAGCTCGTCGGGGCCGGCCGTTTCCAGCGGCGCGACATCGCGGATCAGCCGCTCGGCATCGCCCTGGTGGTGCAGCCGCGCGCCGCTCAGGGCGGCCAGCGCGGCGAGCGAGAAGGGGCCGGCTCGCTCGAAAAAGCGGGGGTCCGCCATCGCCGCGCGCGCCGGGGGCCGGGCAGACGCCCCGCCCTATTTCTTCTTTTTTGGCGCCGGCGCCGGATGGGCCGGTGCCGGCTCGGGTTGCGTGGCGCCCGGGGCGTTGCTCGCGACCGGCGCGACGAAGTTGACGGTCAGGGTCGGCAGCTGCTCGTCGAGCTTTTGCAAGACCTGGTCGGTCACGTCATAGCCCTGGTCGAACAGCACGAGGTCGGCGCGCTGGAACACCAAATTGGCCTTCCGCTCCTTGGCGATCTTGGTGATGATCTTCAACATCGCGTCCTGGATCTTTTCGATCGATTCGGCGTAGGAGCGCTTCAGCGCCTCGCCCTTGGCCTGCACGCCGCGGTTGAGCTCGTTGACCTTCTGCTCGAAATCCTGACCCTTCTTGCGCAGCGCTTCCGGCGAGAGCGACGCCTGCTGCCGCTGCAGCGTCTCGCGTTCCTGCCGCAGGGCGGCTTCCTGATGCGAGAATTCCTTGGCGTATTCGGCGCGCTTCTGTTCGATCTGCTGCCGCACCATCTTGGCCGATTTGGAATTTTGCAGCAGCGACTGCACATCGACGACGAGAATGTTGAGGCCGCTCGCCTCGGCCGGATTAGCCGCGGGGGCGGCAGCCGGAGGGCTGGCGGCCGGGGCGGCCGGCGTCGCCGGCTGAACCGGGGTGGCCGGCTTTTCCTGCGCCCGGGCATCCCCGAGCAAGAGGCCCAGAGCGAACAGAAGAACCAGCGGGACGAGCCCCGCACGTGCAGCCGACATCAAAACCTCGTTCCGAAACTGACATGGAAGAACTGCGTCTTGTCGAACGATTCCTTCTTGATCGGCACCGCCAGATCGAGGCGGATCGGGCCGACCGGCGATTTCCACGAGACGCCGACGCCGGCGCTGGCGCGGATTGCCGCCGAATCCTGGATCTGCGGCGGCACCCCACCGGTGAAAGCGAGCTGGCTGGGCGTCAACGTGAGGTTCTTCTGGTCGTTCGACCACAGGCTACCGAAATCGCTGAAGATCCGCCCGCCGATGCCGAGTTCCTTCGGCAGGCCGAGCGGCACCGCCAGCGCCACCGAGCCGACATAGTATTTGTTACCGCCGAGCGCATCGCCGGAGACCGTATCGCGCGGCCCGATCCCGGCCGGCTCGAAACCGCGCAAATTGTCGCCGCCGACAAAGAAGCGGTCCTGCAACAGCACCGGCTGGCCGCCCCAGCCGAAAATATCGCCGGCCTCGCCGGTGACACTCAGCACCCATTCCGGCGCCACCGAGTAGTAGTAACCGAAATTCACCTTGTTGCGAATGTACTGGACCCCGAAACCGATGCCGGCAAAGTCGTTACCGATGGAGGCAAAATATCCGTCGGTCGGGTCGAGCCGGTTGTCGCGGCGATCGTACAGCAGCACCTGGCCGATCGCGGAGGTCAGATGAGTGCCCTCTTCCAGCGCAATGTAAAGCGACGCATCGCTTTGAACATCCGTAATGTCATCCGAGCGGGCGGTGTATTTCCAGGTCTGACGCAAGTTTTCCGAGATCTGGTAGCCGGCGCGCAACGACCCGCCATATGAAAACTGTACGAAGGGCGGGGTGACGCCGCTAAAGAAGTTGGAGGTCGGGCTCGTCTTGACCTCGAAGATATCGAAACCGGCGGCGATGTTGCGGTCGAGGAAATACGGCTCGGTGAAGCTGAGGTCGACCTGCTGCGAGTTGAACGACAGCACCGTGCCGATCCGCACGTCCTGGCCGCGGCCGAGGAAGTTGCGCTCGTGGATGCTGATGTCGGCGAGCGGCCCGTCGGAGGTCGAGAACCCGGCGCCGAGCGACAATTCGCCGGTCGACTGTTCCTCTACCTCGACGGTGATGACGGTGCGGTCGGGCGCCGAGCCGGGTGAATTCGAGACGTCGACTTTCTTAAAGAAGCCGAGACTTTTGATGCGCTCCTTCGAGCGCTGCATCTTGCTGGTGTTGAAGGCGTCGCCTTCAACCAGGCGGAATTCGCGGCGGATCACCTTGTCGAGGGTGCGCACATTGCCGTTGATGTCGATCCGCTCGACATAAACCCGCGGCCCCTCCTGGACCCGGAAGGTGACATCGAGGGTGCGCTTGTCGCGGTTGCGGGTGATCTCGGGCTTGACCTCGACAAACGCGTAGCCGCGAGTGCCGAGGGCGTCGGTGATCACCGAGATCGCGTGTTCGACCGCCGAGCCGTCGTACCAGTCGCCGGGCTGGATCGTCAGCAGCGGCAGCACCGCCTCGCGCGGCAAATCCTTCAATTTGATGTCGACGTCGATCTTGCCGAAGCGGTAGCGCTCGCCCTCGTCGAGCGTGTAGGTGACGATGAAGCCGTCGCGGTCCGGGGTCAGTTCGGCCACCGCCGAGACCACCCGGAAATCGGCGTAGCCCTCGCTCAGATAATATTTGCGCAAGAGTTCGCGGTCGTAGGTCAGACGGTCCGGGTCATAGGTGTCGGCGGTCGAGAAAAAGCGGTACCACCGGCTCTCCTTGGTGTCGACGACGCCGCGCAGCGTGCTGTCGCTGAAATGGGTGTTGCCGACGAAATTGATGCTGCGCACGCCGGTCGCCGGCCCCTCGTTGATTTCGAACACGAGGTCGACGCGGTTTTCCGACAATTGGATGACTTGCGGGTCGACGGTCGCCGCGAAATGGCCGCGCCGGCGATAGAGCTGCAGGATCCGCCGCACGTCGTTCTGGACCCGGGTGCGGGTATAGACGACGCGCGGCCGCAACTGGATTTCGCCGTTGAGGTCCTTGTCCGACAGCTTCGAATTGCCCTCGAAGGCGATGCGGTTGATGATCGGGTTCTCAACGACCTTGACGACCAGCGTGTCGCCGTCGCGGATCAGCTTGACGTCGGCGAAGAGGCCGGTAGCGAACAGCGCCTTCAGCGAGTCGTCGACCCGTTCGGCGTCCCATGGCTCGCCGGTATGCACCAGGAGGTACGACCGCACGGTCTCCGGCTCGATCCGCTGGATCCCGTCGATGCGGATGTTGGCGATCCGGCCGCCGGGGGCGCCCCTGGCCGCAGGCGCGGCTGCAGGCGTAACTGGAGGTGTGGCTGCGGGCGTTGCCGCCGGCATGGCTGCCGTCGCCGGCCGCCCTTGAGCGACAGCCGAGGGCACCGCGCCGGCAACCGCGAAGAACGCGGCAACCAGCATGGTCAGCCAGCGAAAGATGACGCGCTTCGGACCCAAACCCCCCACCCCGACGCTTGCGCTGCGCTCACCGCGGATCGTGTCAGGTCACGACGCGCTTCACAATATCAACGAACCAGATCGTTCCACGTAGCGAACACCATCAGCGTCAGCACCAGCGCCAACCCCAACCGGAAGCCGTACTCCTGGGCGCGCTGGCCGAGCGGCTTTCCGCGGATCGCCTCGGCGGCATAGAACAGCAGGTGGCCGCCGTCAAGCACCGGCACCGGGAACAGGTTGATGAGCCCAAGATTGATCGACAGCACCGCGATGAAGTTGAGCAGCGGCGCGATGCCGAGCTGCATCGCCTCGCCCGACACCTGGGCGATGCGCAACGGGCCGCCGAGCTCGTCGGCGGAACGCTTGCCGATCACCATCTGCCACAAGGATTGCAGCGTCGCGGCCGATAGGTTCCAGGTTTCCTCGACCGCCCGCACCACCGCGCTCGCCGGATCGCGGTGGACGTAGTTGACCGCGCCGCCCTTGATGCCGAGCCGGCCGATCCGGTAGGTGCCGCCAAAGCGGTCCTTCTCCTGCACCAGGCTCGGCGTCACGTGCAGCGTGACGGGCTGGCCGCCGCGCCGCACGACCATCGTCATCGCGACGTCGGGGTTGAGCTGGACGATCTGCTGCAAATCCTCGAAGCGCTCGATCCGCTGCCCGTCGAGGCTGACGATCGTGTCGCCCGGCTGGACGCCGCCGGCGGCGGCGGCGCTCTGCGGCAAAACTTCGCCGACCTGGGCCGGGGTGAATGGCTCGCCGTAGGTCATGAACAACGCCGCCAGCACCACGACGGCAAAAACGAAATTGGCAATCGGGCCGCCGGCGACGATCGCGGCGCGCTGGCCCAACGGCTTGCACGGGAACGATACGGCGCGCTCGGCCTCGGTGAGCTGGCCGAGCCCGGCCATCGGCATGGCCGAACTGGCGTCGCTGTCGCCGAACATCTTGACGTAGCCGCCGAGCGGAACGGCGCTGAATTTCCAGCGCGTCCCGGCGCGGTCCCACCAGCCGAACAATTCGGGGCCGAAGCCGATCGAGAACACCTCGATCCTGACCCGGTTGCGCCGCGCCACCAGGTAATGTCCGAGCTCGTGGACAAACACGAGAACCGTCAGAACCACAAGAAATCCGCAGACCGTCCACAAGAAATGCGACAACCCGCCATGCAAAAACGGTAACAGGAATTTCATATCGTGTCCGTGAGCTTTGCGAGGCGCACCGGGCCGCGGGGGGCAAGCAAGCGTGTTGCGGTCTCGCGAGCGGCCCTATCGAGATTGTAGACATCCTCGAGCGAATCAAGGTCGCCCCCGGGGATCGCCTCCAGGGTGCGCTCGACGGTCGCGGCGATGTCGAGGAAGCCGATCTGCCCGGCGAGGAAGGCGTGCACCGCGGTTTCGTTGGCGGCGTTGAGCACGGTCGGCCCGGCGCCGCCGCGTTCGAGCGCCTCGCGCGCCAGCCGCAGCGCCGGGAAACGCTCGGGGTCGGGCGCCTCGAAGGTCAGCCGCCCGACTTCGGCAAGGTCGAGCCGCTTGGAGGGCGAGACCGCGCGGCCCGGCCAGCCGAGGGCATAGGCAATGGGCGTGCGCATGTCGGGCGAGCCGAGATGCGCCAGGACCGAGCCGTCGCAATAGGTCACCAGCCCGTGCACGATCGATTGCGGGTGGACGACGATGTCGATGCGCTCGCCCGGCAGCTGGAACAGGTAATGCGCCTCGATCAGTTCGAGGCCCTTGTTCATCAGGGTCGCCGAGTCGACCGAGATCTTGGCGCCCATCCGCCAGGTCGGGTGCGCTACCGCCTGGTCGGGCGTCGCATCGCGCATCGCCGCCAGGCTGTGCTCGCGGAACGGGCCGCCGCTGCAGGTCAGGGTGATCTTCTCGATCCCCTCGACCCGGGTGAAGTCGAAGCATTGCCAGATCGCGTTGTGCTCGCTGTCGACCGGCAGCAGCGTCGCGCCGTGCGCCGCAACTTCGCGCATGAAGAGGCTGCCGGCCGAGACCAGCACCTCCTTGTTGGCGAAGGCGACGATGCGCCCCTGCCGCACCGCCGCGAGGGTCGGCTCCAGCCCGGCGGCGCCGACGATGCCGGCCATCACCCAATCGGCCGGGCGCTCGACCGCCTCGACGAGCGCGGCGCGGCCGCACGCAATTGCGATGCCGGTGCCGGACAAGGCCTCCTTCAGCGCGGGGTACTCGGCCGGGTCGGCGACCGCGGCGAAGCGCGCGCCGAGCGCCTTCGCCTGCTCGGCGAGCAGCGCCGCGTTGTGGTTGGCGGTCAGCGCCTCGACGGTAAAGGCGTCGCGGTTGCGCAGCAGCAGATCGACCGTGCTGTGCCCGATCGACCCGGTCGAGCCGAGGATCGTGACGCGACGCGGCCCCTCGCTCAGCGCCATCTCAGCGCCACGTCAAGACGCTGCCGCCGCCGATCACGGTCAGCAGCGCCACCGCCGGGACCACCGCCAGCAGGCCGTCGAGCCGGTCGAGGAGGCCGCCATGGCCGGGAATGAGGCCGCTCGAGTCCTTCACGCCGAACCTTCTCTTGGCCACCGACTCCGCAAGATCGCCGAACTGCTCGACAATCGCAAGCCCGGCGCTGACCGCGACCAACGGCAACACCGGCGCGATGCCGAGGATCTCGGCGGTGCCCCAGCCGGCCAGCGCGGCGCAGCCGGCGCCGCCCACCAGCCCCGCCCAGGTCTTGCGCGGGCTCCAGCGCGGCGCGAGGCGCGGCCCGCCGAGCCGGCGCCCGGCCGCGTAGGCGCCGATATCGGTGGCCCAGACGACCGCGAAAATCCACAGCACGGTCAGCCGGCCGGACTCGTCGCTCCGGGCGAGCCACAGCAGCAGCACGCACGGCAGCGCGACCCAGAGCGCGCCGAGCGCCAGCCACACCGCATCGCCGCCATGCTCGCGCCGCGCCGTCGCCAGCACCAGCGCCGCGCCGCAGAGGCTGAGGCCGGCCGCCGGCGCCACCCCGCCGGACGCGGCGGCGGCGATCGCGGCGAGGACGGCGGCGATCAGCAGCGCGCCGCTCGCCCCGAGCCGGCCGGCGCGGCACAGCCGGGCCCATTCCCACGCCATCCCGGCGCCGACGAGCGCGACCAGGATCGGCAGCCACGGCCAGCCGAACCACGCGACCGCGACCGCGACCGGCGCCATGACCAGCGCCGAGAGCACGCGCGGGGTGAGAGACGCGGGCTCAGCGAGAGCCAACCGAGGTCCCGTAGCGGCGCTCGCGGCCGCAATAATCGGCGATCGCGGCGTCGAGGTCGGCGCGCCCGAAATCCGGCCACAGCGTTTTGGTGAACACCAGCTCGGCATAAGCGCATTGCCAGAGCAGGAAATTGCTGGTGCGCTGTTCGCCGCTGGTGCGGATCAGGAGGTCGGGGTCGGGCAGGTCGGCGGTGAAGAGGTGCGCCGCGATCAGCTCCTCGTCGATCGCGTCGAGCGCCAGCTCGCCCCGCGCCACCTTGGCGGCGATCGCGCGGGTCGCGGCGGCGATTTCGGCGCGCCCGCCATAAGACAGCGCGATCGTCAGGTTGACGCCGCGATTGTCGCGGGTCAGCGCCGCCGCGTGGTCGATCATCGCGACGATGTCGCCGGAGAGGCGGGTCCTGTCGCCGATCACCTTGAGGCGCACGCCGTTCTTGTGCAATTCCGCGATCTCGCCCTGCAGATAATGCCGCAGGAGGCCCATCAGATCGTCGATTTCGGCGAGCGGGCGCCCCCAGTTCTCCGAGGAAAAGCCGAACAGCGTCAGGAAGGGGATGCCGATCTCGCCAGCCGCGACGAGGGTGCGGCGCACCGCCTCGGCGCCGCGGCGATGCCCTGCGATGCGTGGCAGGCCGCGCGCCTTCGCCCAACGGCCGTTGCCGTCCATGATGATCGCGATGTGCCGCGGCAGCGGCCGCGGCAGGCTGGCGGCACTCATCGGACCGGTCAGACCTGGAGGATTTCCTTATCCTTCTGCGCCAGCGTCTCGTCGATCCGCTTGATGTGGTCGTCGGTCATGTGCTGCACATCGTTCTGCAATTTGCGCTGCTCGTCCTGCGAGATCTCGCTGTCCTTTTCGAGCCGGCGCAGCGCCTCGATGCCGTGCTGGCGCACCTTGCGCACCGCGACGCGCGCGTCCTCGGCGTATTTGGCCGCCACCCGGGTCAGTTCGCGACGCCGCTCGGCGTTGAGTTCGGGGATCGGCACGCGGATCACCTGGCCCTCGGTCTGCGGGTTGAGGCCGAGCCCGGCTTCGCGGATCGCCTTGTCGACCGCCTTGGAGAGGCCGCGGTCCCACACCTGGACCGTGATCATGCGCGGCTCCGGCACGTTGATGCTGGCGACCTGGTTGAGCGGCACGTTGTTGCCGTAGGCGCTGACCTGCACCGGCTCCAACAGGCTCGCCGAGGCCCGGCCGGTGCGCAGCCCGCCGAATTCCTTGCGCAGCACCTCGACCGCGCCGTCCATGCGGCGGCCGATGTCCTTCAACAGCTCGTCTTGCGCCATGGCGTCAATCCTCGCGTCGTCGCGTCCCGCAAAGCTTATGCCGCGTCCTCGATGATGGTAAACCGCCCCTTGCCCTGGACGACTTCGGCGAACCCGCCATTCTCGAAGATCGAGAAGACCAGGATCGGGATGCGGTTTTCCCGCGCCAGCGAGATCGCCGAGGCATCCATCACCTGCAGGTCGCGGGTCAAGACCTCGTGATAGCGCAGCCGCTCGAAGCGCTGCGCTCCGGGCACGAGATGCGGGTCGGCGTCGTAGACGCCATCGACCTTGGTCGCCTTGAGGAGGGCATCGCAGCCCATTTCCGACGCGCGCAGCGCCGCCGCGGTATCGGTGGTGAAAAACGGATTCCCGGTGCCGGCGCCGAAGATCACCACGCGGCCCTTTTCGAGATGGCGCACGGCGCGGCGGCGGATGTAAGGCTCGCACACCGCCTGCATCGAGATCGCCGACTGCACCCGGGTCGCGACGCCGCGGCGCTCCAGTTCGTTCTGCATCGCCAGCGAGTTAATCACGGTCGCCAGCATGCCCATGTAATCGGCCGAGGCGCGCTCCATGCCGACCGCCGCACCCGACAGGCCGCGGAAGATGTTGCCGCCGCCGATCACCAGGCAGAGTTCGACGCCGAGGTCGTGCACCGTCGAGATTTCGCTGGCGATGCGCCCGACCATGGCCGGGTCGAGGCCATAATCGCGCTCGCCCATCAAGGCCTCGCCCGAGACCTTGAGGAGGACGCGACGATATTTGAGACCGGCTGCCATGCGCCTCGCGCCCACGCGGCAATTGCGGCCCGTCCTGCGGGCGGGCGAAAGCCTACACCAATCCGCGGCCGGCGGGGACTACCGGATTTAGCGCCCGCCCGTCGCGCCCTTCCCTAGTGTTTCAGCTGGGCGGCGACCTCGGCGGCGAGATCGGAGGGCGGTTTTTCGATCCCCTCGCCGAGCGCGAAGCGGACAAACCCGGTGGCGCGGATCGGCGCCCCCGCCTCCTTGGCGGCGGCCTCGATCGCCTTGCCGACGCGGGTCTCGTTGTCGATCACGAAGATCTGCTCCAGGAGCACGCTCTCTTCGTAGAATTTGCGCAGCCTGCCCTCGACCATGCGCTCAACGATCGCCTCGGTCTTGCCGCCGGTCTGCGCCTGCTCGCGCAATACCGCGCGCTCGCGCTCCAGGGCCGCGGCCGGCACCGCGGCGGTGTCGAGGTAGAGCGGTTGCGCCGCCGCGACGTGCATCGCCAGCTGGCGCCCCAAAAGCGTCAGCGGCGCCTCCGCCGCGCCGGATTCCAATGCCACCAGAACGCCGATCTTGCCGAGCCCCGGCCCCAGCGAATTGTGCAGGTAGGCGGCGACGACGCCGCGCTCGACGGCGAGCCGCGCCACCCGGCGCAGCACCAAATTCTCGCCGATGCGGCCGACCAGCTCGGTCAATTCCTCGGCGACGCTGCGCCCGGTGCCCGGATAGGGCGCCGCCTTCAGCGCCTCGACATCGCCGTTGCCGCCAACCGCCAGCCCGGCGACCGTGCGCACGAAGGCTTGGAAGAGCTCGTTGCGGGCGACGAAATCGGTTTCGGAATTGACTTCGACGACGGCCCCCGCCGGCCCCCGCGTCGCAACCCCGACAAGCCCCTCCGCGGCGACCCGCCCGGCCTTCTTGGCGGCCGCCGCCAGCCCCTTCTTGCGCAGCCAGTCGACCGCGCTCTCGAGGTCGCCGCCGCTCTCGCCCAGCGCGCGCTTGCAATCCATCATCCCGGCGCCGGTCTTGTCGCGCAGTTCCTTGACCAGCGTCGCCGTTATCTCGGCCATCGTTTTATCCTTCTATCCTGATTGGGCGCCGCCCGGCTCACTTCGCCGCCGGCGCAGGCTCCGCCTCGGCGTCGCTCGCCGCCGCGCCAAGGCTGGCCTCGTCGAATTCCAATTCCTCCGGCATCGTCTCGGCCGGAACTTCGGCGCGCGCGCCGATATCGACGCCGGAGGCCGCGAGTTCCGCCTGCAACCCGTCGAGCACCGAGGCGCTGACCAGATCGCAATAGGTGTGGATCGCGCGCATTGCGTCGTCGTTGCCGGGGATCGGGTAGGCGATGCCGTCGGGCGAGGAATTCGAATCGAGGACCGCGACCACCGGGATGCGCAATTTGTTGGCCTCCTGGACCGCGATCGCCTCCTTGTTGGTGTCGATCACAAAGAGGATGTCGGGCAGCCCGCCCATCTCCTTGATGCCGCCCAAGGCGCGCTCAAGCTTGTCGCGGTCGCGCGTCAATTCGAGGAGCTCGCGCTTGGTCAGGCCGCTCTCCTCGACCGTGATGCGCTCGTCCAGTTCGCGCAGCCGCTTGATCGATTGCGAGATCGTCTTGAAGTTGGTCAGCATGCCGCCGAGCCAGCGATAATTGACGTAATACTGGCCGCAGCGCTTGGCCGCCTCGGCGACCGCGTCCTGCGCCTGCCGCTTGGTGCCGACGATCAACACCCGGCCGCCGCCGGCGACGACCTCGCGGATCGCCTCCAGCCCCTGTCTGAGCAGCGGCACCGACTGTTCGAGGTCGATGATGTGGATGCCGTTGCGCACCCCGAAGATGTAAGGCGCCATCTTCGGGTTCCAGCGCCGCGTGTGGTGGCCGAAATGGACGCCCGCTTCCAATAGCTGGCGCATCGTGTAGTCGGGGAGTGCCATCCTTTGTCCTTTCCGGTTATGCCGCCGCAGGAGAAGATCGGCCCCAACAAGCTGGAGCGCCGACACCGGAGCGGTCGCCCCACAGAGAGGCGCCGCAGCCCTGCGTGAGGGTTACGCGCGGCATTAGGTAAGGCCGGCCGGGGCATTTGGCAAGCGCGGCGGCGCGCAGCCGCAGCCGCGGCGAGCCTCAGCCGGGGTGAAGCGCCTTGTCGGCCGCCGCGATCAGCGCGCCGATCGCCTCGAGCTCGGCGTCGCTCAGCTCGTCGCGGCAGAAGGCCCGCAGGTTTCTCAGCCCCTGATGCAATTCGCCCCAGCTGTCGGTCAGGCCGTTGAAGGCGAGATAGGGGCCGAGGATATGGGACAGCGGCCGCAGCGCGTGGCGATCGCAAAACGCCAGGATCAACGCCCGCAAGGCGGCGAAGAATTCCTCGTTGGTGGTAAAGCCGGTCATTGGTTCGCTCGCGGCTTGAGCCGGCCTGTCCCGGCGGCGCATGATGATGACGCGAGCGCGGTGGAGGGCAATGGCCATGAAAATCGTCAAAATAGAGGATTTGCACTGCGACGCCGGCTGGCGGGTCAATTCGTTCCTCAAGATCACCACCGACGAGGGCCTCGTCGGCTGGTCGGAATACATGGAGGGCTATGGCGCGCAGGGCCTCACGGCGGTCATCCGCAAATTGGCCGATCGCCTAATCGGCCAGGACCCGCGGCCGGTCGAGCGCATCTCGGCCCTGCTCTACGCCGCGACGCGGCAGGCGGCGGGCGGCGTCAACCAGATGGCGATCGCGGCGATCGAGAACGCGCTCGTCGACATCAAGGCGAAGGCCCTGGGCATCCCGGTCTATGAACTGCTCGGCGGCCCGATCCGCGAC
>Ga0209579_10000381_pt1 | contig 48450 bp, 22 predicted proteins | sample Coa_R1_2_FD_187152 | JGI IMG/M metagenome (GOLD analysis project Ga0209579, IMG submission 187152) | Surface soil microbial communities from Centralia Pennsylvania, which are recovering from an underground coalmine fire - Coalmine... | ecosystem: Environmental > Terrestrial > Soil >...
ATATTAATAAAGAAAGCAAAGAATCGAATAATAGTAAAAATTTAACCAAAGTTAAAGATAAAAAGCAGGAATCAAATAATGGTTTAATAAACAAAAAATATGATTATTATATATTTGCTATGAAACAATTGGATAATGTTAAAGATAAAGGTATTAATTACTTTGAATATGATCATAATATTACTAATAATTTAAGTAATAAGAATCAAACTATAAGAATAATAAAGGTATTTAATAAGCAGGATGAAAAAAAGAAAAAGATAAAGTTATCTAAAACAAGAGAATATGTAAAACAGAATATATTAGAAGAACATGTAAATAATATAAAATCTAGAAAATTATCTAATAATTTATTAAAACCACACTATTTTTTTACAGCTCGATACAATGAAAAAAGTATGCCTACTCAAATTAAACATTGAACTAGTAGTATATATAGTTTTTTAAAAACAGAAAAAGCAGGAAATAATTTTTTAGATATTTATACTAGTAAATTAATAAATTTATTTTTTTCTGTTAAATATATTAAAAGAAAATTAGTTTGAAATGTAAAATTAATAGAAGGGTTTAAAGTTATACCTAACACATCATTAATAAAAGATATCAATACAATTATAAGCTATACATCTAACAGAACAAGTTTAGTATTAAGAAAAATGACATCTTTTACTCCTCTTATATTAACTCTAGATTGAGTTAAAAAACAACTTAAATTATCTTCTTCTGTAAGTAGAATTATAAGACAAAGAAAATTGGATATTTTTACAGGTTATTATCCTAAGAAAAAGTCTTATATGAGAAAGTTAAGTAGAGTTTTATTAAGTAAACCTCTATTTAAACATACATCATTTAATTTAATTATAGATTTATTTATTTATAATAATAAAAAATATAAATTTAGAATGTTAAAGAATATAGTAGTAAGAAGAAGTATTTATAAATATATGTATAGTATGTATATTGAATCTTATCAAAAAATTAAAGAAACTATTAATAGACCTAGATTTTTTTACATCAATTTAATCGATCCTGGTGTTCATAATTATTATAAATGAGTAACCTATTATTATGAAGCGTTTTTAATTAGAAAAAAGAGATCTTTATTTATTTATTTATGCTTATTATTATTACAATTAAATTTTATTAGAAAAAATACAATAAGTTTAAACCAAAATAAAATAAATAAAAATATTATTGTTAAAGGGAAAGAAAATACTGATATCTATAATGAAATAAATTTAAATGTTTCTGTTAATAATCTTAATACTAATGTTAATATTTATGATAATAACAAGGATAATGAGTCTATAAATAAAAAAAGTAGTTTTAAATCTCCAATTATCTCCTATAAGAGTTTAATTAAAAGAAATAAGTACAGTAATAAATTATCATATTATTTACCATATTTAAAAAGTAAAAAGACATTAAAGTTATATAACATGAATAAAATATTATTAGATAAAATAAAAAATGAAATAGATATGGATGGTAAGAAAACTGTTAATAAAATAATTAAAGAGAGAGAATCTAAATTAAATGAATATAAAAAATATTTGGAAGTATTAAAATCAAGAAGTGATAACCCAATTGATCTAAATAGTCTTCCATTATGAAATTCAGAAGGATTGGGAAATAAAAATAATAGTTCTACTGGAATAGTTGTAAAAGAGAAACGGTTTAAAAATGATAAAAGGAAGTATTCATATAATTCATACAAAGAAAAATTAAAGCAGGATCAATTAATTAAAGACATATTAAAGGGAAAGGGCTCATTTAAACAAAGGAAAGAGAAGATTAGTAAAATTAAAGCAGAAAATACTAAGAAATTCATGAAAAAATTTAACTTAACAACTATGGAAGAATTATCTTTATTTAATAAAGCTAGATCTCTAAAGAAGAATTCTAATAGTAAAGAATCATTAAAATTAACTGAATTTTTGAAAGAAAAATATGACTTTTTTTATAGTCATAATAAAATGAAAAAAAATTATCTTTATAGAGAGAAAAAAAGAAGAATTTCGGAAAAAGAATCTATAATATATAGTGATAATATTAATTTGTCTAATAAATTATTAAAATCAAAAAAGAAGGATAAAATATATAATGAAAATATAAATAAAAATGAAAAGAGAAAAATAGCAACACAAGTAAATGTAGATAGTATAGATTCTTTAGCATTAAGTAAAGAAAAATATATAAAAGAAATATACTTAAATAAAAAGAATATTTATAATAAATTGTTTACTTCTTTTTATATTAATACTGAAAATAAAAAAGATTATTCATATCAACAAAATAATAAAATGTTAGATAATTTAGGTATAGGGTCTAGCATTTCTTCTTCTAGTTTCGTTGGAGGATATCGAGATAAAATAAATATGAATTCAATATTGAGAATTGAAAAACTAGAAAAGCTAAGTAATAGTAAAGTAATATGGGATAATTTGGATTATTCCATATTAAGATTATTATCTAAATTTCTAAAATTGAATCTTAAAGGAGAGGTAATTAAGCCATCTCATTTAAGTTCTACTTTTAACCAGATTACTAAATTTAAAGGTTTTGGTAATATATGATACATAATTTATTTTATGAGTGTTATAAAAAAGGAGTTTTCTTTAATAAATAAAGATGTTCTAATATCAAAAGACTATCAAATATTACCATATTCTAATACTATGGTGAACCAAACATATGATTTTTTTTCTACAGAAAAGGAAAGCGAAGTTTTAAATTATAGTAGTAATAATAAAAATGTAAATATTAATATTTGACCTGCTTTATTTAATAATAAAAGGGAAAATAGTTTAAAATTTAACATGGGATATAATGAAAAATTATTCAAACCTTATTATAGATATTTAATTCCTTATTTTATATTTAAATCTTATATAAGATTTCTTTCTTTTATTAAAGTAAGAAAGCCAATATATAATAAAAACAATTATATTTTAAATAAATTAAATGGCTTGAATAATAATAATTTTATCCTATATAATTTCTTAACTGTAAAAATATTGTTAGATTTATTACATTATAATTATAAAAGTCTAATTAGAGTCAAATCTAAATATTACTATATCAGTAAGTTAAGACTTTTCAAAACTAAATTTAAAAAGTTAAGTATTAATAACTGAGTAACTAGTATTAGATTTATTAGAAAATTGAGAAAAACACCTTTAAATTATTGATTAAGATATCATAGAGTAGCTTCATATTATTTTAATAGAATAGTTCAAAATGCTGAATTAGATACTAAACGAAAAATATTTGTTCCTTTTGTTCTTTATTTTGAAGATCTTTTATTTAATATATACGGTAAATGAGTTATAGTTAGATTGTGACCACTTAAGAGATATTATTTAAGTAGTTTTATATTAGCTGGTAGAGTTTTATTATTGATTCTTTGACGTAAAAAACGACAAGTATCTAAACTTAATTTCCAAAGAATTACATCACAATTAATAGCGGGAATAAAAATATTACAAATCAAAAAAGCGTATGAATTTTATATTAATAATAGTAGTCCTTGACCTATAACATTGGTTAACAAATTAAAAAATGGAAAATCTTACCGAAGTCTAAACTATAATAACTTGGAATTTTTTAATAATATAGAAGATAGATACCATTCTCTTAATACTTATACTTTAAATAATAATTCATTATCATCTTATTTATCTTCTCTAAAAGATCAATATTTAACTACTTATATTAATAATGTGAATTCTATTCGAAATGGTAAACTGAAAACCCGAATTAATAAATCTAGAATTAATAAAATTGAATTCATTTACTATTGATTAAGACCTCTTAAACATTATCTCTTAGAATTAAATAGAAGTTTTGATATATCTGGTATAAGAATGAGAATTACAGGTAGAGCGGGTATAAGAAGAAATAATCTAAGAAGTATTTATAAAACTAGATTCTATGGTAGTTTTTTAGGTCCTAGACACTCTTCAATTAAATTATTAAAAGCTAAAACTATTTCTGCACCTAAAATTAGAGGTTATTTAAGATCTAATATTGACTATGCTTTTAAAGTGTCAAAAAGTAAAAATGGTTCTATATCCTTTAAAGTTTGAATGTCCTCTGAAATATCTGCTGATATTCATGAGTTATTACTTCATTTAATCCATATTAAGAATTTATATAATGAATTGATTAATAGATATTATATTGTTAATCCTTATATAAATAATATTAATAAAAATTATTTATTTAAACCATTAAAGATATATAAAAAAGGAAACCTATATAAACAAAACAAAAGACTTAAATTAAAAAAAGTTTAACAATAAAAAAGGATTATTTAATTAAAGGTTTAACTATAACTTAGATTTTTAATTAGTTATAATTAATTTTTAATTAAAGATTCTTTTGTCTTTATTCTATCTTTTCTCCTTGGGAATATAACTCAAATGGTAGAGTATTCGCCTTTTAAGCGAAGGGTTATAAGTTCGAATCTTATTATTCTCATTTATTATTAAACTGATTTGTATTAAATAGTTAATAATAAATATCTATTTGTTTTTTATTATTTTTTAATTTATTATTTTTTTATCTTATATTGCTTTCCTATATCTACATATATTATTTAGTATCTTTCCCTTATGGATTGTTGACTAATAGGTAGGTCCCTGGCATTTGGACCCAGTTCGTGAAAGTTCAACTCTTTCCAATCCAATTTATATTATCACCGCTACCTCTGTTAAAGTTTAATACTTTTTCCATTTGAGGTTTCGATGGGTATATAATTGTAATGTTAAATAGATTTATATTTTTTGTTCCCAAAATCTTCTTATAATAATTAAGAAATATTTAAATTAAATATTGTTTTAGTTGAAGAAGCTTTAAATAAGTGATTACAATTATTAACTTTTATACTAGGTAGTTTATTTAAATGGAGTGTTGTTCGAATAAAAAAATTGAAGATTCTATCCTAGGGCTCCAATTAAATAAACTTTATAGAGATAATAATAATGTGGTAAATACAGTTTCAGAAGTATCTCGGGCAGATTGATGAAGAAGATGATTATACAGTACTAATGCTAAAGATATTGGGACATTATACCTATATTTTGCTATATTCAGTGGTATGATAGGTACATGTTTATCCTTATTAATTAGAATAGAATTAGGTTCACCTGGTACACAGATATTAGCTAATGACGCACAATTATATAATACTATAATAACAGCTCATGCCTTCTTAATGATATTTTTTATGGTTATGCCTGGAATGGTAGGAGGATTCGGTAATTTCTTTGTGCCCTTATTAATTGGGGCTGTTGATATGGCATTCCCTCGATTAAATAATATTTCATTCTGATTATTACCCCCTTCATTGATTCTATTATTATCTAGTTCATTTGTTGAATCTGGAGCTGGAACAGGATGAACTGTTTATCCTCCATTAGCAGGAGCACAAGCACATAGTGGTGGCTCTGTAGATTTAGCTATATTCTCATTACACTTAGCAGGTATTTCATCTATGTTAGGTGCTATGAATTTTATAACAACAATTATAAATATGAGAATGCCTGGTCAAGTATTACATAAAGTACCATTATTTGGTTGAGCAATATTTGTAACAGCTGTATTATTATTATTGTCATTACCTGTATTAGCTGGTGGAATTACAATGTTATTAACTGATAGAAATTTTAATACTAGTTTTTTCGAACCAGCAGGAGGGGGTGATCCTATTTTATACCAACATCTTTTCTGATTTTTTGGTCAAGTGTGGCCCTTAATAGGTGGAAACCTAATAATGTATTACCCTATAAGCTGAAATATCTCATATATAATGGCAGATACTAAGATTATAAGTGTAATTGTATTACCCTATCTGGTAAAAATTCTGACTATTTGTGATAATCAGCTGGTAACGAAAAATCGTAAATATTTATCGTATTTAGTAGGAACCTCAGAGACTACACGGGTATCATCCGAAAGAATAGAAGATAACTTATTCAATGAATGGCTTAGTGGGCTAATAGACGGAGACGGCTCTTTACTGGTAAATAAAAAAGGTTATACTAGTTGTGAAATCACTATGCCCTTAAGTGACGAACATACTTTAAGAATAATTCAAAATAAATTAGGTGGATCGATTAAATTAAGATCTGGTGTCAAAGCTATTCGATATCGTTTACATAATAAAAAAGGTATGAGAGAATTAGTTAATAGAATTAATGGAAAAATACGACATACTAGTAGGTTAAAGCAATTAAATTTAGTTTGTAGTGTTTTAGATATTGATTTAAAGACGCCAGATTTATTACATAATAGACATGGTTGATTTACTGGGTTTTTCGATGCTGATGGTACTATTACTTTTTCTATAAAAGGAGTAGCTTCAAGTCCACAATTAACTATTAGTGTTTGTAATAAGTTCTTAATTGATGTATCTTATTTTAAAGAAATATTTGGAGGCAATATATATTTTGATAGATCCCAAAATGGGTATTATAAATGATCTATTCAGCATAAAAAAGATATATTTTATTTTTTAAGTTATATTAATAAGTGTCCTAGTCATTCTATCAAACGTAAAAGGTTATTTCTAGTTAATCAATTCTACGAATTGAAAGAAATTAAAGCATATTGTGCTGAAAAAGAAACAGTTAAGTATAAAGCTTGAGAAAAATTTATTGAAAAATGAAATTCTAAGGATGATGATATAGTCCATTAGTTATTTATTTAACTATGCACCCAGAAGTATATATTTTAATTATACCAGGGTTTGGTATTATTAGTCATGTTATTGGTACAATGTCTGATAAATCTGTATTTGGTTACATTGGAATGGTATATGCAATGTTATCTATTGGAGTATTAGGATTTATCGTTTGAAGTCATCATATGTACACTGTAGGTTTAGATGCCGATACTCTTGTGTCGAAGTTAGAAGAAATTCTAATATTTAAAATTAAGTTTTTAGCTGGGAATAGTATTTTAAATTTAAGTCCACCATTTCTAGGGAAATTTTTCTTAATCGTTAATATATCTTTATTGATGTTAACAAATATGGAAAAATTTGTTTTTTCAAGTAATGAAATAGGAAAAATCTATAAATTTATTTCACAATTATTAATAATTGTGAAATATACTAAATCAGCTGATTGTTTGTTAACCTTACCTTGAAAAAATAAGGTTAATACATATATAAAAATATGTTTTCTATATGTGTTAATATTTAATATTTATTTGTTAAGAAAAAATAATAACATTCTTATGATTAATAATAAAAATTATTCTTTAATTAAAAGTAAAAATGCTGAATTTATTTATAAATATATGCATGTTAATAAACATCAAAGACCTTTAAGTGATGAGATGTTTGGTTATTATTTAGCTGGTTTAATTGAAGGAGATGGATATATTGGTAAACGATCTTTGGAAATATCTTTTCATATCTCTGATGTACAATTAGCTTATTATATAAAAAAAAGAATAGGCTATGGTAATGTTACTAAATATACACATACTCAAAAAGCTGTTAGGTATTCTGTATGAAATAAAGAAGGAATAGTAAAAATTCTTAATCTTATTAATGGTAAATTTTTTAGTAAATATAAAAATGAACAAATGCGTAACTACGTAATTAAGCAGGGAATATTTATTACTGTTTTACCTTCGTTATATGAACTATACCCTAATGATATAAATAAATGAAAAATATGGATATTAAATAATTATTGATTATGTGGATTTACTGATGCAGATGGTTCTTTTACAATTCACATGAATAAAAGTAAAATACATAAGTTAGGATATAATTTAACATTAGAATATAAAATAGTTCAAAAAAATGAAGATATAATATTAGGTATAAAAGAAACATTCGGTGGACATTCTTATTATGATACAACTAGTTCAGTTTATCGTTATAGATTTGCCAGTTTAAAAAAACAACATGTACTAATAGATTATTTTGATAAATATCACTTAAATTCATATAAATATATTAGATATTTAAAATGAAGAAAATGTTATCTACTTTATTTAGAGAAGCAACATTTAACTGTCATCGGTATTAAAAAAATATTAAATATAATAAACAGTCTCAGAGACTAGTAACTTAATATCCATTGTCTATTTTTGCCATTACAGGGAAAATTTTAGTGGATAATGATATAGTCCAATATATTATTAGACAAGAGCTTATTTTACAGCAGCTACAATGATAATTGCTGTGCCAACAGGTATAAAAATTTTTTCATGATTAGCAACAAGTTACGGAGGAACTTTTGCTTTTAATACACCTATGATATATGCTCTAGGTTTTGTGTTCTTATTCACAGTTGGAGGATTAACAGGTGTTGTACTAGCTAATGCTAGTTTAGATATTGCATTCCATGATACATATTACGTCGTGGCTCATTTTCATTATGTATTATCTATGGGGGCTGTATTTGCTTTATTTGCAGCTTGATACTTCTGATCACCTAAAGCAGAAGGTTTAACTTATAATGATAGAAAAGGTAGATTACACTTCTGAGGTTTATTTATCGGGGTTAATTTAACTTTCTTACCTATGCATTTCTTAGGTCTACAAGGTATGCCTAGAAGAATAGCAGATTATCCTGATGCTTTTGCCGGGTGAAATTTAATATCTAGTGCTGGTTCAATTTTATCTGTAGTAATGACTGCTTATTTCATATCATTAATTTGTGATAAGTTTGAAGAAGGTAAAGAAGTACCTAGAGATGGTTGAGCTAAAGATGAATATCTTGAAGATATTTTAGCTTGAACAGATAATGCTAAATTAAGTAAAAATATAGAATGAAGTGTTGATTCTCCTCCTCATTTTCATACTTTTAATAAATTACCTATTCAATCCTAAATTATTTAGGTCAATACTTTTTGTAAATATTAAATGCTATTTAAAAAATAATAGCATTACCATTTTAGGTAAAAGTATCATAATATTTAATTTTTATTATATGAATATGAAATCTAATTATATATATAACCTGTAGTTTAATTATTCTAATTACAATAATTAAAATAATACAAGTAATTAGAGAATAAGGGTTTAAAGAACAATCTTTTTTTTTCTATGATTTAATTAGATAAAATTTTAGTTTAAATAAATTGTTTATCTTAAACCATAGAGATTAATTTAAATGGAAAAAATGCATATGTAAAGTCAATACCAATTTTTATATTTATATATACATAAAGGTTCGACTCCTTTATCTCTGAGATGCTAATAATATCAATACTTATTTTATTATTAGCGGTAACTTCAAGCATCGAACCTAATTATAACTATTTAGCTGATTATGTGAAGTTAAACAGAATCGTTTTCATGATCTTTATTCTAACTGGATACCTTGCGTATAATATGTTAAACATTGATGCGTTAAGTGAAGGGGTTGGAATATATGGGGGCGTTTTCAAAATTACAGTCTTGTCACAGGTTTTTGACATAATTTTATTTATTACAGGAGCAATAGTTACTATTCTAACTTGTTTTATTCCATATAATTTTAAGATTTATAATGATTCTAAATTAATGAAATATTTCATGAGTAGTGATAGTGATAAAGATTTATCAGGTACTGCTACTAATTTTAAATTTTGCTTCAGAAATTATTACTATGAAAAATTAGTAAATTTTTATCCTTATAATGATAAAAATAATGAATCTAGTATATATAGTAAATTTATTAACTTAATTAAAAAGCTAACAAGTAGATTACCTGATTATCAATTAAATTCTCCTTTTTTAGTTGAAAAAAAATTAGTTTATCCTAAATTAGAAGTTAAGGAATTTAGTTTTCTTTTATTGTATACAGTTTTAGGAGGCTCTTTATTAATTTCATCTCAAAATTTAATATCTTTATATTTATCATTAGAATTACAAAGTTTTACTCTATATATTTTATCTACTTCTCAAATAAGATCTTTTAAAGGTACTAGTGGAGGATTGAAATATTTTTTATTAGGTGGATTATCTTCTGGTTTTATTTTATTAGGTTGTAGTTTATTATATGCATATACTGGTACATTAAATTTGGAACATATATTTATGATTTATTCTGATAGTAGTATTAACTATATACTTGATCCTTGTTTATTAGTATTATTTGCTGGTTTATTATTTAAAGTTTCAGCTGCACCTTTTCATAATTGAGCTCCTGATGTTTATTCCGATGTTCCTACATATAGTACCACTTGATTAATCATTATTGCTAAATTATCTATATTAATTTTAATGTTGGTTCTTGTTCATAATATACATACAGGTTTAAATTTAAATAATTTAAGTTTATTAGATCAATGTTATTCATTCAAAAATAATATTACAAGTACTAATATTGCAGATTCTAATTTTAATTTGGATTCTCAATTAATAAAAGATGTTAGTTCTTTATATATTAGTAGTGATTTACCTTTTTCTATTTGAAATGTCTCATATTCAAGTCTAGGTTTATGAACTAATGTTTTAACTATTTCTGCATTATTCTCATTAATAATTGGTACTGTTGTTGGTTTAAGTCAATCTAGAATAAAAAGACTTTTTGCATATAGTACAATTACACATGTAGGATTTTTATTATTAGCATTATCTTTAAATTCAATATCTAGTATTGATGCGTTTATATTTTATCTAATACAATATACTATTACTAATCTTAATTTATTCTTTATATTAGTAGCTTGAGGTTATCTTTACAGTAGATATTATTTAGATAAGGAATTTGTGCCTATTAGATATTTAAAGATGAATCCTTATTCTTGAAAAGATATATATATTGAACCTACTTTATATGATTATGGTGAATTTATTAAAGAAAAAATTGAAGAAGATAGTTGAAGGTCTGGTCACTATTATGATAATAAAAATCTTAAAATTAATACAATAAGTAATCATTTAGTAATTAATCAGGATTATGATCATTATGATTTTAATTCTGAAGATACTGAGTGATTATATACTCCTGTTCCATTTTTAACGAATTTTAAAGGTATGCATTCTACGGATCCATTCTTAGCTTTCTGTTTAGCTGTTACTATTTTCTCTTTAGCTGGAATTCCTCCAATGATCGGTTTTTTTGCTAAACAGCAAGTTCTGTTAGCTGCTATGCAATTAGATTATTTCTTTATTACTATTATAGCTATATTTACTAGTGTTATAGGTGCAGCTTATTATTTAAGAATTATAAAATTTATTTATTTCTATGATGATGTATTTGTGCCATATTATGTTAGTAATAGTTTTAGTAAAGAAAATTCTTTAGTTAATCAAATTAAGGAAAGAGAAAAAGTTTTCTTTGATTATTCATTAAATAAAGAAGAATCTATTCCAATGTTGCCTAGTAATAGTTTAAGTTTAGTTATTGCTATTTTAACTAATATTTCTTTATTTTATATTTTAAAACCTTATGTTTTAATTAATATTATATATATGATAACCATTCCCTTATTTCAAGCTTAATTTATTTATTAAGTTATAATTATATAGTTTGTTCATTTTTCTTATTGCTGTTCAGCAGTAATGTTGTACATCCTTACTGTTTATTAACATAAGGAGGAAGATCTTCATGTTTATGGGCATGATTCTTTGATTTTTTCTTGCCTTGCCTAAATTAAGTAAGAAAAAACTGAATAGGAAATAAAAATTTTAACTAAAAATAAAAATGTGTCTTTAGTTAAATATATTAGTTACTAATTTTTTCCCTACAGAGTAGAGGAAAACAGAAAAATAAAATCTAAATAATATGACTTTATTTTACTTAATTGAGTATTCTTTATTTGAATATCAATTTTATTAATTTAGTAACTATATAGGGGTTGGGACGAGATAATAAGATATAGATCTATAAATTAAATAATAAATATGAAAAAAGACATTAAATCTAAGTTCTTATTTTTAAGACAAAATAACAAATGTAACAAAGTATTAATCAACACTCAGGCAAGCTGTAATTACAGTATTGACCATAATATGTATTCTAAAATTAATAGTAAAGATTCTAGTGCTGATATAGCTATAGATTCATATAGAAATTCCTTTTTTATTCTAACTGATCCTGAAGACGACTGTCCATGCGGAGCTTCGTGTTCTTGTTGTGGTCATAGAAACCCCAAAAATTTACCCGAAGGTAAAGAAAAAGAGTATGATTTAAATACTAAAATTAGAAGAGCTGATGTGCCATTAGCTTGAGGTTTATATTTCCAAGATGGCGCAAGTCCTTCTTTTGAGGGTATTGTTGATTTACATGATAGAATTATGTTTTACTTAGTTGTTATATTGTTTGGTGTATCTTGAGTAATGCTCTCAATCATGTGAAATTTTAATAAATCTCAAAATAAATTAGTATACAGATATTTAAATCATGGTACATTAATTGAATTAATATGAACTGTGGGTCCAGCTCTTGTATTAGTTGCAATTGCGTTTCCTAGCTTTAAATTACTTTATTTAATGGATGAAGTAATTGACCCAGCTATGACAGTAAAAGTAACAGGTCACCAATGATATTGAGAGTACGAATATGCTGATTTTTTAAACGATGAAAATGAAGCTATTAATTTCGATTCCTATATGAAAGATGAAACTAGTTTGGAAAAAGGTGAGTTGAGACTATTAGAAGTAGATAATCCTGTTGTTTTACCTGTTGATACTCATATTCGATTTATAATCACAGGGGCTGATGTTTTACATTCTTGAGCTGTTCCTTCATTAGGTATAAAAGTTGATGCTTGCCCTGGACGATTAAATCAAGCTTCTGTAATTATAGAAAGAACAGGTCACTTTTATGGTCAATGTTCTGAAATATGTGGTGTACTTCATTCAAGTATGCCTATTAAAGTAGAAGCTGTTGAAGTTGAAAAATTCTTCTCTTGACTATTAGAACAATAATTTATTTTTTCTTTTATTTAATTTCTTTATTATAACTTTCTTTTTTAGATAGTTTTGTCCTATAATATTTGAAATTTTTATTGCTTTTTTTTTGCCTTTTTTTTTCTCCTCTTTGTTATTGTTTAAATAAAACGTAAGTATTCGATTTATATTATTTTATTGTTATTATAATTTAACAATTAATACTTAAGATATGAGTTTGAATCTCATTAACAAATTATTACTATTTATATTAAAATTATACTATATAGTAAATAATCTTTGAAAAAAATTATTACTTTTCATTCTATTATAAATATTTTGTTATTTTATTAATAATAGAAATCATAATCATAAAATTTAATTATGCTTTGATGTATAATTATATATTTTTAATAGAATAAAAAAGAATTTTTTTATTAAATATATAAATATTAATGTTATTATTATAATTTATATATATTATTAGCGTATTAATAGTAATATAATTATGACTAAATAATTAGAAATAAAAAGATAAAGATGGTTTATAGTAATTATTATAAATTTAATAAATTAATTAGGAAATGAGAATAAATCTATTAAATTTATAAATATATCATGTCATCTATGAATATTATATTAAATTTAGTTTAATTTTTGTTGTTATTGCTTAATGGTAAAGCAGAGCACTGTTAATGCTTGTATATAGGTTCGATTCCTATTAACAACTGATTATTGCAAAGAATTCTTTGCAATAATTACTTATCTTTATAGTATTTCTAAATAAGTATTATATATTATATTGTATTTATTTGACATGATATATTTATAAATATAAAAAAAGAAGTATTTGATGATGGTTCCGAGTGAACGCTATTTAGAGGCTTTAATACATGCGAATCGTACGACTGAGTAAGTAATTATAAATAATGAGGCTTAATAAAAAAGTATATATAGAGATCAATAGGTGAAAACAAATATAATTTTTTTTTATATTTATTTATTGATTGGATAAATAGGTTTGTATTCTTAATAAATATTAAGAATATACTTATATATATTCTTACTGTAAAAAGTAAATATTAGGGTTATTTATATAATAAGAAAGGAAGTGGTGAACTGGTGAGTAAAATCAGGAACGTTACCCCAAAATAAGGTTAAATACCTTATAATTGTTATTATGTAAAAAAGAAAGTAGTTAAAAATATAAGGTAGTTAAAAAAGTAACTAACCATATATTATATAATGAAATAAAAAGCATATAACTAAAGAAAAGTTTTCGTTTTGGGATAGGCCTGTATCGGGGAGGTAGTAGGAGAGGTAATGGCTCAACTAGCCTTTGAACCGTAGTCGAATCTTTGGAGGATGAACGACCACATTGGCGATGAAATAACAGCCTAGCGACGCGACGTTGCCTGCAGTAGGGAATATTGGTCAATGGCCGAAAGGCCGAACCAGCTATCTAGAGGGGTGATAAAAAACGCTTGATGTGTGCTAGTTTAACTATGGTAAAACCCTAAGGAATGAGAGGATTATGACGGTATCTTATATGTTTTTAACTTAATACTGAAATAATTTTATTTTAAGTTTTGCTTAAACATATGTCACTTTTGGTTTTTATAATTAGTTTTCTAATTGTAACCGAAAGGATATTTTTATTAATATAGGGTTTTTTTTTACTATCACCAGTATTTATAAAAATTTTCTATACTAATATTATATATCGAAAATTTATATTTAATTTAATTAAGTAATTGGGAACTATTTAATTAATTAAGTTATAAATATACAAGGACCTACCTAGTCTTGGCTAATTCACGTGCCAGCAGCCGCGGTAATACGTGAGAGGCAAGCGTTATTCGTCATTAATGGGTCTAAAGGGTAAGTAGGCGGTATAGTTAATCTTTATTTATTTACACCTGAGCGTGGAATTGATATTACTATACTAGAGTCCAAAGGAGTAACAAATACTACGAGAGGAGTGTAACAATACCTAGATACTTGAGGGGTTGCGAAGCGGCGAAAGCGTGTTACTATTGAAGACTGACGCTGAGGTACGAAGGCATGGGTATCGATCGGGATTAGAGACCCCAGTAGTCCATGCAGAAAACTATGTATGCTGTTGTAGTACATAAAATAATTGGTCGAGAAACTATTTTCCTCATCATGTTAGTTACAACTAACATGATGAGGATAGGAAGTTCATACAAATATTTCAGTGCACGTACAAACGAAGGTATTAAGCATACCACCTGGGGAGTATGGTCGCAAGGCGGAAACCCAAATCATTAGACGGCCCACAGAGACCAGCAGTGAAGCATGTTGTTTAATACGATAACCCTCGTACAACCTTACCACTTCATGAATAGATTTCGAAAGATTAACAATTACAGGTGTTGCATGGCTGTCTTCAGTCCGTGTCGTGAGACGTATGGTTAATTCCAAACTAACGGGCGCAATCCCCCTTCTGTCAATACATAAAAAATTGACTAATTTGGTGAGGAAAAAAAAATAAACTATTTATTTTTTTTTTCAAAATTCTTTTTTGAGTTTAAAAGCTAAATTAATTTTTTGGTAAATAAGAAGAACACCCAGATAATGGAATTGGGTTAATATTATTAAATAAATTTGTTTTATATAAGGTATCGGTTTTAATCGTTTAAGATAGATTTATTTAATGATTAATTACTCATTTGTTTAATAGGGGACCAAGACAAGTCGTTATGGCCCTAATGAAGTGGGCTATCTGGACGTGCTGCAAATTTCTTAACAAAGGGAAGCAATGAAATAAAAGTCGGAGCTAATCCTATAAAATAAGAAAAATTATACGTACGAATTGTAGCCTGAAACTCGGCTACATGAAGAAGGAATTGCTAGTAATCGTAAATCAGAACGTTACGGTGAATAAAACATCTGGGGTGTACTAACCACTCGTCAGGCGGAGAAAGGAGTATGTGCAAGAAGGGTCTTATGCTTTGATTCTTAGTTCTATATCTAATATATAAAATTATATTTGTAAATTAGACCTTTTTTACTGATATTTTTTTTTATTTACATTATTTAAATCTGTTTCTTATAAACGATCATCTTTTAGATGGTTCAAGATTTTTTAAGCTAATTAATATCTTTATATTTTTTAGTTTAAAGTAGAGTGGAAATCATAAATAGTTGGATTTTTAGTTTCAGAGCGAAGATCTCAATGTATGACTTTAATGTCTGTTAAGTCGAAATATGGTAGTTGTAGGGGAACCTGCAGCTGAAGAATATATACATTAATAATCTCCCTTAGGGAATGATTCTCATTTGGTTTGAGAGATGGGCTGTAGACTCATTGGTTATACCATAGGCGGTTCAATTCCGTCCGTTCTCAAATTCGGAATAAAATCCGAATCAATTTTTATTAATAAGATCGTAAAACATCTAAGTATAATCATATGGGACTAGATGTTATATTAACTTTATCTAGTTTTAAATATATATTATGTTTCTTAGCAGCAATTGCAGGAATATTTGTTATATCAACAAAAAATCCTATTATTTCAGTTTTTAATTTAATTGTATTATATATATTAGTTGCTTTTTATTTAATTTATATAGGAATCACGTATATAGGTATTTCATATATAATTGTGTATATAGGAGCTATTGCTATCTTGTTTTTATTCGTTATAATGATGATTGATATAGAAGTGGTAGATAAGAGAACTAATAATTACCTTCCTTTATTAGTTGTTCTATTGGGGGGATTTTTATTAGCATTAAAAAAGATTCTTTATTATTTAGGTAGTCTAAAAATTAAAAGTCTATTATATCTTGAGGAAGATAAATATCTTATAGATTTTGAACAAAACATTTTGTTCAATTCTATGTTTGATTCTAATATTACAACTTATTACCCTGGTAATAATTTTCATGTAAATTATTTTACTAAAATACCTAATGATATTATAATTAATTATGATAATAGTATTTCTGATGCTAATATTACTCAATCTAATTTAAGCTTAAATAATGATTATAATTTTAATATTAATACTTCATTATTAACTAAAACTGATTTCAATAATACTAGTTTAATATTAAAAGACCTTGATATCTCATCTCATATAATTAGTAATAATTATTTATTAATAACACCTGATTGAGATTCAGCAGTAAGTAGAATAACACAAATCTCAGCTATAGGTGATGTATTATATACTACATATCATTCTTTTATATACATAGTAAGTGTTATACTATTACTAGGTATGGTAGGGGCAATTATATTAACTGCTGATCATAATCAACAGGTTAGAACGATAACTATGATTAGAAATAAGAATAAAGCTAGTAGTATTATGTCACCTTTATTCTTATTAATAGAGTATATAATAGAAACGATTCAAAAAGAGAAAAATAACAAGAAAAAGAATGAAATTAAACCAAGATATTATAATTTAATACAAAGTTTATATTATCTAATTTTTAATAAGAATGTTAATAGTAATATATATCGCTTTTCAATATTAAGTTTTTATCCTTTTTCTGATATATTAGATAACGAAAGAAAACATTCTGAAATTATATTAGGTAATTTATTATATTATATTATTTCTAATATTTTTATAGGATTATTGTTATTATTAATTAATTCATCTTTTTCTCTTAGTCTTAAATATTTAGAAAAAGGTGGAGGATTTGAATGTGGTTTTACTAGTTTTATACAAACACGAGAACGATATAATATTATATTCTATAGAGTTTCTTTACTCTTCCTAGTATTTGATTTAGAAATAATTTTGGCTTTCCCTTATCCTGCTATTTATCAAAAAAACCAAAATAGTAGTAAAAATAATGTACTGGCTTTTTTATATATTTTAGTAATAGGGTTTATATATGAATTAAAAGAAGGTGCATTAAATATAGTTAAAACAGCACATTCCTCTGATATCAAAGTAGATTATTAATATATTATATAAATTCATATTATATAATGTATAATTATAATATATAAAAATTTATATATTATATATTAGGATGTTTAAAGTAAAAATAATTATAGTTATTAATTATATGCGTTTTTGCTTTAAAAGTCCATTTAATGAAAAAAGTAAAGATTAAAATAATATTTTAATCTTTATATTGATTATAAAATGCTTATTTAAAAATTAATTAAGAAAAATAAATTTTTAAATTATAATTGTAAATATCATTTATATTAAATTATAAGGAGTAAGTAGTTTTATAATAAACATAAAATTTATATATATATATATTAATATGATAATTTATTATAATATTTTAGAAGTATTAGTAGTATTAGTTCCAATATTAATGACTGTTGCATTTGTTACAATAGCAGAAAGAAAAGTAATGGCAGCAATGCAACGAAGATGTGGACCTAATGCTGTAGGAGTATGAGGAATATTACAGCCTTTTGCTGATGCTCTAAAATTATTAGTAAAGGAAATTATTATTCCTAGACAGTCTAATAGTTTATTATTTGTTATTGGACCTTGTATTACTTTAATATTTGCATTACTAGGTTGAGCTATTATACCTTTTGGTGAAGGATTAGCTATATTTGATTATGAATTAGGTGTATTTTTTGCTTTAGCTGTTTCATCTATAGGATCTTATGGTATTCTAATATCAGGTTGAGCTGCTAATTCTAAATATGCTTTTATGGGAGCAATAAGATCTACTGCTCAACTTCTTTCGTATGAATTAGTGTTTTCTTCTATTGTTTTAATATTAATTATATTTTCTGGTTCTTTTAGTTTAACTTATATTGTGGAATGTCAACAAGCAGTGTGAAATATTTTCCCTTTGATGCCTATAGCTTTAATGTTCTTTATAGCCATATTAGCTGAAACTAATAGACCTCCTTTTGATTTACCAGAAGCTGAATCTGAGTTAGTTGCTGGATTTATGACTGAACATGGCGCTTCTATATTTGTTTTCTTTTTCTTAGGAGAATACTCATCTTTAATATTGATGTCTAGCTTTATGTCTATCTTTTTTTTAGGAGGACATCATTGTCCAGATTTACATAAAATAATCTTAGATCCTTTAATTTATCTTTTTTACTTTTTAGAAAGACATATTTCTCCTTTTTTTATTCAAATATATGAACAATTTGCATTTTATAATTCTAATATTATCACAACTAATAATAATCACAGTTTAGTTTTATCTGAACAATTACAAAATAATTATTTTACTAAATTTAGTAGTAGAGATACTGTATTTGAATTTATTAATATTTTGATAGATAAAGTATATGGATCATATATTTTAGGGTTTAAAATTATTATTGTTGTTTTTTTTTATATTTGAGTTAGAGCTTCATTCCCTAGATTTAGATATGATCAATTAATGTCATTATGTTGAAAAGAATTATTACCATTAGTATTTGCTTATATTTTATTTACTATATCTTTATTCTATACATTTGACATGATGCCATTTGGTATTACTTTTTAATCTCTACATTTCAAATGGTTATTTAATTATGTATTCAAGATTATATACATATGATTCCTCTTTAATTAGCTTAATGAAAAGCATTTATGCTTATACTTTATAATTATAAAAAGATGTAGCTACAAATACCTACATTAAAGCATATTTTATATGTTATAATATTATATTATTATTTGAAATAATTAGTATTATAATCGTATACTTATAAGTATACGATTACTTAAACATGAATATAAATATAAATATATTTATATTTATATTTATTGATTTTATAGAAATTTAAAATTCAATTATTTTTTCCTTTTTTAATGGGGTTTAAGTCGAAAGTTTGAGCTTAGCTACTAGCAGTAAAAGCTAGACAATTAAAAATTTGATTATGAATATTATTAATAATATTAAAAGTGATAAAATTTTTAATGGGGTATTATGTAATAATTCTATTTTATCTTCTCCTATGGATCAATTTGAAATTAAACCTTTTTTTGGTGAGTTTTTAGGTTTAAATTATACACCAATTGGATTACTGACTAATATTATGGTTTATATAGGATTAGTTGTTGCATTTACATTATTTTTCTATTTATATGGTACATTTAAAGAAAATATTAAAATAAATGGTTGATCATTTAGTGCTGAAGCTATTTATTTTACTATTTATAATATGGTTCTTAGTCAAATTGGTTCTGTAGTTGGATTATTCTTTTTCGTATTTATTTTTGTTTTATTTGTTTACATATTATTTAGTAATTTAATGGGGTTAATACCATATAATTTCGCTACTACAGCTCATTTGGTAAGTACTTTATCTATGAGTTCTAGTATCTGATTTGGTGTTACTATCATTGGTTTAATATTACATGCTTTAAAATTCTTTACTTTATTTTCACCAGAAGGTACTCCTTTAATGTTAGTACCACTTCTAGCATTAATTGAACTAATTTCATATATAGCTAAAGGATTAAGTCTGGGTATTCGATTAGGTGCTAATTTAATTTCTGGGCATCTTTTATTATTAATATTGGCTGGTTTTGGTTTCTTAGGATTAACTGCTACTATGGGTATTAAATTAACTGGTGGACCTATTGCTATTGCTTTAATTACTGCTATATCAGGGTTAGAGTTAGCTATAGCTGGTATACAAAGTTATGTTTATAGCATTTTAACATCTTCTTATATTAAAGATTCAGTAAGTTTACACTAATATATTATATGGTATTAAAAAAACTTATTACTTTATACTATAAAAATAAAATAATATTGACCCAATTATAAATTAATAGCTAATAGGATTTAAGATATTAAATAAGCTAAAATAAAGTGAAGTGTAAAACTTCACTTTCTATTTTAAAAATAGGAGATAATTTATTATATTTTTATTGTTCTCAAATTATTGATTAAGTTTCCATTTTAAAGATTTCGGTATACATTACTGAAATAAATAACTAAGAGATTTATTACTATGATACTTATATTAAGTATATTATGGAAAGTCTTGTAAATTATTAGGTGAAATATTTTTTAATTGATTTATAGTTGAATCGACAGAAACAAAGATGTACAGTATATGTAATTTAATAACTTAATAGATTTTAAAAAATTTAAATTAGTATATAACATGAATAAGCTTATTAATTTCTAGTATTTCTAAAAATACTGAAGCTTTAAAGTGTAAATAAGTAATACGTAACAATTAGGTGCCACAATTAATAATTAATTATATTAATTATTAAAATAAATGTAGAATAATTTTATGTTTTGATTACATACTCCTATCTGACTACATTAAATAATAATATAATTAATTTTCGTTGTTTATCTTATCCTATAACTAGTATAAATTCAAATATAATAAAATCTCCAATATTTATTTGTCTTATATGCATTTATTATTTGCTTTTTTAGTTAATATTATTCCTTCGTATAATAAAAAAAAGATAAATAATTATAAATTATATAAGTATATAATAATCTTGTTACTATTTTTTATGAAATATTTTTCTATGAAAATATCTTTACTAGAATCGAATCTTGATTTGCTGTTAGGATAATTAAAATAAATTAATAAGTATGAGAATACTTAAAACAAGTCCTGTATTGACAATATTTAATAGTTATTTAGTAGATAATCCAGAACCATCAACAATTTCATACTTATGAAATTTTGGTAGTTTATTAGGGTTATGTTTAGTAAGTCAAATAGTTAGTGGTATCTTACTTGCAATGCATTACCAAGGATCAGCTAGTTTTGCCTTTTTATCTGTAGAACACATTATGAGAGATGTTAATGATGGATGATTAATTAGAATGGTACATGCTAATATTGCATCTTTTTTCTTTATTTGTGTTTACTTACACATTAGTAGAGGATTATACTATGGTAGCTATAGATCTCCTAGAATAGGAGTTTGAGTAATAGGTACTATAATTTTCTTTTTAATGATGGCTACAAATATACAGTGGCCAATATATATGTTAATTAATGATGTTAAATATGTATATTTATATTATATTTCTAATTTATCTTTTAGCAAACCTAGAATTAAAGCTATACATAGAATAGGCCCACATAATATAGATGTATTATCTGTATTAATATGTGGTATGTTAGGAGATTGATGAGCTGATAAGTTAAGTAATCAATCAGGGGTAAGTGTTCGTTTTAATATAGAACAAGCATTGTCTAATACAGCCTATATTCATCACTTAACCAATTTGTTTTATAATTGAGGTTACTCTTCATATGTTATACCTAAATTAATAAAAAAAAGTAAAAGAGTAGATAATAATATAAATTGAGTTGATTCAACTCAATGGTTTAATTATAGATTAACATTATTTACTTTTTCTAGTTTATCTTGAATATATGATTCCTTTTATGAAAAAAAGAACGGTATATTAATAAAAAAAGTACCAAATTGAATTGAGGAATATATAACACCAATAGGATTAGCGCATTGAATAATGCAAGATGGATCAAGACAAAATAAACAAGGAATATATATAGCAACGCATTCTTTTACCTATGAAGAATGTATATTCTTATCAGAGGTATTATTTAGAAAATTTAAATTAAAGACTACTGTAATTAAAACTGGGTTTGAAAATCAATGGAGAATATCTATATGAAAGGAATCTATGCCTATTTTAGTAGCTTTAGTTAAACCATATATAATAGATGAAATGAAATATAAATTTTTAGGTTATATTTAATATCATTTTAAATAATATAATCCTACTTTATTCGTTGTATAAGCAATATGTATTTAAAATTATACAATATATAATATAAAATTATATATAAAGTAGTATACTTTATAGTATAAGATAAAAATTATCTGGTAATATTAGTGAAAACGGTTAAATGAATCACTGATTAATAAGACCGTCGGTTGAATACACAATCGCGACAGACTGGGTCACTAATAGGTGTCTGAAATGATGCTTTATGTACAGTCGAAAAAATAGAAAAATATTTTTATTTTTGACAGCCTTTTTGGGTTATGTTTTACCATATGGACAAATGAGTTTATGAGGTGCTACAGTTATTACTAACTTATTATCAGCTATACCTTGATTAGGAAAATCACTTGTAGAGTTCGTTTGAGGTGGCTTATGTAGACTAGGAACAGTTGAAGAGCATAGTATATATGAATATATTAATATATATATATTAAAAATCCTGTTAATTGCTGGAATATCTTATAAATTTATATATTTTACCGAATACTTATTTTTTTTTTCTTTTACAAAAGATTATAAATATGTAAAAAAGTCGATAAAATTAAGAGAATCAGCAGAATTATTAAAGCAAAAAGAATTAATAATCTTTAATAATTTTCAGAGACTAGAGTCAGGAGATTTTATTTACCCTTATTTAGTAGGTTTAATTGAAGGAGATGGTTGATTTTCAATTAGCAAAAAAGGTAATTATCTAACGTATGAATTTGGTATAGAGTTATCTATAAGAGACGTACAACTAATTTATAAAATAAAAAAATTATTAGGAGTAGGAAGTGTTTTCTTTCGAGAAAGAAAAGAGAATAAAAAAACAGATATTCAGGATGATTTATTGTATAATGAAAATAATTTAAATAATAGAAAACCAGGTAAAAATATGGTAATCTTTAGAATAAGAAATAAATCACATCTGAAAAATATAATTATTCCTATTTTTGATAAATATCCCTTATTAACTAATAAATTGTATGACTATATGAGATTTAAAACTTCTTTATTATCTGACGTAAAATATAGCAAAGATTTAATTAAATATAATAGACCAATTTTATCAAATAATTCTGTGTCTTTATTACTAAATACTCCTTATTTTTCAGCTTGATTAATCGGGTTTATTGAAGCAGAATCTTGTTTTAGTATATATAAACCAAAGGATAGTAATTCTTATGTAGCTAGTTTTGAAATAGCTCAAACTAATGAAGAAATAATTCTTTTAGCTATTAGAAAATTTTTGAAATTAGTACCAAATGTTAGAGTTGATAAAACAAATAATTTTCGATTAAAAGTTTCTAGTGTTAGAGCAATAGAAAACGTAATTAAGTTTATGAATCAAGCTCCTTTAAAATTATTAGGTTATAAGAAATTACAATATGTAATTTGATTAAAAAAATTGAGAAAAATACCTAGATATTATAATAAAATAAATATCCCTTATAAATACTAAAATAAAATCATAATATAGTCCAAACAATATAGTGATATATTGAGCGTAATGAGAATATTATATTTAATCTGTATAATATAATATGGGATTACTAATAAATTTGTTCCGTAAGTTCAGCTACAATTAATAGATTCTTCTCCTTACATTTCACATTACCTTTCATATTAGCAGCATTAGTAGCTGGTCATATGTTATATTTACATGTAAGTGGATCATCTAACCCTATAGGTACAACTGGTAATGCAGACAGAACAGCATTCCATCCTTATTTTTCTTTTAAGGATTTAGTTACTGTATTCTTATTCTTTATTGCATTCACAGCAATAGTATTTTATGCTCCTGATAAATTAGGACATTCTGATAATTACATAGAAGCTAATTCAATGCAAACACCTGCTTCTATTGTTCCAGAGTGATATCTTTTACCATTCTATGCTATTTTAAGATCAATACCTAATAAATTATTAGGTGTTATAAGTATGTTTGTTGCTATTTTAATTCTATTAGTGTTACCATTTACAGATACAAGTAATATTAAAGGTAGTAGTTATAAACCATTATTTACTATAGCATTTTGAATATTTGCTTTTAATTTTTTATTACTTATGTGATTAGGTAGCTGTCATGTTGAACCTCCTTTCATTATAGCTGGACAATTTGCAACAGCTTATTATTTTGCACATTTTTTAATCATTATACCTGTTTTAGGAATTATTGATAATGTTATAAGTTTATTAGGTATATCTTGAAATGCTTCTTTCATAAATAATCAAAGTAATAAAAAGCATAATTAACCCATATTAATAGAATCAAATATAATTTTCTTTTTTTATTAATTTTGTACTAAAATAAAGTATAGTATTATATTTTTATTTTTTACTTATTCTCTCCATATCGGTATAGTTTAAGTGGTTAAAACGGTTGTCTCATATACAGCAGCTAAAGGTTCGATTCCTTTTACCGATATTATGGTATAATTATTATTATAATTATATTCAATGTCTATATTTTATTTGGGCCTTATCGTCTAATGGTTAAGACACAGCGCCTTCAATGCTGTTATACGGGTTCGAAACCCGTTAAGGCTATATTATTTGTCGTATAAATATATACGTATCTTATTAATAATAATAATATTAAAGTTATGCCTATTTCGCTTAATTGGTAAAGTCCCTGTTTTGTAATCAGGCTATGGGGGTTCGAGTCCCTCAGTAGGTAACTAATAAGATAATAAAATATTTATATTTATTTAAGATTTTTAGATAATTTTATATAAGAATGACTATTTAGTTTAACCTTTAAATTTCAAAGGGCTATAGCTTAACGGTTAAAGCTTGCCACTCATAATGGCATGATAAGGGTTCGATTCCTTTTAGCCCTAAAATTATCTATTAACTTTTGTTTTTAACAAAATAATTATTTTACCTACGTGCTGGAACTGGTAGACGGGGCAGGCTTAAGACTTGCTATATTATTATGTAAGGGTTCAAGTCCCTTCGTAGGTAAAGAGCTATATTATTATATACCTATCAAAATTTGAATATCATTTAATAGAATTTTGATATTAACTGGAAAATTTTCTTAAATTCGATAAAAAAAAAATAATTATTTATCTTTGTATCATCTTATTAGTGTTTATTTATCAAATTTTTAATTATTGAGTATATAATTTTACTTACGGATAGCAGCACAAATTGGTAGTGCGTCTGCTTTGGGAGTAGGAGGCTGTTGGTTCGAGTCCAATCTATCCGAGCCTTTGGGCGCCGAGTGAATTATCCTAGTATATTTATTTCTTTTTTATTCTTTTCTATTCATATAACATGTTTATATTATCTTTAGTGTTCTCTCAAAAAATAAAAATTTTCGTTTATTTGTTATTTTAAATAAAAAAATAGTTTATTTTATTTATTATAATAATGATTAAAATAATGTAATTATTTACAATATTTATATAAGTTATGTTGAATATATTATATTGCAACAATTTGATTTACTTGTTAGTTGTAATATAATTTTTTGTATTGTATTATAATATAGATACAATGAAAAGTACATGTAAAATATAAATAAACTATACTACTTGTTTAAAAAACATAATTCTTTAGGTCTTATTATAATATAGATTATAATAATTAAAATTAAGAAAATAATTATTAAAATAATGTTAAGAAGTTTATCTGAAAATAATTATATAGAAAGAAGGAAAATATATTACAACTTGAAACATAATATATTTTCAAAGAATCAGGTAACATTACCAGGTCATCCATATCATTTAGTTGATCAATCACCTTGACCTATTGCTTTATCAGCTGTATTATTATCATTAACCATATCAGCTGTATTATCATTTCATGGATATCCTATGGGTGAATTTTTATTATTTTGTTCATTTATTTTATTAAATTGAGGAATGAGTCTTTGATTCAAAGATGTAATAACTGAAGCTAGTTTTTTAGGTGCTCATACAGATAAAGTCCAAAAAGGTTTATCATTAGGTGTAGCTTTATTTATAATAAGTGAAGTCTTTTTCTTTTTAAGTATTTTCTGAGCTTATTTTCATTCATCATTAGCTCCTGCAATTGAAATAGGTTCAGAATGACCACCTAAAGGTATTGAGCCTGTGAATGCATCAGAAGTCCCTACTGCTAATACTGTTCTATTATTGTCTTCAGGTTCTGCTGTAACTGTAACACATCACTCATTAGTCGATCGATTAATTGATTGAGCTAATAATGGATCTGTAGCTACTTTATTTATGGCTGTATTCTTTACTGTATTACAAGGTATGGAATATTTTAATGTTTCATATACTATTACTGACAGTGTTTTTGGTTCTACTTTTTATATGGGTACTGGCTTTCATGGGTTACATGTAATAATAGGAACCCTTTTTTTGCTAGTCGGAGCGGTTCGGATATATTCATATCAGGTTACAAATACTCATCATGTAGGTGTAGAATCTGGTATTTTGTATTGACATTTTGTAGATATAGTTTGATTGTTCCTTTTTGGGGCAGTTTACTTTTGAGGGGGACAAGCTTAATTATTTATATATTATTACCTTATAAATTATTCCTTGTCCCTCGTTGCACTTACAGATATAATGATATTGTATCTGTAATATCTATAAATTGAATGTATCCGAACCGAGTTAATTTAATTTTAAATAAAATAAAAAATTTTAGTTGAAATTGAAACAAGACAAAAAATAAGGTCTTATTTTCTGTCTTGTTTCCTTTAAATGGTAATAATAAAAATAAGCATATTAAATGATATTTAGATACTAATGACAATAATCCAGTGATTCGTTATGATGTAGATGAGAAAGGTAAAGAATTATCATCTATTATGCTTCAAAAAATAAGAGAAAGATTGGTAAAGAGTAATTTTAAAGATCCGAATGAATTTATGATGGATAAAGTTATAGAGGATGTAAATCAAGAATTACAAAAAATAAAATTTGGTGAATTAATGATGTATCGTAACCATCCTGATTGAAAAAACTTATATGGTGAAGATTTTTATCGTCAGTTTAATATGGCATGACGAGTTGAAAGAAACAAATTTAATTCTGTCCATAATGAATGTTGTGATATTGTTGATCATATGCTTGATAAAAAACAAATTTTATCCGCTGATGATAAAGAAAAAATTGTACGTTTAGCTATTAAAAAGTTAGAAAAGGTTGGTTTTGAACTTGATCAAAAATTATTACATAAATCATTATATAAAGGTTTTAAATTTAAAAATAAGGAATTTGATTTAGATACCATAATAAAACTAGAATGAAATGAATTTTTTACTAAAACGAGTGATTTTACTTCTAATCCTGAATTATATGATACTGCTAAAAATAGATTGAGTACTGTTCTAACTACTTATGTAAAAGAAATATTAATAAAAGAAAAACCTGAACTTAAAGATAATCTCTCTGCCATTCATAATGAATTGCAAAAAAATTCAACTAGTTGAAAAAAAATGCTAGATATAGTAATGAAAGAAGAAATGGAGAAAATGAAATTAAAGAATACAAGTATTTTATTTAATAATAATAATAATAATGATATTCAATCTACATCTGTTGCTCCTAATAATAAAAATAATCTTGTTAATGATTCTACTAGTAATAAATCGAGTAATAATGTACTTTCGTCTATTTTAGATGAATATAATATAGATGAGTTCTCATTATCATGATTAATAAATAATTTCAATATTGAAATTATTTATTTACTTGTAGGGTTTATTGGTATTATTGGACTTATTAGGGGTTATTTTTTAGACATTCTTAGTAGACGTGATTATGGTGCAATAAGAGCTTTTATTTCTCTATATTCTTGTTATTATAATAGAACTAGTAGAGTTTATAATCCATTGGATATACATATTAAAAATAAGACATTATTAGACACAGATAAGACTAAGATTGATTTAAAAGACAGTGACAGATATAATAAAACAATTAAAATAAGAAAAAAATGATGATAATAAATAACAAAAATGAATTAAATTGATCAAAAAAAGCACGTTCTAATAATTGTGTATTTAATAGTTACAAAATAAAAAATGATGCTTTAATAGGTGAAAAGAAAATTTTAAGAAAATAATACAGAAAAATAGTATATATATATTGAAGAAAATAACTAAAAGTATCTCTTTTAACAATTTTAAAAACATTTAGATATTGAGAAAACATTAAAAGATATTTATTTATATATAGCTATTCTATGCATTCTCTGCATAACAGGGAAATACCAGAAAAGTAATAATCATAACTTATAAATTATGATTATTATATACTTAGCATAATTATAGTATATTATTAATCAAAGGAGTATTAAGATTATATCTGATAGCCCAGATAAACATAGTTTAAAGGTAGAACGATTACTTGTGGCGTAATCAGTCTAGGTTCAATTCCTAGTGTTTATCCTTATATTTAATATGTTAATATAGTAAAAATTAAGGATTTTAATAATACAAAATTCTTACTTAATATTTATTAATTATATACTTTTTTTTTGTAGATGCAGTTAATGTAGTAATAGGATATTAATAAATATTAAGTAAGAATTTTGAGTCTAATAGGAAAAATATATACATATTACTATATATAATAATATTTTATTAAATATAGTAAAATAAAACTTTCTTACAAGAATAATGTAAAGTAAGCTAATTAAGATAAACATATATACATTTAATTAAAAAATATTAAAGATAATTAACTTCTAATTATTTTTATTGTTTACTTTGGTGTACAAATATTAAAGATAATATAATTCATTCAAATTCACAATTTAAATTTTTAATTAAATCATGTTAGTACAAGCAGCAAAAGTTATTGGTTCAGGATTAGCAACAATCGGTTTAGCAGGAGCAGGAGTAGGAATTGGTTTAGTATTTGGTAGCTTAATAGAAGCAACAGCTAGAAATCCATCTCTTCGACCTCAATTATTCAGTTATGCAATTTTAGGTTTCGCTTTAGCAGAAGCAACAGGATTATTCTGTTTAATGATGGCTTTCTTATTATTATACTCAGCTTAAATAAATGGTATTATTCTATAATGAATATTATATAATTTCCATATATTTATAGTAATGGATAAAGGCAGTCAGTTTATTATTATACTATGATAAATTATATGTAAAGGTAATACACGGAGAGGGAGCAAAAAAAAAGAATATCTTATTAATCTAAAAAATTTTTGTTAATTAATATTGGTTTTAGATAATTATAATCTCTTAGGTGTTACATAATTTATATTTTATTGAGATAAATAGAAAAGAGGAAAAAAATTATTAATTTTTTCCTTTTTTAGGATTTTATTTTAATTTATTTTATTTTATTAAACTAGGTTAAAATAGAATAGGGAAGGGTAAGGGGTGTAATATATTTATCTCTAAGTATAAAGATATATAATTATTGGTTTTTAATTATGGCTTTTTATAATTATACTCAGCTTAATAAAAATAATGAAATTCTCGTTTTTTTATTAAAAATGCTTTATTAAATAAGATAAATATTAACGTTGTAAATATAAGATCTAAGAAAAGTAAACTAATTTATATTTATATATTTAAGATATTTATTTCATAATAGAAGGTATGAGTATATATAGTAAGATTAAAAATTATTCTTCTTTATGGATTTAGCATTAATATTATTTGGGTTAGGAACACTAGGGTTTATTTTTAATAGAAATAATTTAATATTAATGATTATTTCTATTGAAATTATATTATTAGCTGTGTCAATTATGACTTTATTTTTTTCTTGACAATTTAATGATATAATAGCTGAAGTATTTGGGTTATATATAATTGCAGTAGCAGGTGCAGAATCTGCAATAGGATTAGCTATAATGATAGCTTATTTTAAAATAAGAAAAATATAATTAATAATTTATTAGTTAATAAATTATTAATTATATTATTGAGCGAAAGCGACTTTAAAATATATATTTATAAATATCTGAAAAAAAAAAATTAAATTCTAATTAGAATTAACCAATATATTATATATTATTATTTTAATTTCTATATTTATCTTTTTATTTATAATCTATACTAACTATAATAACTTTTATTTTAATAAGTTTAATCTAATTTATATATATATATATAGATATAAGAATTTATAGGGTAATATTATGGTTTTATAATAGATTATATACCATTATGATAAATGTTAGGGGATTGTAGAATTAAGACAACTTAAATTATTGTACGATAAAGATCTATGTATATTAGTATAATATTTTTACCTTTTTTAGCAGCAATATTAAGTGGGCTATTTGGTAGAGTAGCGGGTGTTAAGGGAGTCTATATTTTGAATATAACTTGTTTAATTATGACTACAATATTGTCTTTTATAGCATATTATGAAGTTATTCTTTGTAACTCGCCAGTATCTATAGAATTATTTCCTTGATTGAGTATAGAACATTTAAGAGTAACGTGATCATTCTATTTTGATGAACTAACCGTTAGCATGTTAATTCCTGTCTTAATAGTTTCATTACTCGTTCATATTTATTCTGTAGGATATATGGGTGAAGATCCACATCAACAAAGATTTTTCTCATATATATCTTTATTCACTGGTTTAATGTTAGTGTTAGTAACTGGAAATAATTTCTTAGTAATGTTCTTAGGTTGAGAAGGTGTGGGAGTATGTTCATATTTATTAGTTCATTTTTGGTACACTAGAATAGCAGCGGTAAAAAGTGCTATGAATGCGATGTTTACAAATAGAGTAGGAGATTTCTTTCTAACAATTGGTTTTTTCACTATATTTTTCACATTCGGTACATTAGATTATGCTACTGTATTCTCACTAGCTCCATATATAAATGTCAATATTATTACATTTATATCAATCCTATTATTATTAGGAGCAGCAGCTAAATCTGCTCAATTAGGATTACATATATGACTTCCTCAAGCGATGGAGGGTCCGACACCAGTATCTGCATTAATACATGCAGCTACTATGGTAACAATTTGCCATGAATTGACTAAGGTCAATTTATTATATCGTAATATGCTGGGAAAACCTTACATTAAGTTTATATGTATTTTAATAAAATTAAATAAGACATATAAAAAAATCTTATGCCTCATAAATAAATATGTATTTAGATTTATTTGTTATATGAGAAGGGTTAATCAGCAGGAATTTTTTTCTTTATTTTCTTTAAACAGTTTTAAATTTAATATATATTATAATAATATTAATGGAGAAAAAAATAAAATTGAAAAAACTTCCTCAGAGACTACAAACGGTATAACTTATAATTTTGATAATTATTTAAAAATTAAACCTGAACATAAAAATAAAGTAAATATGTCTTTTTTAGAATGATTTGTAGGTTTTACAGAAGGAGATGGTTCATTTGTAATATCAAAAAATAAAGTTTATTTTGATATCACTCAAACATTAGAAGATATACAAATTCTTTATAAGATCAAAAGGGAATTAGGATTTGGTAAAGTTTTAATAAGAACAGAATCCCATAGAAATGTTGGAGTATATTATGTTACATCAGAGGAAAACTTTTTTAAGTTAATTAGTATATTTAATGGTAATTTATCTACTAAATATAAAAAAGAACAATTTAAAAATTGATTAAATACTTTTAATAGTCAATATAATAAAAATATTCAATTTATTGATAGATTAATTATACCTTGTTTAAATTCAGGTTGATTATCAGGTTTTACTGATGCAGAAGGATGTTTTACAGGTAGAGTAAAAAAGTGTAGAACATATAAATTAAGACAAGGTCCCCATTTAACTTTTTCAATTAGTCAAAAAGAATTGTATATAATAAAAATATTAAAAAGTATTATCTTAAAAGAAAATGATGGTTTTAAAAATATTAAATATGATAAATCCTGAAATGGATGAATTTTTCACCTTTCATCTTTTATTAAATTGAAAATAATTAGAAACTATTTTTCTAAGTATAAACTAAAAACTAAAAAACGTTTGGCATTTCAAAAATGATGTGAAATTCATGATATGGTTTTAAATAAAAATCATTTAACTTTTGATGGGTTAAATAAAATTGCTTTGTTAACTAAACAAATCAATGATTATAATTATAAGTTAAAGATATAGTCCGATCCATTATGAGAATAATGGTCTATATACTTCTTTTTAATAATTTACTTTTCTTTTTGACCTTATCTGATAAGTAAAGCAAATTTTTTTATTAAACAAATATATTAATAAGAAATATATGAACAAATATGAACAGCAGGTGTTTATTTATTAATTAGATGTTCTCCATTATTAGAACAATCGGAGCTAGCATTAACAATAATAATGATTACAGGGGCAATAACAGCTTTCTTTGCTGCTTCTGTAGGGTTATTTCAAAATGATATTAAAAAAGTTATTGCTTATTCTACCATGAGTCAATTGGCTCGAGAATATAATTCATGAATTATATTCAGGCATCAAACCATTTGCGTAGAACTTATTATTTATAATATAAGCAATTCGCAGATAACCAAAGCTCATAATTATAATATTTATAATTATATAAATAATAATTTTTTTAATTCATTTTCCACTTTGTGGCAGTACTTTTTATATTTAGATATTATGAAAATGTCAGAAAAATGAAAAATTATTATTTTAAGCAAGTTAGTAGGAATCTCAGAGGCCATACGTTTGATATTAATAACATATTTTGAAGAAAATAAAAAATTTTTATTTTCTTCAATTTTTACTAATTATAATAAAATTATTTTAAGTAAAGAATCAGATTCTTTAAAATTTAATAATAAATTCGATCCTTTTTTTGAATGATTAGCAGGTGTAATTGATGGTGATGGTTATTTTAATTTATCTAAGGCTGGTACTGCTCGTCTTATAATTACAATGGATATTAGAGATCAAAAAGCATTATATGAAATTAAACATAAATTAGGTGGTTCAATTTATACTATTGCAGGCGCTAATGCTTTAAAATATCAATTAAGTCATAAAAAAGGCTTAATGATTTTAATAAATGGTATAAATGGTTTAATAAGAAACCCTACTCGTATGTTACAAATGAATAAATTATGTGTAAAATATGGAATAGAATTAATTTATCCTAAACCTTTAACTTTTAATAATGGATGATTAAGTGGCTTCATTGATAGCGATGGTAGTATTTATTATAATGAAGAAAGTGGTCAAGTCTTTTTAAGTATAACTCAAAAGAATAACTATTTATTAGAGCCATTAATTCATTTATATGGAGGTAGAGTTGATATACTTAGTCCTAAAGTAGAAGCTTTTAAATATATAATTTATAGAAAAAATGAATTATTTCATTTAATTGATAATTATTTTGTTAAATATCCTTTAAGAACTAAAAAATCAAATAGATTACATTTAATAAAACAATTTTATTCTGTTCGTATTAGTAAAAATAATAAAGACATAAATAAACTTAAGAATTGAGTTTTATTTAAAGATAAATGAGAAAAATATAGTAATTAATAAAGAAATGGTCCAATTACGAAAATATCGTAACTTTGCAATTGGGGATGATGGTAATAGCTGTAGGTATCAGTCAATATAATGTTGCCTTAATGCATTTAGTTTTACATGCTATGTATAAAGCAGGTTTATTTTTATCAGCTGGATCTGTATTACATGCTATGGGAGATCAACAAGATTTCAGACGATTTGGGGGATTAGTTAAATTATTACCTTTAACTTATACCGTTATTTTAATAGCTTCGTTGAGTTTAGCTGCATTACCTTGGTTAAGTGGATATTATTCTAAAGATTTGATTATTGAATTAGCTTTTGGTTCATACTCTTCTTTAGGATATCTAGTATATTTATTAGCAGTCATTGCTGCTTGTTTTACTATGTTATATTCAGTTAAATTAATTTATTTAACTTTTTTAACTTATGCTAATGCACCTAAAGGTAATTATGAAAAAGCACATGAATCACCTTTAGTTATGAGTTTACCTTTAATCATACTTGGTATATTGAGTGTTTATTTAGGTAATTTATCTAAAGATTTTTTTATTGGAATAGGTAGTCAAGCTTTAGGTAATAGTATTTTTAGTCATCCTACTCATACTATTTTAATTGATACAGAATTCGGTGTTCCTACTTTTAATAAATTATTACCTTTAGTTTTAAGTACTATATGTGCTGTTTTAGCACTTTATTTGTTTGAAAAGAAACCTTTATGATTATTAGCTATAAACATGTCTAAATTTGGTCAAAATGTTTATAGATTTTTTAATCAAAGGTATTGATTTGAATTAATTTATAATAAATTTATAATAAAAAATATTTTCTATTTAGGTTATATCACAAACACTGTTCTTGATAGAGGAGCTTTAGAATTAATAGGACCTAGAGGGGCTGTAGCTGGTCTATATAAAATAAGTAATTATTTTGCTTCTTTTGATTCCGGATCTATCGCTCGATACGGTTTTGTTATGTTCTCAGGTCTACTTTTCTTATTATTAATTTGAAATACTAGTTCTTATATTGATCCTTATTACTTCTAGATCATTGAAGTTTTCTTATCAATTTTCCCTTTTTATTAAATTTAAAATTTTAGCTATACTTATAATATAAATTTGTTATTTTTTGTAATATGTTATAATAAATAATCATTATTTATTGTATGAATTCTGAATAATGGATTCCAAATATATAACTAACTTATTTACTATATAATTTATATTTTTTATTAGTACTAATGTGAAAAAAATTTATATTATAATTTTAATAAATCATATTTGATTTATTAATTAAATGGATAGACCAATTTGCTAGTTGGTATATAACATATATTTTATTAAAACATATGATTATAAACTATCTAATGTATATGTAAAACATATTATATATATACTGTAGAAATATCTTCATCATCTAGATGAAATAGTTATGTATCGTTGCGTAAAGCCTTCGGGCATGAAAAATAAACAATAAAAATAATAATAAGATGAATAATTTTTCGATAAATTTAAATTATATATTTTTAATATCTTCCTTATTTATTTCATCTTTATTATTTATATCTAGTTCTATTGATAATATTAAAACTAGATTAATAAGAACATACAATACTAAATATTTAGTCCAAGCAGATGAGATTAAATTAATGCTACCATATGTATTACGGACTTTTTATAAAAGTATAATAGAAAATTTAAAAAATTTACCTTTTATAATTAGAAATTCATTTTGAACTGAGAATTCAGAATTTAAGTTTGAAAAAGAACAAGCAATGAATAAAAATTATGTAATTAGTGTATTGAAAAGAATAAGTTTAACACTTTCTGTGTTTTTATATGCTTTAATATTAGTAGTGTGAATATATTTTAAACCTAGAATTTTAGATTATCAATTAACAACTAACAAACAAGCAGTAAGAGAATTTTCTTGAAACATATTTAGTTCAGGTAGTAATGTAACTCTAGCATTTGGTTTAGATAGTTTAGCTTTACCTTTTATAATATTGACTGTAATAATTTTTCCTTTATCTTTATTAAGTAATTGAACATCTATTCCAGAATTAGATGTTTATTATCTTATTATGATGTCAGCCTTAGAATTGTTATTATTAGGAGTCTTCCTAGTAATTGATCTTATATTATTTTATGTTTCCTTTGAAAGTATATTACCATTTTTGTTCATTATTATAGGATTATATGGTGCTGCACAGAAAAATAGAGCTGGATTTTATTTATTCTTATATACATTATTTGGTTCTTTATTTATGTTAGTTTCTTTTACAAAGGTTACAGGGGATGTAGCTAGTGCTTTCTATGGAACTTCTGAATTTGAAGAATTTTTCCAATTTTTACAAGCATTCATGTGAGCAGCTTTATTTATTTCTTTTTCTGTTAAAACCCCTATTGTTCCTTTCCATATTTGATTACCTTTAGCACATTCTGATGCTAATGTATCAGGTAGTATTGTATTAGCATCTGTTGTATTAAAATTAGCTCTTTATGGTTTTATTAGAGTGTTAATTGGTATTTTGATTATTGCTACTTTATCTTCTATTCCTTACGTTTTTGCTATGTGTGGTATAAGTATTTTATACTCCAGTTTTACTACTATACGTCAATTTGATTTGAAAGTATTAGTAGCTTATTCTAGTGTTGCTCACATGGGATCTACTATTTTAGGTACTTTCTCTGATACTTTATATGGTCTTTTAGGTAGTATTATTTTTGGTTTAGGACATGGTTTAGTCTCTCCTGCTTTATTTATTATTGTTGGTGCTGTTTTATATGATAGATGTGGTTCTAGAATTATTAACTATTATAAAGGTTTAACTAGTATAGTACCAGTTCTTACTATTTTATTCTTATTCTTTATTTTTGGTAATATGGGTGTACCCCTAACTGGTAACTTTATAGGTGAATTCCTTTCATTATTAGGTGCTTATCAACAAAATATATTTATTGCTAGTATCGGGGCTACTTCTATAATACTAAGTGCTGTTTATAGTATTTTTATGTATAATAGAGTTACTGGTGGTTCTGTTTCTCCATATATTCATACTATACCTGATTTATTTAGAAAAGAATTTTATTTACTCTTACCATTAGTTATTTTTACTTTAATTTTAGGTATATACCCTTATTTTATTACTTCTGAAATAGAATTTGGATTATCTAATTTCTTATTATTTGGTATTTCTCCTATAATATTACAACCTAATACGTCGAATGCAAACAATAATAACAATAATAATATTGAAGAAACTAATAATAACAATAATATTGAAGAAACTAATAATAACAATAATATTGAAGACATTAATAGCAATAATAATACTAATAATAATGATAATAATATTGATAGTGATAATGATAGTACTACTACTAATTATAGTGATAGTGATAATGATAATCAAAAGGATATCGATACTCAAACTGAGATAGATAGTCAAAGTGACAATGATAATAATTCAGACATATGACCTGATAGTACACTTACTCCACTTAATACACCTGAAATTGCAACTACTGTTCCACATAATACACCTGTAGTTGCAACTACTGTTCCTGTCATTCCTACTTTTAATAACACATATTCTAATCAAGGTAGAACTGGACATAATATAATAGGGAATTCATCTATAAACTCTTCAATAACTACTAACACTTTAAACTCTAATTCAAATAATAATTTAGAAAGTATAGCAGTAGGTAATGTTAATTCTGAAGGAGGACAAGCTTTAACTTTGCCTTCTTTTACTCCAAAAAATCATAGTATTAATAGCACTAGTTTACGAAGCAGAATGGAAGATATTATTGTAGAAGGAGAATTAAGTGGAGCAAGTCGACATTGAACTTGAATGACTAGTAGAAATCAAGATAATAATGGTGAATCTAGTACATTACAAGCTATTAATGAAGTTATAGAATCTAGAAATAGAAGAGAGAATGAAATTGATAATAATAATAATAACAATAACAATAATAGTGAAGAAATAAATAATACTAATAACAATAATAATGAAGAAATTAATGCTACTAATATTAATAGTGATATTAATGATAATGATTATAATGGTAATAATAACAACATTAATGTTGAAAGTGATAATAGAAATACTAATAATGCAAATAGTAGTAATAATGTAAATGGTGAAAATAGTAACTCAGATGCAGGACGATCTACTCAAGATTCTAGTTCAAACAATTCAAATAAATTAAATAGTATATTAGATGAATATAATTTTGATGTTCCTTGATTAGATTGAGTAATAGATAATTTTAATATGGAAGCTATTTACTGAGGTATTGCACTTATATTTATATTATTATGAATAGGAAAAATCTTTAAGTATTTTATATATAAATATCGATAATGAATATCGATATTTATCTATTATACCTGTTGTGCAAAATTTTAATACAAATATACAATCTAATTCTTTTTTATTTTCTAATAATAATACTGTTATATTAAGTTCAGATTTAAATAGTAATTGAGATTCTTTTTATTTTTATATTAATTGATATTGAATAATTGGATTATACGCTTTCTTATCTCTTTTTTCTAGTTGAAATAATATTAAAATTTTATTCATTATAATAAAATTAGATAAAAGTTTTTATTTAATAGTTAGAGATAATTTTATAAAATTGACAACTTGTATTTTATATTTAAGATATCTAATACTTAGTTTAACTTTTATAAGTTATATTTTTTATTATTTATGCAATTGATTAAATATAAATTTGAAAGTTGTGTCTCTAATTATAAATGATATTAGTTATAATTGTTATTCCGTTCTTATTTATTTCTTCGAATATTTTAATTATTATTCTATGAAAGATTATATGTATAATGATTATATAATTAATAACATTAATTATATAATTTATAATCGAGATTTTCAGGATAATTCATTTAATATATTTTTTAATGGTAATGATAATGAAAATGAGAATTATCCTGATGATAATAGTAATCAACTAAACATAACTAGTGACCAACCTATTAATAATAATTTACCTTTAGAATCTAATAATGATAATATATTAAATAATAATTTTGATTTACCTCAAGAAGAAGAAAATAATGAAGAAGATTCAGGTAATAATGGAGATATATCAGATAGTAATGAGGATCTATGTAGTAATAGCGATAATTATGACGATAGTGGTAATAACGATAAGGATGAATCTAATAAGATTGATAATCCTAATATAAATACTACTAGTATTAATGAATCAAAAAATAGGGGTGATTCTAATGACTCTAATTATCAGGTGGATGGATCTAAAAAAAGATCACGTGAATATGATGATAGTGATAATGATGGTGATAATGAAAGTCCAATGCCTACTAAAAGATCTCGAAATAATCAAGGAGAAAAAAATTAATTAAATAGATCAGGTATACATAAGCCGGTAACAGATTGACTAATGTAGAAGAATCAGAAAAGTTTTTATTAAGAAAATAAGTTTGTAATATTAGAATATATTATCCTAAATCTAATATAAATAATAATTATAATAATGATAATATGGATATAAATAATAGATAATATAAGATTAAATATACATATGTTAAATATATCACAGTAAATATGTATATTTAATAAATTTATAATTAAAAGTAAAAAAAGGTTATTTAGTAAATAGTACTTTTTTTTTACTCTGTATACAACTATATATAATATAGTTTTTTTTTCTTCTGTTCTAATAATCTTAAATAAAAAATTTTTTCTATTTTTTATTTTAGTAAAAATAGAAAAGTTTCTATTTTTATTTTTTTATATTATAGGAATTTTTAACAAATTTGTATAAATATAGAAATATTATTATGAGATTTATCATAAATTTTTTGTTATATGCCACAGTTAGTTCCTTTTTTCTTTACTCATCAAATTACATTAGTATTTTTTGCTCTAGCATTATTATTAGCATTATTCTCAAAATATATATTACCTAATATTCTTTCTATTTATTTAGGGAGATATACATTAGCAGATAAAATGAATTCTTAATGAATTGAATGCTCATAATAATTTAAATATTAATATTTATATAATAATATGTAAAATATGTTAATATTAAATTTGGAAATAGTTTATCATTTATGTTTATCAATTTAATAAAATAAGAAAAATTGATATCAATTTTTCTTATTTTTATAATATTCATATAGGAGAACTATTTCTATTACTAAAATTATAAATAATAATTGTTTGGATTATATATAATGATCTTATTCCCTATCTTTAAATAATTAAAGCATAAGAAAAAAGAAATATTTAGTATTTATCTTGTATTTTTTTTTTACAGAGTGGAGAGGAGATTTTTCTTTTTGATATTAAAAAAGTTTTCAATATTTATTAATTACTGTATTATGTTGTAATTTTACGAATAAAATAGTCTCTTTTAGGACTCGAACCTAATTCCTGATATTAGAAGTATCATGCTCTACCATTTAAGCTAAAGAGACAGGAATAAGATGGTATAAATTAATTTATAATAATATAAGTTATGTTTGTTATATTATTTTTATGTTATTTAGGGAGAAAACGATAAATAATTAAATATTTATATAATATGATGATATAAGGGTAAAGAGGGATTCGAACCCTATATTCCAGATTTGCAATCTAAATGCAGGACCAGTCTGCAACTTTACCCTTCTTATTTGTAAATTTATATTTTATATTATAGTAAGTAATACATTAAATAAAGGGTAAAATATGTTATTGGTAATATAATAGAAATATAAAAAAATTATAATAATTGTTTTTATTTGTTATTTACGATCTGAGGAGTATAGTTTAATTGGCAAAACATGGAGCTTCAACCTCTACATTGAAAGTTCAAATCTTTCTACTCCTGAGAATATAATATTTAATATCTTAAATAAAAAGATAAAAAAAAAAAGAAATTAAATTATAAGGATGAGATGGCCGAGTCTGGTTTATGGCGTGATATTTGAAATATTAAGCATGATAAGTGCCGCGAGTTCAAATCTCGCTCCATCCGAAATAAATATAAAAAGGTATAATGTAAAATAATACAGTAAAAAATTTTTCCTATTTATTTTACTTGGGGATTTAATTTAATTGGTTAGAATATTGAGTTTGCAACTCAGCTGTATGGATTCGAGTTCCATAATCTCCATATATTATATTATCCTTGTAACATATATATAGTAATAATAGTTACAAAGACATTTTTTATTATAAGTCTAGATAGCTTAACGGTAAAGCATAGCTCTGAAGTTGCTGGAATAGAGGTTCAATTCCTTTTCTGGACAATCATAATATAATATTTAATTAATCTACTTAAACTATAATTAATAACATCTTATAGGATTTGAACCCATATCTTACGATGCCGAAAATCGATACTTTACCATTAAGCTAAAGATGCCTTTACTATTATTTACTCAAAATGAATTTACTATATTAAATTTAGGTATCATCCTACTTAAATAAAAAAGAATGTTTAAAATATATAAATTAGAGCGGATTTAGTTAGAATTTATAATTTATATATGGCAGTGACGAAATTGGTAACCGTGGTATGTTTAGGTCTTATTGAGTAATCATTGAGGGTTCGAGTCCCTCCTGCCATATTAATATAATAACACAGAATGTTATTACTAATAATAATACAATAATATATAATGAAAACAATAAAAAATACTACTAATGTTGACATTTAATTAGAAATAAAAAAATAGTATAGAAAAAGAGCGAGCATAGGTTAATGGTAGACTAGGTATCTTCCAAATACTTGGAATTGGTTCGAATCCAATTGTTCGTACACTGTTATCATAATAATTGAAGTATCTTATTATAATAGGGCTTGTAGCTTAATGTAAAGTTTCTCTTTGTCGCAGAGAAGGATGCCCGTTCGGAGCGGGTCAAGCTCGAGTGATACATAAAAATAGAGATATTTATATTTATTTTTACATTGTTAATTTGTTATAAATGTTTAGGTAAGAGATTTAAATATGTGATTATAAGACTACTTATAGAAAAAAAAAATAGGAAGTTAGTTTAATGGTAGAACTACGCTTTTACACGGCGTGTGCGAGAGTTCGAATCTTTCACTTCCTAAGTGAAGATAGTAATAGAGAAAAAGTATAAATAGACAATAATAAAGTAGGAAAAGTAGCTATTGGTAGGGCAAGATACCTGCTACGTATTAGGATTAATTTTCCTTAAGGGTTCGAATCCCTTCTTTTCCGAAGAGGAGATAATATAATAAATATAATTAATTTAATTTATTATTAGAATAATTTGTATTATAATAGGAAAATTATTTATTATGGTGCAATATTTGCATAATGATATGGAACGTATTATGAACAATAAAAAAGATTAATCTTTTTTATGTTTAGACGAAGAAAAGGATTATTTAGAAAACGTATGCTATTATACCAGGAGGTATGGCTAAATCATAAATTTAAATTATTTTTTTAATTAAGATAATGGAAAGAATATTTCCATTATAAAGGAAATAATAATAATATGTGTATATCCAATGTGAAAACAAATCACTAAAAAACTGAGTGAACTGAATCATCTTAGTAGCTCAAGGAAAAAGAAATCAACCGAGATTCTATGAAGTAGTGGTGAGCGAAAATAGATTAGTCTAAAATATATTTAATAATGGTAATAAATTCGTTAAATAAAAGAATGAACATAAATTAAGGCAAAAAAACTAATATGAAAGAAATAATAATAATTAAGTTTAGATAATAATAAAAATAATTATTTTTATTATTACCCAGATAGGTTATAATATATGTCTTAAAAATATATAAATAAAGTAAAATGGTTAAGAAACTGTTTGAAAAGAAAAAATAAAGAATAAAATTATAATTTTATATTAATTTTTCTTTATAAATAGGGGAACTTTCCTCTAAGACTAAATATGGTTATAATAAGCGATAGTGAACTATCAAGTACCGTGAGGGAAAACGTTTAAAAAGTAATTCTAAAAGCAGCAGGAATCTTTAAGATTAAGGATAGACTGCGTACCTTTTGTATAATGGGTTAGCAAGTTTATGTTAATAGCAAGAACAAAACAGTTCGAAGATAAAACAACTATTCCAATAGTTCAGATATGGTAATTAGTTATTAGCATAAGACCCGAAACCTGACGATCTTGCCCAATTCAGGTGGTAGACCGAACAAATGAATGTTGCATGATTCTTTGATGAAATTGGGCAAAGAGAAATTCAACTGTTGTCAGGAGATAGCTGGTTTTTCGTGAACGCTATTTTTGTAGTTATGTCATAAAACTTAAACGAGTGTACAGTATATAAATTCAAATAAGATTTAATTGAAACAAGTATGGAAATATTTGAAGGGGTAGTAGTCCAATAATTATATTTTAGGATGATTGTAAACTGAATAATATGGAAAGAAAAATTCAACTCTATGGATAACTCCTTATGTTTAGCTGTATATTCCATATAGTAAAGTAAGGATTAAAAGTGTGAAATAGAGATGTCCTATTTTTATTAAATTAAAAAAGGAGTAAATTAATATCTTGATAATTTGGGGGATCGTACAGATTCTATCAATGGATTTTTACCTCGGAATTCGTATATAAGATAATTGACAGGTCAGACTTATGGTGAAAAGGTCGTAAGTCAAGAGGGAAACAGCCCAAAGCAAGAGTATAAGGTTCCAAAATTATTGTTTAGTGCAATAAAAGAAGTTTGTCTGAACTTATTTAATCAGGGTATTGGCTTGGAGATTGCCATTACTTAAAGAGTATGTAACAATTCACTGGTTCTGGATGGCAGAAAAGCACTGAAAAATTTAATGGAGCTATAAACAATATACCGTATCCTTGCGTTCAAGGTTAATTATATATATTTTCTTTGGACGGTAACGAAACATTCAGTATTAGATTGATAAGTAGTGTTTCATTACTTGGACTTATCTGAAGAGAGAATGCTAACATGAGTAACGTTAAAGGAGGTTAAATATTTATGTACTACATAAAATAAATTAATAAAATCCTCCTCGCCTTAAGCATAAGGGTTTCAATATATTGCTTATCGAGTATTGAGTTATGTAACGGCCTCTAAGATTTTTACGAAAGGATTAATTGATGGGAAAATTTTTAAACATCTTTACATAAAGTCAATTTATGTGATTAATTGACCAGGAAATATATGTTTTGATATTAATTTTTTCAAAACGGTTCTATTATATATATATAATATTATACTATTATTAGTTAATAGAGTATAACATTACCGATCGTTTTGCAATATTTAAAATATAATTTATATTTTAAGATAAAAGAAATTATTTCTTTCTTTTTTTATTGCTCGTAATACGTCAGATTATATGACTAATCTTGAATATGAAAAATTAATAAAATCTATTTATATAAAGAATATTCTTTATATAAATATCTAATATAAATAAAATAGAATAATTGTTCTTTTTTATTCATATTACTTAAAGAGTAACCGTACCCTAAACCGCCACTGGTATGCTAGTTTAGTAAACTAAGGCGTATGAGTTAACTATCGCGAAGGAACTCGGCAAAATTATCCCGTAACTTCGGAATAAGGGAGACCAACAATTTATTGAGAATATTATCATACCTTAAATAAGTAATAAAAACTTCGTTAAGGTTTATATTATTTACAGTATTCTAGTTATCTTTTTAAGATAATTAGATTTAAAATAATAATATATTTTTGTTATTTATCTTCTTAAATAAATTTTTATTTATGAGTAAATAACGCTTAAGTTTACATATTTATAGAATTAAAGGAATATATATGTTTTAGTTTAGCGAGCTAAATCTATTATTCATTAATTTATTTCTATATCTATTAACATTAAAAATAATTAAGCGTTATTTACTATTTAACTTAAAACTTTAATTATAGTAAGAAACTTATTTATTTCTGTTATTTTAGTATAATTAAATAGTTTGCTAAACTATTTAATTATATTAAACATTAATATAATGAGAATTCGATTATTTATTATAATAACAAGAATTAAGTATTAAATTAGATAAATATATATATGATAAATATAAATATTACATAATACAGAATGTTGTTTTCAATAAGGAAGGGTGACATAAAAACGTGTTGTACAACTGTTTACTTAAAACACAGCACTTTGCTGAGAATAATTTCTAAGTATAAGGTGTGAAGCCTGCCCAATGCTTACAGTTAACTATTGTAACTATATTTGAAGAAAATGGATAAAAAATATCCATTTTATTTAATAGTATGGTAATCTTAGGAACCTCTAGTCAATGGCGGCCTTATCTATAAGGGTCCTAAGGTAGCGAAATGCCTTGGCCATTAAATGTGGTCTTGCATGAATGGCGTAATGATACAACAGCTGTCTCCGCGGTAGGCTCAGTGAAATTGTAATGGTCGTTAAGATACGATCTTCACCCATAGATAGACGGGAAGACCCTAGCAGCTTTACTGCATTTAGTTATTTTCTTATTACTCTTATTTATTAATGTTTTTATAAAAATTTACATAATTTTTAATAATCGAATGTATAATACTAACAATAAGAATTATATATATAATTCTTATTGTTTATAAGTATTCTTTAGATACATATAAAATAATAAATTAAATGATGTCAATGAGGTACAATAATTTTATTTGTTTTCCATTTAAGTATTATATTTTAAATTGACTAATTTAAATAATTTCAATTTTCCAGTTGAAGTCAATGCCCATAGGAGTGAAAGGACCGCAACCTGCCTTAAGGCAGGTTGCGGTCCTTTCATGGGGGAATTTATTCTATTATATCATATATTATAAATATTATTGTTTATAAAATATGTAGGATAATAAACATATTAAGAGTTTAAGTTAGAAAAAATTGCGATAATGTACCAAATTTTAGGTTGGGACTGATAAATAACAAGAAAAATATAATTAAGAGATTTAAATAGTTAATTACTATAATATTTGAATTCTTTTTATTATGTGGTGTTAAATAATAGTAAATAATATATAGATTCTATAATTTAATTTATAATATAATAATCTTTAAGGTCATTAAGCGCTTATAATCGAATAAGTGTTAAAATAAGAAAGAATATTTAAGGATCTATAGTTAAAATTATTATTTGAATATCCTAATTAAAATATTAGTATATATTATGTAGATAGTTTGACTAAAGGGTAGTTTATGTGGGGCGCAGTTCCCAAAAATAGTATCTGGGAAGTCTAATAACAAAAGACAAAATTATTATTATTTATTTATGCATTTTTGTAGAATGAAAACTTTCATTCTGATATAGATAAATTTACAATTAAAACAAATTTGTTTTAATTGTAATTAAATAATGCTAGTTAATAATTTAATCTAAAAAAAAGATTGAATGGTATTGTTAATTAGTTAAAATTTTGTATATAACCGAATTAGGTGAGAGGTACGCTTCACCCAGACGGAACTGGGATCTTTACTAATAAAATTGGTATAATGAAAAATATAATATTTTTCATATTAAATTTTTAGGTATAATGGATCATAATACAATTCTATTTTAACGATTTAATTTTAGAAAAGTATCTTTAGAAATAAATCCTCAATAAGAGTAAGATTAAAATAGAAGTAATGGAATATGTATTTCATTAGATATTGTATTAGTTTATTTATTAATAGATAAATTAAGTTTAATGATAAATAGCGTGCCTAACTGTGAGACCGACAAGTCATACAGACACGTAAGTGGGGCATAGTGACCAAAGGCACATATAAAGATTGATGGCCTTGATAACGGATTAAAGTTACGCTAGGGATAACAGGCTAATATTGCATGAGAGTACTCATTGAAAGCGATGTTTGGCACCTCGATGTCGACTCTAATTATCCTCCTGGTGCAGGTGCTAGGAAGGGTACGGCTGTTCGCCGGTTAAAAATTAACGCGAGTTGGGTTAAGTACGTCGTGAGACAGTACGGTCCCTATCTTCTATGGGAATCTAAAGTAAAATAAGGATGGTGCCCTCGTACGCAAGGACTGGGACCTACTAACCTCTGGTGTTCCTGTTGTTGAAGTTGTTAAGATCTGTATTAGGTATATATGATAATCTATGATTATTATCACCATATGTACAAACTAAGGCACCGCAGGATAGCTAAGTTGGCTTTGAATAAAAACTGAACGCATATAAAGTTTGAAATCTACCTTACTATACTTTTCTAATAAATAAGTAGTAGACTACTACTAACTATATCTAGGCAAGAACTTTAAGGTACTGTAACTTCCTAAGGTTATCTTGTGCTAGTTTATTTTACATCTTCATAATACTCTTATCTTCATATAGGTATAAATTTATATTTTTAAATGAGTGAATATGTTATAAATTTCTCTTTTATATTATTCTTTTTATTACTATAATGCGGTTCGGTGTACCTGGGTGCACATCAGACTCATACCCTGAAGGCAGAAGGTTCGAATCCTTCATCCGCAAATAAAATTCTTATCTTTATGCTATTTGCTTGTACTTACTCTTTATTTAATTAAAATGGGTTTTTTACCTTTACGTCTGGTTTCTTTTTTCTTCCTCGTGTCTAGAAGAAAGATAAATTGATTTTTTTTTGATATAGACTACCTAAATTGAAATTAAGTAAATTTTTTGTGTATTATGTTTAATTTTTTAGTTTTCCCTCACGAAGGTGGGAATAATCAAAGTAAATAATAATCATATTCCCTTAAGCTATGATTATTATTTATCCACTATTATAAAAATAAATTGGTATAGAATTTAATGGATAGAGTTATTATAATATGTATATTTTTATAGGGTTTTTTAACTTAACTGGTTAAAGTGCTCGTTTGATAAGCGAGAAATATAAGTTCGAGTCTTTTAAAAACCACGTTATTTGTAAAGAATTAATTTTATTATTATATAAATAAAGATTTATAATTCTATATTCTTTTATTAGTTTTAAGTATTTGAAGCAAGATGATTAATAATGGTTAATTGATATAGTAAATAAAATAATTATCTAATATTTTATTTTACTTCTTGGTTAAGATTATTTATTTATAATAATATTATAAATAAATATGACATTATGTTTTATTATAGTATGATTCGTAATTTACTATTAAATTCTTTAAAAAAAGATAATCGAATATCAGATGAATATAAAAAATTAGAGGAAAAATATGATAATGAAACTGATTATCTAAAGAATATAATATACAAAGACATGAAAATAAATAATAAAAATAAAAGTTTAATATATATAAAAAAGGCATTAGTTAATTCTAATAATAATTTAAATAGTAAAAGTGAAGCTATGAATTCTAGGATTACTCATATTAATAAAGAAAGCAAAGAATCGAATAATAGTAAAAATTTAACCAAAGTTAAAGATAAAAAGCAGGAATCAAATAATGGTTTAATAAACAAAAAATATGATTATTATATATTTGCTATGAAACA
>Ga0209579_10000382_pt1 | contig 48395 bp, 52 predicted proteins | sample Coa_R1_2_FD_187152 | JGI IMG/M metagenome (GOLD analysis project Ga0209579, IMG submission 187152) | Surface soil microbial communities from Centralia Pennsylvania, which are recovering from an underground coalmine fire - Coalmine... | ecosystem: Environmental > Terrestrial > Soil >...
AGGTTCGCCATGAACAGATACAGGATCGAGGCGGCGATCATCGACAGCCCGATCGGCAGGCCGAGCGAGGCGAGCGCAACGAGCCCGACGATGCACAACGTGAACGGCGACGCCGTCATCGGATGTCCGGCTCGAGCGCGGGCGCGGCGAGCCGCGAACTCCGCAACGCGCGCAGCAAAAGCCGCGCGTGCCGAACGATCGCCGCCACGGCGAACAGCAGGTAGATCGAATAGACGAAGTCGAAGCGCATATGCAGGTACGCGGAGTGCTCGCGCTTCATGAACACGACGTAGCGCCACGTAGCGGGCAGCGAGATCAGGAGCAACACGATCGCGGCAATGCTCGTGATGATCGTGAAGACGCGGCGAACACGCGCATCGACAGCTCCGTACACGATGTCGAAGCGGACTTCCTCGTCGTCGGTGAGGATGAACGCCGCGACCCAGAGCACCACCCACACCCAGCAGATCACCGTCACTTCCTCGGTCCAGCCGAGCGGGCGGTCCAGCACGTAGCGAAACGCGATCTGGAGAAGAAAGCACGAGAACATCGTCGCCATCAGGCCGACGGCGACATGATCGGCGAAGCGCCGTCCCGCCCGGTAGATCATGGCCGCGGGTCGCGGGTGTTGGTCGGCCGCGTCAGCCGGGAACGACAATCAAAGCGCGTTGATGCGCTCGAGGGCGCCCTTCGGCCAGTCGTGCCCATACTTGTCGACGTACTTCTTTTGCGCATACGTGCGAAACGCCGCGAGGTCAGGCGTGTACACCTTCTTGCCCTGTCCCTTGAAGAACTCGATGACGTCCTTCTCCTGACCGTTGAACTTTGCCGTGTAATCGTCGATGGCTTTGTCGGCTGCTGCTTGGAAATGTGTCTGCTCGGCGGCCGGCATCGCATCCCACGCCTTGTTGGAGACGGTCATCAGGTCGTAGCCGACGACATGGCTCGTCAGCACGAACTGCGTCGTCACTTCATAAAAGCGCATGAGCTTCGACAGCAGGAGCGGATTGTCCTGTCCATCGATCGCGCCGGTTTGCAACGCCGTGTAGACCTCGGCAAACGCGACGGGCGTGGGATTGACGCCGATCGACTCGCCCAGGAATTGCCAGAATTCGCCGGGTGGCATCCGAAGCTTGATGCCGGCGAGATCGGCAGGGGTGTGAATCGTCTTTTCGGGCTTCAGGTTGACGTGGCGTGCGCCAAAGTACACCGGCGTGATGATCTGAATGCCGAGCTCGTCGTGCGCCATCTTGATGAACTGCTTGCCGACGTCGCTCTTGAACGTCTTGCGCATGTGATCGGCATCGCGGAAAAGGTACGCGGAGGTCATCAGCGACCACGCGGGAAGCTGCTTGGCGATGTCCTGCGGCGCGAGGTTCACCATCTCGACGTTGCCGCGCTGCAGCGCTACCAGCTCGGTGCCCTGCTTGAACAGCGTATTGTTCCAATAGGGCTCGAAATCGAAATCGTTCTTCATCGCCGCGGCGAATGCCTTGTACGCATCGGCGCGCAGGTCCTGCTCGGTGAAGGCCGCCGAGAAGCGCATCTTCGGCTTGGCCTGCGCATGCGCGCGCGGCAGGGCGCCGGCAGCGATCAGTCCTCCGCTCGCGCGAAGAAAGGAGCGGCGGTCGAATGCTGGTTTCATGGCACCTCCTGTTGGCGACGTAACGGGGTGGAACCGACGAGTCGGGTTAGGATTGACAGAAATGTCAATTATGTCAAGCAGAATTGACAAAAGCGTCGGTTTGCGGGGCAGGGAGCAGGGAAGGAGACCGTGATGGCGACAAGGCGACGAGGCGTTGCCGCGATGCGCAAGCGCAAGGACCCCGATGGAAGCCGCGCCGATATCCTGAGCGCCGCGACAGCGGAGTTCGCCGCGCGGGGCGTGGACGGCGCCCGGATCGATTCGATCGCGCGTCGCACGCGAACGACGCGCGCGATGATCTATTACTACTTCCGCGACAAGGAAGGCCTCTACCGGGCGGTGATCGAGGATGCATACCGCGGCATCCGCGAAGCCGAGAAGGAGCTCGACCTCGGGCATCTGCCTGCTCGGGATGCGATACGCGAGCTCGTATCGTTCACCGTGGACTATTACGTGGCGCATCCCGAGTTCGTCGCACTCGTAATCGCGGAGAATCAGTCGGGCGGACGCCACATTCGGAGGATGCATCGCATTCGCAGCCTGAATGTATCGATCGTCGATACGATTGCCGACCTGCTCGCGCGCGGGCGTCGCGACGGAACGATCCGCCGAGGGATCGATCCGATCGAGCTCCACATGGCGATCGCGGCGCTCGGATGGTTCCGGATCGCGAACCGCCACACGTTCGGCTATCTCTTCGGGCGCGACTTCGACGCCCCGGCCACGATCAAACGCGATCGCGAGCGCATCACCGAGATGGTCTGGCGGTTCGTGCGCAAGATCGCTTGATTCCGGGCCGGCCGGGCGCATCTTGTTTCCGGCGCCCTTGTCGAGGGAGAGAAGGCGCTCCTGGCGCCGATTTCTGCTAGTCTAGGCGCGCTGTCTCGTTTCGTTCCCGGGCCCCGAGCCCGTTTGGAGGTTCCATGGATCCCAGGTTGCAAACGGTCTTCACACCCGAGCCGACGTCCGCGGCAACGAGCGTCGCCGAGCGTCAGAACCGGGTGCTTCGAAACACGTACTGGCTGCTCGCGCTATCGATGCTGCCGACGGTCGCCGGCGCGTGGGTCGGCATGCAGCTCAACTTCCTCAGCTTGTTCGTCGCCTCGCCGATCATGGCGCCGCTGCTGATGTTCGGCGTGATGATGGCTGCGCTCTTCGGCGTGACGGCGCTTCGCAATAGCGCCTGGGGCGTGCCGGCGCTTTTCGGCTTCACGTTCATCGCGGGATTGATGCTCGCACCCATCCTGTCGATCGCGATCGGCTTTCGCAACGGCGGCCAGTTGGTCGGCTTGGCCGGCGGCATGACGGCCGCGATCTTCTTTACGATGGCGGCGATCGCCACGGTATCGAAGCGCGACTTCTCGTTCCTCGGCAAGTTCCTGTTTGTGGGATTGATCCTGCTGATCGTCGCGTCGCTTGCCAATCTCTTCCTGCATGTGCCCGCGTTGTCGGTGACGGTCTCGGCGATCGCCGTTCTGATCTTCTCGATGTACCTGTTGCACGACGTGAGTGGCATCGTTCGCGGCGGCGAGACGAACTACATTACCGCCACGCTCAACCTGTTCCTCGACGTCTACAACATCTTCGTGAGCCTGCTCAACATCCTGCTCATGTTCTCCGGCCAGCGGGACTGAAGCGCGGAGGATTTCGCAAGCTCGAGGGGGCGGGGCGACTCGTCCCTCTGTGTTCATCTTGCTGACGCCGCGGACCAATGCGCGCCTGGCGCTCCGCGTCCGTAGAGTGACCGCAGGGTCAGAGACGATACTCGGGTCGAAATGGCGCAGTCCGTATAGTGAGTCCGAGCACCGTCTCTCTCTGACCTTCACTCAACCGAACATCGCGATGGACTCGACGTGCGCCGTATGCGGAAACATGTTGACGACGCCCGCCGCGGCCAGCCGGTATCCCTGCTCGTGCACGAGCACCGCGGCATCGCGTGCAAGCGTCGCAGGATTGCACGAGACGTAGACGAGTCGCTTCGGCGCGTGCGGATCGTCGGCACGCGCTAACGCCTTGACGAGCGCGATCGCGCCCTCGCGCGGCGGATCGATCAGCACGCGATCGAGCGAACCGAGCGTGACCATGAGTTCGCCGACATCGCCAAACAAATTCGCCCGCACGAACGCCGTTTTGTTCGAAAGCCCGTTTCGCGCTGCATTCGCCGTGGCGCGCGCAACGAGGTTCTCGCTGCCCTCGACGCCAATCACATGGCCGGCCCGGCGCGCGAGCGGCAGCGTGAAATTGCCGAGCCCGCAGAAGAAGTCTGCGATGCGATCGCCCCGTTGCGGATCGAGCAGTTGCAGCGCGCGCCGCACGAGGACTCGATTGATCCAGGGATTCACCTGCGTGAAATCCGTCGGCCCGAACGGGATGGCGACATCGAATTCCGGCAGCGTATAGGCGAGCGTCGCGCCCTTCGGGTGGAACGGCCTGGCCGTCTCCGGGCCGCCTTCCTGCAGCCACACATCGACGCCGTGGGCGTCGGCAAAGGCTACGAGCCTGGCCTCGTCCAACAAGGTAAGCGGCGCGAGGATGCGAAACACAAGCGCATGGACGAGGCGCGTTGCGGACGGCTCGTTCGGGGCGACGGTGCTTGTGGGCGCAAGCCGCTCGCCGACGGCAACCTCGATCTGCGGCAAGCGCGTGCGAATCGACAGCGATTCGACGAGCGTTCGCATCGCCGGCAGTAGCGCCGATAGCTTCGCAGGGAGCACGTGGCATTCGCGCATGTCGGCGACGTAGCTCGACTTGCGCTCGTGGAATCCGATCAGGACGCCGCCCTTCTTCGGCACGTCGCGCACCGAGAGCCGCGCGCGGTAGCGGTAGCCCCATGCAGGCCCCGCGATCGCGGGCAGAAGCGTTTCCGCGCGCACCTTGCCGATTCGCGCGAGCGCCTCCTCGAGCGCACGTTGCCTGGCGGCAATCTGCAGTGCGTCGTCCGCGTGCTGCAACGTGCAGCCGCCGCAGACGCCGAAATGCGGACAGCGCGGCGCCACGCGGGAAGCATTCGGCCGCTCGATCGCGACGACCCGCGCGATGTCGTAGCTCGGCTTGCGTCGAATGATCTCCGCCTGAATCCGTTCGCCGGGCAGCGCGCCCTCCACGAACACCGCCTTGCCGTCGGCGTGCGCGACGCCGCGGCCGTCCTGGTCGAGCGATTCGATTTCGAGGTTCGTCATCTCGAGCGGCGCGGATTGTACGCGCCGAAGGTGGGTCGTCGCCGGTAGAATGCAGGCATGCAAATCCTCGCGCTCGATACGTCGACGCAATGGTTGTCGGTCGCGCTTTTCGACGGGCGTACCGTCGTGGAAACGCGCGAATGCGCGGCTAACGCGTCGTCCGCGCGCATCCTTCCGGCGATCGGCGAGCTTCTCGCACGCGGCGAAACATCGCTCGCGCAACTCGACGGCATCGCGTACGGCGCCGGCCCGGGATCGTTCACCGGTCTTCGCATCGCGTGCGGCATTGCGCAGGGACTCGCGTTCGGCTCCGACCGGCCGGTGTTCGGCGTGTCGACGCTCGAAGCGCTCGCGCAGGCCGCGTGGCGCGAGCGTGAATGGCTTCGCGTGCTCGCCTGCCTCGACGCCCGGATGCACGAAGTGTACGTGGCGGCATACGAGCGAAAGGACAATGGCTTCGCCGTCGTTCGCGAAGCGGCCGTCTGCAAGCCCGACGAGATCGATGCGGACGGCCTCGATGGCTTTTGCGGTGCCGGCGATGCGTTCTTCACGTATCCGGCGCTTGCGCGACGGCTTGGTCTCGCCGATTGCGACCCATCGCTCATCCCCGACGCGCATTCGATCGCGCAATGCGCGTGGCCGCGCGTGCTTGCCGGCGCCGGCGTTCCCGCCGAACAGGCGCAACCGCTCTATGTGCGCCATCGCGTCGCGCTCACGAGCGCCGAACGCGCCGCCGGACTTCGCCTCTGACGGTGTGCTTCGCATGGCATCGCTGCCCAAGCCCGCTCCGCTTCCGCCAGTCCGCTGGCGTCCGCTCGCCGCGCACGACCTGCCCGTCGTGGCAACGCTGGAAGCGCGCATCCACGCCGCGCCATGGAGCGAGCGCAACTTTCGCGATGCGCTCGCGGCAGGCTATTCCGCACGCGTGGGCGTCTGCGGCGATCGCATCGTTGCCTATGGCGTGCTGATGCTCGGTCCCGGCGAAGCGCAGCTCCTGAATCTTTCCGTCGTCCCCGAGACACGCCGCAACGGCCTCGGTCGCATGCTGCTTGCGCAGTTCATCGACGACGCGCGGCGTTTGGGCGCCGAGCAGCTCTTTCTCGAAGTCCGCGTGAGCAACGTCGGCGCGATCGCGCTCTACGAAGGGGCGAGCTTCGTCGCAGTGGCGCGAAGGGTGCGGTATTATCCGCCCGATCGACGCGGCGGCGCGCGTGAGGATGCGCTCGTCATGCGTCGCGATTTGCGCGCGCACACGATCGAGCCCGGCACGTGATGATTTCGCGCGAAGAAGTGCTGCGCGAGCTCGCGCTCGCGCCGATCTGGCGACTGAAACGACGCGACGCGCCGGCCGAAGCAGTTCCCATGTCGGCGGAGTCGGGCGACGTCGATCCGCGCCGCGCACGAATTTCATCGCTTACGCTCGACGCGCTGGTTGCCGACATCGCGCAATGCCGCGCATGCCGGCTTTGCACGACGCGAAAGCACACCGTCGCCGGCGTGGGCGCCGCCGATGCGTCGTGGATGCTCGTCGGCGAAGCGCCCGGCGCGGACGAGGACGCACAGGGCGAGCCCTTCGTCGGCGCAGCCGGCCAGTTGCTCGACAACATGCTCGCGGCGCTCGGTCTCTCGCGCCAGGCCGGCGTCTTCATCGCGAACGTGCTCAAGTGCCGGCCGCCCGGCAATCGCACGCCGGAGTCGCTCGAGGTCGCGGCATGCAGGCCCTATCTGGATCGTCAGATCGAGCTCGTCGCGCCGGCGCTGATCGTCGCGCTCGGCAGAAGCGCCGCGTGTACGCTGCTCGAAATCGATGCGTCGGTCGCGAGCCTTCGCAACCGCGTGCACCGCTATCGCGGCACGCCGCTGGTCGTCACGTACCATCCGGCCTACCTGCTGCGCACCCCCGGCGACAAGGCGAAGGCCTGGGAGGACCTGCTGTTCGCGCGAAGGACGCTCCGCGAGGCCATTGCCTTGCGTCCGCGGGCCTGAGGCCGCATATTCCGGGGCGGCAGGCAGTCGCCCCACCTTTGACCGGAGGAGGACCATGTTGCGCAAGCTCTGCATCGTGCTCGCGGCCGTCATGACCATGGCGCTTCAGGGATGCGGCTACAACGACTTGCAACGCCAGGACGAAGGCGTCAAGGCGGCGTGGTCGGAAGTGCTGAACCAGTACCAGCGCCGCGCCGACCTCGTGCCGAACCTCGTCAATACGGTGAAGGGCTACGCGCAGCAGGAGCAAACGGTGCTGACGGAGGTGACTAATGCGCGCGCGCGCGTCGGCTCGATCCAGGTCACGCCCGAGCTCATCAACAATCCCGAGGCTTTCCAGAAATTCATCCAGGCTCAGAATCAGTTGCAGGGCGCGCTGTCGCGGCTGCTCGTCGTCACGGAGAACTATCCGCAGCTCAAGTCGGACCAGAATTTTCGCGATCTTCAATCGCAGCTCGAAGGCACCGAGAACCGCATCGCGGTCGCGCGCAACCGTTACATCAAGAGCGTCCAGGAATACAACAGCACGGTTCGAAGCTTTCCGACCAACCTGACGGCGATGGTCTTCAAGATGCCGATAAGGCCGAACTTCACCGTGGCCGACGAGAGCGCGATCAGCACGCCGCCCAAGGTCGACTTCGGCAAAGGCGCAACACCCGCGCCACCTACCGTGCCGGCACCAGGCGGAACGTCACGGGCGCCCGCACCCGGAACGGCGCCCGCGGCTGCGCCAGCGCCCAAGTCCTGACGCGGTTGATCGATCGCACGGGCGAGCGATCGTTGTCGAGATGATTGCGCCAATCGCGCCTTTGCGCGCGCGCCGCTGGCGGCACGCGCACGCGGCGCTGCTCGTGCTGGTTGCACTTGTCATCGCGCAATTCGCATTCGCACAGGACACGTCGTGGACCGTCGACAAGAGCGGGCTCGCGCCGATTCCCAAGCTCGCCGCGCGTGTCACCGACGAGACCAACACACTCTCGGCAAGCGAGCGGCAGGCGCTCGAAACGAAGCTCGCCGATTGGGAGCAGCGGAGCGGCAATCAACTCGTCGTGCTGATCGTGCCTTCGACCAAGCCCGAGCCGATCGAGTCGTATTCGATTCGCGTCGCGGAAGCCTGGAAGATTGGACGCAAGGGCCAGGACAACGGTGCGATCTTTTTGATCGCCAAGAACGATCGCAAGATGCGCATCGAAGTCGGATACGGTCTCGAGGGCGTGCTGACCGACGTGACGTCGCATCGAATCATCGACGAGACGGTCGCGCCGCTCTTTCGTCAGAACAAGTTCGGCGAAGGCATCAATGCGGGCGTCGATCGCATCATCCAGGTGGTGGGCACCGGCGCGCCGTTGCCTGCGAAAGCGCCGGCCCGCGGGCATGGCAACGGCGGCTTCGATTTCGGCACGCTGCTGATCTTTCTTTTTGTCGGCGTGCCGATCGTCGGCGGCATCCTGTCGCGGATCATGGGTAGAACGCTCGGCTCGCTGGTGGGTGGTGGCGCGATCGGCGCCGCGGGATGGCTCATCGCCGGATCGATCGCGATCGGCGTCGGTGTCGGCCTCCTCACGTTCCTCGTGATGTTGTTGTTCAGCGCGGGTAGCGGCCTTGGCGGCGGCATCGGACGCCGCGGTGGCATGTGGATCCCGATGGGCGGCGGATGGGGCGGCGGTGGCTTTGGCGGTGGCTTCTCGGGAGGAGGCGGTGGCGGTGGGTTTTCCGGCGGCGGCGGAAGCTTTGGTGGCGGTGGCGCGTCGGGAGGATGGTGACGATGCGACACGCGCATCGCGTATTGCGCCATGCCGTCATCGATCATTTGTCGGTCCGGCGCGCGTTCCCGCCGGCAGCGCTCACGAAGATCGAGCACGCGATCGCGGCGGGTGAGCAAACACATCGCGGCCAGGTGTGCTTCGCCGTCGAGGGCGCGCTGCCGCCGCTACGCGTGATGCGTGGGCTCACGCCGCGCGAGCGCGCGCTCGAAGTGTTCGGCTTGTTGCGCGTCTGGGATACCGAGGAGAATGCAGGCGTCCTGCTCTATCTGCTTCTCGCCGACCGCAGCGTCGAGATCGTCGCCGATCGTGGCATCGATCGGCGTGTCGACCAGGATGCGTGGCAGGCGATCTGCTCGCGCATGGAATCGGCGTTCCGACAGGGCCGCTATGTCGAAGGCGTGGTGGCCGGCATCGGCGAGATTTCCGCGCTTCTTGCCGCGCAGTTTCCGCGCACCGGAACCGTCGTCAACGAGTTGCCCGACAAGCCGGTCGTGCTTTGACGCGTCTGTGAAGCGGCAGCGTTCTTGAATGAGCCATTACGACGCGCCGGACTTTGCGCGACGATACGCGCTGGGCCGAGGCATGTCGCGGGGCGCGGCGCGAGTATGGATGGACGCAATCCTTGGCGCCATCGGCGGCTCGGAGATACGTTCGATTGTCGACGTCGGCTGCGGCACCTGGCGCTTCCTTCAGGCGTTATCGGACGCGTTTTCGTGTGAGATCGTCGGTATCGATCGATCGCTGCCGATGCTGCGCGAGGCGCAACGCGACGCGGGCGACCGGATGCGCCTCGTATGCTGCGACGCCGAGCGGATTCCCCTCCGCGACGGCGCATTCGACCTGGCGTTCATCTCGATGGCGTAACACCATTTCCGCGCTGCGGGAGATGTCGTACGCGAGATACGCCGCACGCTGCGTCGGCGAGGCTTCCTTTGCCTGCGCAACTCGACGCGCGATGCGATCGATGGCGTCTCGTATCTGCGCTTCTTCCCGTCGGCGCTCGCATACAGCCTGGACAAGCTGCCGTTCCGGAAAGAGATGGTCGAGACGGCGGCGCAGTGTGGTTTCGCCGTTCGCCAACACACGATCATCGATCATGTGTCCGCCGAGTCGAAGCCGGAATATCTCGACAAGATGGCCCGTCGCGTGAACTCCGATCTGGTCGCAACGCCGGATGCCGAATTCGAATCGGGCCTGGAAGCGATGGAGCAGTCGCTGTCGGACCCGAACGCGATCTGGCCTGTCACCGAGCCAATCGATCTTTTCGTTTTCGAGAACGCCGAGGTGGCGTAAGAGCAGCAGGCAGGAATCACAAGCCCTGGGTCGGCTTGTCCATTCCGATCAAATGCAGCGAGTCGTATTGGCGCTGATTCGCACGATGGCGCCAGATGACGAGCAGCATCGTGGCCGTCACGAACAGCCCGAACAGGATGATGGCCGTGCTGACCGACAGGCCCGCACGCACCATCATCGCGTAGAGCCCGACCATGATGAGGATGCCGATATTCTCGTTGAAGTTCTGCACGGCAATCGAGTGTCCTGCGCCCATCAGCACGTGGCCGCGGTGTTGCAGCAGCGCGTTCATCGGCACGACGAAAAAGCCTGCGCACGCGCCGATCGCGATCATCAGGAACATCGCGGTCGGGATGTAGTGGACAAACACCATGAGCATGACGATGATGCCCATCAGCGCGCCGACCGGCAGCGTCCTCACCGACTCGCGGAGCGTCACCAGTCGCGCCGCAGCGATGACGCCGATCACGACGCCGAACATCGCAACGCCCTGCAGCATCGACGCGTGCGACAGATCGAGCGACAGCGCATGCGCCGCCCAATCGATGACGATCAGTTGCAGCGTCGCGCCGGCGCCCCAGAACAGCATCGTCGTAGCAAGCGAGATCTGTCCCAGCCGATCCCGCCACAGGAGCGCCGCGCAGTGCGAGAACTCGCGCAGCAGGAAGAGCGGATTCTTGCTCGGGACGCGGTGATCGACGCCCGTATGCGGAATGAACCAGTTGAACACGGCCGCGACGAAGTAGATCCCGATGATGACGGCGATCGCCGCGTCGGGCGGCGTATCGATCGGAAAGTCGATCAGCGGAAAGTCGAGGCCTAGCAGCGCAGCCGATACGCGCGGCGTGATCAGGAAGCCTCCCGTCAGGACGCCGAGAATGATCGACGCGACCGTCGTGCCTTCCATCCAGCTATTGGCAACGACGAGCTGCGTGGGCGGCAGAAGCTCGGTCAGGATGCCGTACTTGGCCGGCGAATAGGCAGCCGCACCCAGGCCCACGACCGCGTACGCGAAGAGCGGTGGCATATCGATCAGCATCAGCGCGCAACCGATCATCTTGATGGCGTTGGTGATCAGCATCACGCGGCCCTTCGGCATCGAATCGGCGAAGGCTCCGAAGAGCGGGGCGAGCACGACATAGGGCAGCACGAAGAGCTGCTTCAGTGCGGGCGTCATCCACGCCGGTTCGTGCAGCTCGCGCAGAAGTGCGATTGCCGCGACAAGCAACGCCTGATCGGCGAGCGACGAAAAGAACTGCGCCGCGATGATCGTGTAGAAGCCGGGTTTCATCCAATGGTCGACGCCGGCCGCGGCCCCTCGCAATCAAGGACGGTCGCTTTCGATTGTTATAATGCGAACACGCGCGGCCGGCGCTTTATACCATGATCGCATACGCTTTCCCAATGCCGGCGGATGCGCAGCGCCCGCGCTAGCGGCGGCACCCTTTCATTCCCGTTCGATCGCGCATGGCCCGACCGCTCGTCGCGCACATCGATCTTTCGGCGCTCGCGGCGAACCTGGCCTGCGCGCGGCGGCAGGCGAGCGGCGCGCGCGTGTTCGCGGTCGTGAAGGCGGACGCGTACGGACACGGGCTGATGCGCGTGCTACCCGCGCTCGCCGATGCCGACGGGCTCGCGCTGATCGAACTCGACGCGGCGGCGCGCCTGCGCGAGCGGGGCGAGCGGCGGCCGATCCTCCTTCTCGAAGGATTCTTCGAGGAGTCCGAGCTCGAGACCTTGGCGACGCAGTCGCTTGCGAGCGTCGTGCATTGCGCCGAGCAGGTTGCCATGCTCGAACGCGCGACGCTTTCGCATCCGCTCGACGTTTACCTGAAGATCAACACGGGCATGAACCGGCTCGGCATCGCGCCTTTGCAAGCGCGCGCGTTCGCCGAGCGGCTTATGCAATCGCGAAACGTCGCGTCGCTTACTCTGATGACGCATTTCGCGCGCGCCGATGATGCCGAAGGCATCGCGATGCCGCTCGCGCGTTTCGAGTCGGCATGCGAGGGGCTCACGCTTCCGCGCACGCTTGCGAATTCCGCCGCGATCGTGCGCCATGGCGCGGCCGGCGGCGAGGTCGTTCGTCCCGGCATCATGCTCTACGGCGCGACGCCGCTCGCCGATCGCAGCGCGCGCGAGCTTGGCCTGTCGCCGGTGATGACGTTGCGCTCGAAGCTGATCGGCGTGCAGACGCTCGAAGCCGGTGCGAGCGTTGGCTACGGCGCCACGTTTACCGCGACGCGGACGACGCGCATCGGGATCGTCGCATGTGGTTACGCCGACGGCTATCCGAGGCATGCGCCAAACGGCACGCCTGTACTCGTGAGCGGACAGCGGACGCCGATGGCGGGCCGTGTTTCGATGGACATGATCACCGTCGACGTGTCGTCGCTCCCCGATGCGACGGTCGGGAGCGACGTGGTGCTGTGGGGACAGGGACTGCCGGTCGACGAGGTCGCGAATGCCGCGGATACCGTTGGGTACGAGTTGCTGTGCGCGGTCGCGCCGCGCGTGCCGTTCGCCGTGCACGCGCACGGTTCGGGCTGAAAATCGGATCGCGGGACAGGGAGGATCGATCGTGTACGTCGTCGTGACAGGCGCCGCGGGATTCATCGGCTCGAACATCGTCAAGGGACTGAACGCGCGCGGTGAGACCGACATCATCGCGGTCGACAACCTCGCGCAGGGTGACAAGTTTCGCAATCTCGTCGGCTGTCGCATCGCCGACTATCTGGACAAGGACGAATTCATGGTGCGTGTTGCGGAGGGCGATTTCGACGACGACATCGCGACGATCTTCCACGAAGGCGCATGCTCGGATACGACCGCGACCGATGGCCGCTACGTGATGCGCAACAACTACCGCTATTCGGTTGCGCTGCTCACACATTGCCAGGACAACGACATTCCATTCCTCTACGCCTCGAGCGCCGCCGTGTACGGCGCGGGCAGCGTCTTTCGCGAGGAAGGCGAGCACGAAGCGCCGCTCAACGTTTACGGCTACTCGAAGGCGTTGTTCGACGACTACGTTCGGCGTGCGCTGCCTGATCGCACTGCGCAGATCGCGGGCTTTCGCTACTTCAATGTCTACGGACCGGGCGAAGCGCACAAGGGCAGGATGGCATCGGTCGCGTATCACTTCTTCGGCGAATACGAGCGCGATCGCCGCGTGCGATTGTTCGAGGGATCGGGCGGTTACGCGAACGGCGAGCAGCGACGCGATTTCGTCCACGTCGACGACGTCGTCGCCGTGAACCTGCACTTCTACGAGCATGCCGATCGCTCGGGCATCTTCAATGTCGGCACCGGCAACGCGGCGACGTTCAATGCGGTTGCGCGCGCGACGATCAATGCATGCGGCAAACGCGCGGGCGAAGCGCCCCGTACGCTCGACGACCTGATGGGTGAGGGATCGATCGAGTACGTCCCGATGCCGGAAGCGCTCGCCGGGCGCTACCAGAGCTTCACCCAGGCCGACCTCACGCGCCTTCGCGCGGCGCGGTATGAAAGGCCGATGCTCCCGGTCGAAGAAGGCGTTGCGCGCTACGTCGAAAGTCTGATTTCAGGAAGCGAAGCTCGTTCGTAAGCTCGGGTCTCGTTCGTGCGAGCGATGGGCGTCCAGGCCCTCGCCGCGCGGCGAAACTTCCCTTGACCACGAAGGAGCTATCCATGATCCGTTTGTTGCTTGCATTCGCGCTTGCGCTCGCGGCGCCGCTCGCCGACGCAGCGCTCAATCTCAACACCGCCACCAAGGAGGAGCTCGTCGCGCTTTCCGGCATTGGTCCCGCCAAGGCACAGGCGATTCTCGACTACCGCACCCAGCACGGTGGCTTCAAGTCGGTCGACGAGCTGAAGGACGTCAAAGGCATCGGCGCGCGCCGCTTCGAGAAGCTCAAGTCCGAGGTGACGGTCGCACCCGCGAACGTCAAGACGGCCGCACGCGAGGCAAAGCCGGCCGTTGCGTCGAAGCCCGACGCGAAACCGCGCAATTGACGAGAGGCTGGGCCACGCGGAAGCGTGGCCCCGGTGGCTACCGCACCGCGCGGACTTCGATGGCGCGCGACTTGTCGTACAGGGTTTCGGGCGCGATGTCGAGATGCCCTGGCCAGCACACGGTGTCGAACGCGACGAACGCCTGTCGGAACAGTTGCGGGTCCTTCAGGCGCTGGAACACTCCTTTCTCGAGATAGGGGCGCGCGTCGAAGATGCGCCGTTCCCCAGTGCTGAACTCGATCTCGAGATGAAAATTGTCTCTTACGGGCACTCTCGTTACAGATTCCATGACGCTTCCTCATCGCAGCGGATCGATGGAGAACGTGGGCAGGCCGTTCACTGCAAGTTCCCAATCCGCCAGAAGTTCATCTCGATGAATCTCGATCCACGCTTGAACAAGACGTGCCTTTGGATTCGGGATCGAGCCGACAATGATCGACCCGGTCCGTGATGGACAACACCGCCTCCTGTCCTTGATATTTGGCATGGATATGCGGCAGGCCATGCCGCTCGTCATCGAAGAAGTACGAGTAGATGACGATGTCGAAGAACGAGCTTATGGTGAGCATAGCGCTCCCCCTTCCAGTGAATTTGACCCGGCCACGGTCCTTGCAATGGAATCACCTTCGGCCATGCGTAACAACCGGCGATCGCGTGCGCGGAGTGCCGCCAGGCGCGCATGTCCGCTACAATCGTCGGATGCGCTACGCGACGCTCTCCGACGCCGTTGGTAACACGCCGCTCGTGCGGCTCACGCGCCTGCCCGGCAACACGTCGAACGTCATTCTCGCCAAGCTCGAGGGCAACAACCCTGCCGGCTCGGTCAAGGATCGGCCCGCGTTGTCAATGGTGGTGGAGGCGGAGAAGCGCGGCACGATCAAGCCGGGCGATACGCTGATCGAGGCCACATCGGGCAATACCGGTATCGCGCTCGCGATGGTCGCGGCGATGCGCGGCTACCGGATGGTGCTCGTCATGCCCGAGAGCCAAACCGAGGAACGCGTTCAGACGATGCGCGCGTACGGCGCCGAGCTCGTCCTTACGCCCAAGGCGGGGGGCATGGAAGCGGCGCGCGACATCGCGACGCGGATGCGCGACGAGGGCAAGGGCAAGATCCTCGACCAGTTCGCCAATCCCGACAATCCGCTAGCGCACTATCGCGGGACCGGGCCCGAGATCTGGCGCGACACCGATGGCAGGATCACGCACTTCGTCTCGGCGATGGGGACGACCGGCACGATCATGGGCGTGTCGCGGTTCCTGAAGGAGCAGAACCCGTCGATCGAGATCATCGGCGCGCAGCCCGAGGAGGGCTCGCAAATTGCCGGCATTCGCAAGTGGCCGCCGGCCTATCTGCCGAAGATCTTCGATCCGAAGCGGGTCGATCGCACGGAGAACGTTTCGCAGGCCGATGCCGAAAACATGGCGCGGCGCCTCGCGCGCGACGAAGGCATCTTCTGTGGCATCAGCTCCGGGGGCGCCTGCGCCGTGGCGCTGCGCATTTCGCAATCGCTCGAAAACGCGACGATCGTATTCATCGTCTGCGATCGCGGAGACCGCTATCTGTCGACTGGCGTCTTTCCCGCCTGATCGCATGCCGCCGAGCCCGCGCGCGCCGGGCACTTCGTTCGCGCGCGCAAGATGAGCGCCGCCGAACCGCTGCTCGCCTTCGACATCGAAACGGTGCCCGACGTCGCGGGCATCCGCCGCATTCACGACATTGACACTCACGTCGATGACGACGGCGTGCTCGCGTGGTATTCGCAGCGGCGCCGCGCGGGCACCGGCAACGACTTCGCGCCGTTCCATCTGCAGAAGGTCGTGGCGATCGCATGCGCGATGCGCGACGCTGCCGGCGTGCGGATCTGGTCTATCGGCGATCCGGCCGACCCGGAGCCCGAGCTGATCCGACGCTTCTTCGACGGCATCGAGAAGTACACGCCGCAGCTCGTCTCGTGGAACGGAGGCGGCTTCGACCTGCCGGTGCTGAACCACCGCGCGCTCATCCACGGCATCACCGCGTCGCGCTACTGGGATTGGGGCGACGACGACAAGGAGTTCCGCTTCAACAATTACCTTGCGCGCTACCACACGCGCCATCTCGACCTGATGGACGTCATGGCGCAATACCAGCTTCGAGCGAGCGCGGGCCTGGACGCGATCGCGCGTCTTTGCGGCTTTCCCGGCAAGATCGGCATGGACGGCAGCGAAGTCGCCGCGGCGATCGCTGCGGGCCGCATCAACGACGTGCGCGGCTACTGTGAATGCGACGCACTGAACACCTACCTTGTCTACCAGCGGTTCCGATTGATGCGCGGCGAAATCGACGCGAGCGGATACGCCGGCGAAATTTCGCTCGTGCGCGAGCGCGTCGGTGCATCGGAGGCCGCGCACTGGCGGGCGTTCGTCGCGAAATGGGACACTGCCGCGGGGTGATCGGGCGCTTCCACGCGGCGTTTCACGTTCGTACGATCGGCAGCGATGCGAAACGCCCGCCCAAAACGTTGCGCGAATCGACGCCCCACCACGTGTCGAGCGCGGTGGCGTAAATGCTGCGAAAGTCGATCGCGTAGGGCGGATTGCTCTGCGGCGTGAGCGAGGCGAGGTTCGGTGCTTCGCCATGAATTCCGCCGCGGACACGGCGACCGAGCGCGAAATGCACGCTGCTGGTGCCGTGATCCGTTCCGCCCGACGCATTCTCGTGCGGGCGTCGGCCGAATTCGGCGTAGGTGAGAATCAGCGCGTCGTCGTAGCGCCCGACTTCCGACAATCCGCGCGCGAGCGCGTCGAGTCCTTCGGCGAGCTCGCCGAGCAGCCGCGCCTGAGTGCCGGCCTGATTCGCGTGGGTGTCGAAACCATTCAGCGTCAGGCGAACTACGGCGACACCCTTCGAGCGTGCGACGACTTCGCATGCGGTGCGGACCTCGGCGCCGAAGCCGCTCGCCGGAAAGGTCGTTGCGAGCGGAGCACCGGGCGAAAGTTGCGCGGCTGCGTGCGCGATATCGGCCTCCGTACGGAGGATGTGCGCGAGCGCGGGTGTCTGCGCGGCATGCGTTTCCTCCGCGAAGATTGCAGGAGACGCGAGGCGCGCCGCGCCGCCGATCGTGATCGCGCGCGCACCGCCGGCAAGCGGTCCGAGATCGTACGATCCAATGACGAAACCGTCGGCGGCAAAGTCGGCGGGCGGCCGCACCGATGCGAATGCGCGCGAAAGCCATCCGTCGCGCAGGTACTGGTCGCTTCGCGACGCCGTATCCCAGATCTCGATCGAGCGGAAATGCGAGAGATTCGGCTGCGGATAACCGACGCCTTGCAGCACCGCAAGCTCACCGCGCTTCCAGTACGGAAGAAGCGGTGCGAGCGCCGGATGGAATGCCGCACGATCCGACAATGGCAACGCGGCATCGGCCTTGATGGCGAGCGTCGGGCGCAGCGCGTAGTACGCGGTATCGCGATATGGAACGAAAGTGTTCAGTCCGTCGTTGCCACCCTTGAGCTCGACGAGCACCAGAAGCCGCCGATACGATGGCGGCGTCGCATGCGCGAGTTGCGACTGCGCCGGCTGTGCGCGTTCACCGGAGGACGACGACGTAATCGCCCGCGAGGCATCGGCACAAGCTGTCAGCGCGAACGTTCCTGCGATCGGACCGCAGGCTGCCGCGCCCGCGAGGTTGCGAATGAATCGACGACGCGAAGCATGCATGGCGCGGTGCTACTTCAACTCGTACACGGGATCCAGCATCGCCGCCCTCAGCTCGGCCGCGGGGTCGCGCTCCGCGGTCGCCTCGGCGACGCCGGCGCTGACCGGCGGCAATGCGAGGAGCACGTGCTGCCATTCGCCGGATTTCGCTTTCATCGGCTCGCTTGTCATCGCGCCCCAAGCCTCGCGCGTGACACGACCGATGAACTGTTCCCGCACGAGCAGCGTTGCGCTCGTGATCCATGCGTCACCGCCCGGCCAGCCGCGAACGTTCGGCGGTGCGAACAGCGCCTCGCCCATGCGATTCGTCGCGACGACAGCGGGACGCAGATCGTCGGTGTCGATGCGAAGCACGCGAAGTGTCCCGACGACGAGCTCGACCGGGCTCTTGACGAGCGTGCCGCGATTCTTCGTATCCCAGAATGCATCGGACAGCAGAAGCGTCCGCAAGGCGGTCTTGATGTCGTAGTGCGATGTGCGAAATGCGTCGGCGATGCGCGCAACTTCGTGCGCATCGGGCGCGGGCGACACGAATTCGCGCCACAGCTTCGTGACGATGAACGTCGCGGTTTCGGGACGCGCGAGCAGCACGTCGATGGCGCCGTCGGCGTCCAGACGTCCGTGTACGCCGAGCATCGTCTTTTCGCCATCGTCGTGGCGGCGAGGACGGTAAAGCGCGCGATCGTTCGCGCGATCGACGACGAATCCCGTGAATGCGCGCGCCGCGTCCGCGACGTCGGCTTGCGTGTAATGACCCTCGCCCAGCGTGAAGAGCTCCATCGCCTCGCGCGCGAAATTCTCGTTCGGCGCCCCTTCGCGATTGCGCCCACCGTCCAGCCAGACGAGCATCGCGGGATCCTTCGCCACGGCGTGGAGAAGTGTGGCGAAGTTGCCGAGCGCCTCGTGTCGAAAGAGCGCGTTCTGCTGATACATGAGCCGCGCATCGCGCACCTTCTGCACGCCGGTCGCGAAGTGGTCATGCCAGAACAGGGTCATCCGCTCGGTGAGCGGTGAGTCGGTGGCGCACATCTCGGCGAGCCACCAGCTTCGCAACGCCTGCACGTGCGTGCGTTCGTGTTGCCGAAGCGCCTTGCGCTCGTCCTGGCTCATGCCCGGATGCGCACGCTCGTCCGAGGGCGTTGACGTTAGCGTGAAGGTTGGCGGAGCCAGCGTCGGCGTCGTAGGCGCGCCGGCGAGTAGCGCGTCGACGGCCTCGGCGCGCGTGCGTCCCTCTAAGGCGTGCACCTCGGCGGGCGTGGGTCCGAAGCCCGTTCGCGCGAGAAGATGACGCGCATCGTCGAAGGAAAGGCGCGCCCCGCCATCGGCGTGCGCGACCGCCGCGATGCACATCGCAATCAGGCAGGCGAACACGCGGCTCGCGCGATCGGGGGAAGGGAAGGATGGCATCGGCGATGGGCCTGGCTCGCTTTCGAGCCTAACGCCGATCCGCGCCTGGCGTTGACGGTGCGGCGACGAAAGGATGCAAGCAGATGTAACGGCTACAGCGACAGCGTCCCGCGACCGATTTCTACGACACGGCCCGACACGCGGATCGAGCGATCCGTCTCCACGGCAAGGCCGAGCCTGCACGGCCTTCCGACCGCCTCGCCCTGGTCGATCGCAAGCCGCTGCGGCAGCGGCGCGCCGGTGACGAGCAGGTAGCCGCCGAGGTTCGCGCAAGCGGACCCGGTGCCGGGGTCTTCGGCGATGGCGCCATATTTGGAAAAGAAGAAACGCGCGAGCACGCGATCGCTCTCGCGCGCGAAGACGTACGCAAGCGCGCGGTCGCCGTTGCTTGCGTGCTCGAGCAGCGCCGCAGGCGAAGGACGCGCCCGTCGTACCGCATCGAACGATCGGAGCGGAATCACCAATTGCTCGCTGCCGGTGTCGATCCAGAGCGGCGCAAGCGATGCGTCGAGATCGTCGGCCGCGAGCGCGAGCATCGCCGCGAGATCTTCGCGCGACGCCGCGGCGCGAGGATCCTTGGGCGCATTCGCGGTCAGCGTCCATACATCGCCATCCGCGCTCACCGGAATGACGCCCGCCTGCATCTCGAGCGTTACGCGATTGCCGCCGGCAAGCGCGCGCACGACGTGCGCGGTGCCGAGCGTCGGATGCCCGGCGAACGGCATCTCGAACGCCGGCGTGAAGATGCGCACGCGCCGCGTCGCGATCGTCGATGGCGTTACGAACGTCGTCTCGGACAGGTTGAACTGGAGCGCGATCGCCTGCATGGTCGGCGCGTCGAGCCCGCGCGCGTCTCCCAACACCGCGAGCGGATTGCCGGCGAGCGGTGCTTCCGCGAAGACATTCACGATGCGAAACGCGTAGTCGCTCATACGATGCGGTCGAGCAATTGTCGCGCTGCGGCACGAAACGCCGCGTCGTCGACGCCGTTCACGTGCACCACGCCGGCGTCTCGCAGACGAGGAAAATTGCGCTTCGCCGCGCGCGCATACGAAGGATCATAGTGCAGCTCGAGCAGATCGTCGACGAGCGCACCCCGTTCGCCACGCGCCGCCATCGCCTGCCATCGCGCCATCACTTCCTTGCCGTGCAGCTTCGCGAGCGGTTCGAGCAAGGTCGAGAGCTGGTCGGGATCACGCGCGAAATGCTCGTAATCGGCGTCGAGCATCGCCACGCGCGCGCGTTTCGGCACGTCGAGCCGGACGCAGGGCGACGCGCGCATTGCTTCGAGCAGCGCGTCCGGAACCTGCAGGCGCCCGATGCGCCGGCTCTCCGCCTCGACGAATGTGGGCAACGATGCATCAAGCCTGCAAAACGCGGCGTAGAGTGCGCTTTCGAATGCCTTCTGCGAGGGCTGCGGCGCGCCCGGAATGTCGCCGAGCAGTGATCCGCGGTGCCGCGCGAGCGTCTCGAGATCGAGGACCTTTCCGCCTTCCGCCGCGATCGCTGCGATGAGTCGCGATTTTCCCGAACCCGTGGGCCCGCAAACGACCCGATAGCGAAACTGGCGCGGCCATTGCGCGAGCAGCGCCACGACATGCCGGCGATAGGCGCGATAGCCGCCGTCGAGCTGCACCGCGCCGAATCCGATCTCGTTCAGCACGTGAACGAGCGCACGGCTGCGCTGTCCGCCGCGCCAGCAGTAGACGAGCGGCGTCCAGTCGCGCGGCTTGGCCTGCACGTGCGTCTCGACGATCCGTGCGATGTTGCGCGCGACGATGGCTGCGCCCGCCTTGCGCGCATCGAACGCCGACGTCTGGACGTACATCGTTCCGACCATCGCGCGCTCGGCATCGTCGAGCACGGGCAGGTTGAGCGCGCCGGGTATGTGATCCTCGGCGTATTCGCCGGGCGAGCGGACGTCGATGCGTTCGGTAAACGATCCAATGTCGTCGACCGATGCGCGATGCGCGAAGCGCGGCGGCGGCCCGGGGGGCAACGGCGCATTCATGGCGTCATGGACTCGGTCCAATCACCGCTTCGAAAGCAGCGGCGCGAGCGCCGGCCACACGTTGTCGACGACATGCGGCTCGGCCGATGCCTTGGGATGAATGCGGTCTTCCTGGAATTGCGAAAGATCCTCGCCGAAGCCCTCGAACATGTACGGCGCGAGCGCAACGCCACGCGCTTTCGCGACATCGGCGTACAGCGCCTCGAAGCGTCGCGCGTAGGCACTGCCGTAGTTCGGCGGCACCTTCGTGCCGACGAGCAGCACCTTCGCGTGCGCTGCTTGCGCATCGCGGACCATCGCGTCGAGGTTCGCGCGGGTTGCGTCGAGATTCCCGCCGCGCAATGCATCGTTGCCGCCGAGCTCGATGATGACGATCGACGGATGGTACTGACGCAGCAGCGCCGGCAGCCGTGCGCGTCCGCCAGCCGTCGTGTCGCCGGAGATCGATGCATTGACGACGTTTTCGCGGCGACCCTCCTGCGCAAGGCGCGTACCGAGCAGGTCGACCCAGCTTTCCCCGCGCGCAAGCCCGAGGCCTGCCGAGATCGAATCGCCGACGACGAGGATGATCGGCGGGTCCGTGGCCGCCGCGGCCGAAAGCGCCGCGCAGGCGACGAGCAGCGCGAAGCCTTGGAGAACAAGCGTGCAACGCACGCATTTCAGCCATCGCGAAGACAGGTTCGACATCGGTCGATTGTAGCGTCCGGGAAACACGCAGCCGAACGGCAAGGGCACCAATCGCGCCGCGTAGAATCGAACGCCGATGCACCCCATCATCAGGGCGGATCGCCTGTCGAAAGTGGTTCGAAGCGGCGATTCGCCGCTTTCGATTCTCGATCGCGTGAGCTTCGACATCGCCGACCGCGAAAGGGTCGCGATCGTCGGCGCAAGTGGCTCGGGCAAGACGACGCTGCTCGGCCTCCTCGCGGGTCTCGACGATCCGACCGAGGGTGACGTCATGCTCGATGGCGTGTCGCTCGCCTCGCTCGACCAGGACGGCCGCGCCGCGCTCAGGCAGCGACTGCTCGGGTTCGTGTTTCAATCGTTTCAACTCCTGCCCGGGCTGACCGCGCTCGAGAACGTGATGCTCCCGCTCGAGCTCGCCGACATGAGCGACGCCGCAACGCGTGCACGCGAATGGCTCGCGCGCGTCGGCCTTGCGCGGCGCACGACGCACTACCCACGTCAGTTGTCGGGCGGCGAGCAGCAGCGCGTCGCGATCGCGCGCGCGTTCGCTGGCGAGCCGCGCGTGCTGATGGCCGATGAGCCGACCGGCAATCTCGACAACACCACCGGCATCGAAGTCGCCGAGCTCATGTTCCGGCTCAATCGCGAGCACGGCACGACGCTTCTGCTCGTGACGCACGACGTGAACCTCGCGAGCCGCTGCGAGCGACGAATATCGCTGGCCGCGGGCCGCCTCGTCGCCGACGAGTCGATCGCCGTTCCATGCGAACGTTCCGTCTCGCACTTCGCCTAGCCGCGCGCGATTGGCGCGCGGGCGAGCTGCGCGTGCTGATCGTCGCGATCGTGCTCGCCGTCGCGAGCGTCGGCACCGTCGGCTTTTTCGCCGATCGCGTGAAGCAAGGTCTGTCGAGGCAGGCGAATCTCCTGCTCGGCGCCGATCTGATGGTGAGCGGTGATCGGCCGCTGCCGAACGAGTACGCCGACGAAGCGAAACGCCTGGGACTCGCGACGTCGCCCGCGATCCGCTTCAACAGCATGGTATCGACGCGTGACAGCGAAACGGCGGTGCTGACCGACGTCAAGGCGGTGAGCGATGGCTATCCATTGCGCGGCGCGATCACGATCGTCGATCCGGCGAACGGTACGAAGCATGCGGCGGTGGGCATTCCCGCGCCGGGCGACGCATGGATCGACACGCGGCTTGCCGATCGCATCGGCGCGCACGTCGGCAGCAAGCTTGCCGTCGGCGATGCAACGCTCACTGTGACGGCGATCGTCGCACAGGAGCCCGAGATCGCCGGATTGACGTTCGCGCCGGGCCCGAAGCTTTTGTTGAATCTGCGCGACGTGCCGACAACCCATCTCTTGCAGCCGGGCAACCGCGCAACCTGGCGGCTGCTCGTCGCCGCGCCCAAGCCTGCGCAGGTCGACAACTTCCGCACCTGGCTCGCCGATCGCATTGCCGCCGGGCAGCGCGTCGAAACGGTGCGCGAGCTGCGGCCCGAAGTGCGGCAGACGCTCGATCGCGCCGAGCGATTCCTCGGCCTTTCGGCGCTTGTCGCCGTGTTGCTTGCCGCGGTCGCAGTGGCGCTCGCCGCATCGCGCTATTTGCGCCGCCATCTCGATGCGGCCGCGATGTTCCGCTGTCTCGGCGCGCCCGTGGCACGAACGCTCGCGCTTTTCGTGATCCAGTTCATCGTGTTCGGGCTCGCCGCGAGCGTACTCGGACTCGTTGGCGCGCTCGTCGGGCAGCAATTGCTCGCGATGTTGCTCGCGCATGCGTTCGTCGCGACGCTGCCGGCGCCTTCGGTTGCGCCCGCGGCAGCAGCGCTCGCGACGGGCATGCTCCTGCTGTTGGGCTTCGCGCTGCCGCCGCTTTTCGCGCTCGCGAACGTTCCACCGCTTCGCGTGCTGCGTCGCGACTTGCCGCGCCCGCGTGTGTCGGGCGTCATCGCTTACGCGTGCGGGATCGCGACGATCGCGCTTCTGATCGGCTGGCAGGCGCGCGAAGCGCAAGCCGCCGGCATCATGCTCGCCGGCGTCGCAGCGTTGCTCGTTGCCGCCGCCGTGCTCGCGTTCGCGCTGCTCGCGCTTTTGCGTCGCGTGCCGGCGCGCGGCGTCTCGTGGCGCTTCGGCCTCGCGAATCTTCGGCGTCGCGCGCTCGCATCGAGCCTGTCGATCGGCGCGCTCGCGCTCGGTCTTACGGCGCTTCTGCTGCTCACCGTCGTGCGCACCGATCTCGTGCGCGACTGGCGCGCGAGCCTGCCGCCCGACGCGCCCAATCAATTCCTGATCAACGTGCTCCCTGATCAGGTCGCCGACGCGCATGCATGGCTTGGGCAACGGCTTGCCGTCGATGCGCAATTCAAGCCGATGGTGCGCGGAAGGCTGGTCGAAGTGAACGGTGCGCCGCTCGACACGTCGCATTACACCGACACGCGCGCGCGAAGGCTCGCCGAGCGCGAATTCAATCTGTCGTGGACCGATCGATTGCCCATCGGCAATCGCGTCACGAACGGGCGCTTCTGGCCGGCGGATGCGAAGGGAGCGGATGCGGGCATCTCGCTCGAGGACGGCATTGCGAAAACACTCGGCGTCAAGGTCGGCGATCGCCTGACGTTCGACGCGGGTGGCATCCGGATCACCGCGCCGGTCACGAGCACGCGCAAGGTCGACTGGGACAGCTTTCGCGTCAATTTCTTCGCACTGTTCGCGCCCGGTGCGCTCGACGCGTTACCGGCGACGTATATCGCGGCGTTCCGCGCGCCCGAAGGCGATCCCGGCTGGCTCTCGGGCCTCGTGCAGCGCTATCCGAACATCCTCGCGATCGACGTGGCGGAAATCCTGCGGGAACTGCAGGGGATCGTCGATCGCGTCGCGCAGGCGGTCGAATTCGTGTTCCTCTTCACGCTCGCCGGCGGATTGTTGGTCCTGCAAGCGGCCGTTGCATCGACGCAGGACGAACGGAAGCGGGACGCAGCCATCGTGCGTACGCTCGGTGCATCGCGCGCGCAACTGCGCGGCGCGCACTTCGCCGAATTCCTGCTGCAAGGCGCGCTCGCAGGGCTGCTGGGTGCAACGGGAGCGAGCGCAATCGGATGGGCGCTCGCCGATCGCGTGTTCGACATCCGCTTCACGTTCAACCCGATCATTTTCGCGTACGGCATCGTGGGCGGCGCGCTCGCCGTGCTCGTCGCCGGCTGGCTCGGCACGCGCGAGGTGGTGCGCGTTGCGCCGCTCGCGGTGCTGCGCGAGCTGGCCTGAATCCGAGCCGACCAGTCTGGGGTCAGACACCAGACTCCCGATTCATTTGGGCCAATCTTCTGCCGTTTCCGAGTCTGGTGTCCGACCCAACACTGCGTGTTTTTGTAATAACAGCATAAAATTGCAGTCGGACGGCACAGACTGCAACCCCGATGGACACGATCTCGCAGAGCCTTGCGCTGGCGCTCCACATGGTCACGCACGTCGATCCGCGCCTCGCGCAGATCGTCGGCCTCTCGATCGCCATCAGCCTGACGTCGACGCTGTGCTCGGCGGTGATCGGCTTGCCGCTCGGCGCGGCCATCGGCATCGTGCGCTTTCCCGGCCGCAATCCGCTCGTCGTTGCGCTGAACGCGGCGATGGGATTGCCGCCGGTCGTCGTCGGCCTCGTCGTCTATCTGCTCCTGTCGCGAGCCGGTCCGCTCGGCGAGTTCGGCCTGCTCTTCACGCCGACCGCGATGGTGATCGCGCAGACGTTCCTGATCGTGCCGATCGTCGCGGCGCTGACGCGCCAGGTGGTCGAGGACGCGTGGGTCGAATACCGCGAGCAACTGCGAAGCCTGAATGCTTCGTGGTGGCAATCGACGCTGACGCTTCTGTGGGACACGCGCTTTTCGCTGCTGACGGTGCTGCTCGCGGGCTTCGGTCGCGCCGCCTCGGAAGTGGGGGCGGTGATCATCGTCGGCGGCAACATCGATGGCGTCACGCGCGTGATGACGACGGCGATCGCGCTCGAGACGAGCAAGGGCGACCTGCCGCTCGCGCTCGGCCTCGGCATCGTGCTCGTCTCGCTCGTGATTCTCGTCAACGTCGGCGCACATCTGACGCGACAATGGGCGAGGGCGCGTTTTGGGTGACGTCGAAATCGCCGTGGGTCTGCCGATCGTCGCGCACGACGTCACCATCATGCGTCGCGGCACGCGCGTGCTCGATCGCGTCGGCGCGCGCATCGAGCCGTCGCTTCGTACGTTCATCCTGGGCGCGAACGGCGCGGGCAAGAGCACGCTGCTTCGCGTTCTGCATGGGCTGATCGCGCCCGATTCGGGACGCATTGCATGGGGCGGGTCGACGACGCGGCCGCCGCGACAGGCGATGGTGTTCCAGCGTCCCGTGCTGCTGCGGCGCTCGGCCGCCGGCAACGTACTGCATGCGCTCGCGCTTGCCGGCGTGCGCGGCCGCGAAGCCCGCGCTCGTGCCGACAACGCGCTTTCGCGCGTGGGTTTGAGCGACATCGCCGATCGGTCCGCCCGCGTCCTCTCCGGCGGCGAGCGGCAACGGCTCGCGCTCGCGCGCGCTTCGGCGCTCGCGCCCGAAGTGTTGTTTCTCGACGAGCCGACCGCGAGTCTCGACCCGCCGTCGATGCGGGCGGTCGAGAGCATCGTGGAGGCCGTTCACGCGGGCGGCACGACGATCGTGATGACGACGCACAGCCTTGCGCAGGCGAAGCGTCTTGCGGATAGCGTCGTCTTCATGTCGGCGGGGCGCGTGACCGAGCACACGGACGCCGCGACGTTTTTTGCCTGCCCGCGGTCGCCCGAAGCGAGAAATTTTCTCGAGGGAGAACGTTTGTGATCGAAAAGAGGATGCCGGTGATATCGAATTGGTCGAGAAATATCGGAAGCGCGTTCCTACTGCTCTTCGCTACGCAAGTGTTCGCGCAGCACCCGTTCATCACGGTCGCGTCGACGACATCGACCGAGCAGTCGGGGCTGTTCGGCCATCTGCTGCCCGCGTTCACGAAAGACACCGGCATCGACGTGCACGTCGTCGCCGTCGGCACCGGACAGGCGCTCGACATCGGTCGCCGCGGCGATGCCGATGTCGTGTTCGTGCACGACAAGGCGGCAGAGCTCGAGTGGCTCGCCGAGGGCAATGGCGTCAAGCGCTATCCGGTGATGTACAACGATTTCGTGCTGATCGGCCCGAAGTCGGATCCCGCGCGTGTCGCGGACGGCAGGGACATTGCCGTTGCGTTCCAGAAAATTGCCGAAGCGAAGGCGCCGTTCGTCTCGCGCGCCGACAAGAGCGGGACGTACGCGGCGGAGCTCAGGCTGTGGAAGGACGCCGGCATCGACATCGCGAAGGCGAAGGGGCCGTGGTATCGCGAGACCGGATCGGGCATGGGCCCCGCGCTCAACACGGCGTCCGGCATGAACGCGTACATCCTGTCCGATCGCGGCACGTGGCTCAACTTCAGAAACCGCGGCGACCTCGAGATCGTCGTCGAAGGCGACAAGCGCCTCTTCAATCAGTACGGCGTGATGCTCGTGAATCCCGAAAAGCACCCGAGCGTCAAGAAGGACCTCGGGCAGAAGTTCATCGACTGGCTTGTCTCGAAGCGCGGCCAGGAGGTGATCGCGAGCTACAAGATCGGCGGCAAGCAGTTGTTCTTTCCGAATGCAGGGACCGACGCCTGATGTCGAACGTCGTGGCGTCGCGGCCGGTGCGCGACGACGGTTTGGCGTCTTCGTGTGTGCTGCAGGTTGGGGCCACGGCGCGGCCCGTTACCATTCGGCTCATTCCACTGTCCCCCTCATCGCCTGCTCGACCGATCGTGGCTCGCGCCTTCGCTTCCGATTTGACGCCGTTTCGCGCTTCACGGGGAACCAACGCATCCGACGTCAAGGCGCGCGTGACGCTCGTCGCCGCACTGTTCGGTCTCGTGGCCTTTTCGCTGCTCGCGCTTTGTGCCGGCCGTTATCCGCTGACCCCCGACGATGTCGTGCGCGTGCTCTGGCGCCACACGACGGGAAGCGTTGCGGCGAACACGGCCGACGCAATCGTCTGGCAAATACGCCTGCCCCGCATAGGCGTAGCGATGCTCGTCGGCGCCGCGCTTGCGTCGGCCGGAACCGCATATCAGCATCTGTTTCGCAATCCGCTCGTCGCGCCCGATACGCTCGGCGTTTCGTCGGGCGCGGCGCTCGGCGCCGTGCTTGGCATCTTCCTCGGCGCGGGCTTTCTCGTGATCGAGAGCGCCGCGTTCGTCGGCGGGCTCGCGGGGGTTGGCGCCGTGATGATCATCGCCGCGCGGCTTCGTGCGCACGATCCGATCGTCACGCTGATCCTGACCGGCATCGTGGTCGCGAGCCTGCTCGGCGCAGCGATCTCGATACTCAAGTATCTCGCGGATCCGTACAACGAGCTGCCGGCGATCACGTTCTGGCTGATGGGAAGCTTCGCATCGTCGTCGCCTGCCGAAGCGACGAGCCTGCTGCCCGCCGTGGCGCTTGCGCTCGTCGTGCTGTTCGCCCTCGCGTGGCGCATCAACGTGCTCGCGCTTGCCGAGGACGAGGCGCGCGCGCTCGGCATCGATGCGAAGCGCCTGCGCGCCGTGGTCGTCGCGGCCGCGACCCTGGCGACGGCCGGGAGTGTCGCCGTGTCGGGCATCATCGGCTGGGTGGGCCTGGTGGTTCCCCATATGGCAAGGCTCGTCGTGGGCCCCGAATTTTCGCGCCTCCTGCCCGTCGCGGCGATCTTCGGCGCAGCATTCATGCTCCTGATCGACACCATCGCACGAACGATCGCACCGATCGAGCTGCCGCCCGGCATTCTCACGGCCGTCGTCGGCACGCCGGTGTTCATCGCGCTTCTCGCGCGAACGCGGCGCGTGTTCTAGTGGCCTGTAACGGGGGAATCGGTAGTGAACGAAAGTGGTATGGCGCCGCTATTCGCGCTGAGTGCGAGGTGCCGTTGCGAAGCATTGGTTGATCCCCTTGCGAGCAAAGGCAACAAAGCAATCGGCGCGAAGAGCAAGCCAGACACTACCGATTCCCCCGTTACAGGCCACCAGTGACCGACTACGCAAGCGAAGCCAATTGCTCGACGTTCGCGACCTCGCGTTCGGCATCGGTGCACGGCGCATCGGCGCCGGTGTCTCCTTCACGCTCGCGCCCGGCGAAACGCTTGCGGTGCTCGGCGGCAACGGCGCTGGCAAGACGACGCTCTTTCGCACGCTGCTCGGCTTGCTGCCCGTGCAGGGCGGCATGCTCGCGATCGACGGAGAGGAAGTGGCCAGGCTCGCGCCTGCGAAGCGCGCACGAAAGCTGGCGTACGTGCCGCAGCAGCACTCGTCGGCGTTCGGCTTCAGCGTGCTCGAAGCGGTGCTGATGGGACGCGCAGCACGAATCGGTGTGTTCGCCCGGCCTGGACGCGGCGATTACGACGTTGCCTATGCCGCGCTCGACACGCTTGGCATCGGCACGCTCGCAACGCGCGCGATCAACGAAGTGTCGGGCGGCGAACGACAACTCGTGATGATCGCGCGTGCGCTTGCGCAGGCCGCGCCCGTGCTCGTGCTCGACGAGCCGACGACGAGCCTCGACTTCGGCAATCGCTTGCGCGTGCTCGCGGAGGTCGATCGATTGCGCGCGCGCGGGATGACGATTCTGTTCTCGACGCACGAGCCCGACCAGGCGCTCGCGCACGCCGATCGCGCGTTGCTGCTCTTCGATGGCCGCATGCTGGCGTTCGACAGCGTCGAGCGCGCGCTGACGCCGGAGAATATCGAGCGTCTCTACGGCACAAAGGTGCAGCTCGTGAAGATCGACGAACGCTCGTATGCGTGCGTTCCACGGTGCTGAACAGGCTGTCGTGCACAGTGTTTGCTCGAAAGCGTGCGCGCATGCGACAGCCCCCGGAGCCCGACGAGCGTACGTTCGTCGCCGGCCGCGCCAACGCCTTCGCGATCGCGCATACTTATGACACCGGCATAACGAGTGCCGGCACGATCATAGCTACGCGAACAGTGCGCGTCCGAGCACACAAATCCGGTGTCGATCATGTCGTCGAGCAAATCGAGCAGCATTCACAAACGCAAGCTTGCGGCCGCGCTCAGGAAGATGGGCACGTCGCTCGCCACGCATACCAATTCAACTTTCAAGCCCACGGGCATGGCGTCGAAAGCGCTAGAGGAATTCAAGGCGCGGCGCGCGGCCGAGAAACTCGGCCTCGTACCGCCCGAAAAGTCCAAGGTCGTCGAGCGCTACGAGATCGACGTCGATAGCGCGACCGTCACGAAACTGCCGCTTCGCGTCAAGACGCGCTGACGAACAGCGCGCCGCAGGCAATGCGGCGTTCCGGTAATGGAATAAGCGGTCGGCGTCGCGGCTCCGTAACACGCGACCTCGCCGCGTCAGGTCGTCAGCGCTGCCGCCGTTGCGGACGTCCCGCGAGAACTGGCGGACTTTCCGCGACCCTCCGACTTCCCGGACAATGGCATCCGGAGGGCTGCCGCCCATGCTGAATGCCGCATCGACCCAAACCCTCACCTTCCTCTTCACGGACATCGAGGGCAGCACGATGCTGTGGGAGCACGCTCCGAATGCGATGAGGGCTTTCCTCGCATGGCACGACGGCGTCTTGCGTTCGGCCATCGAATCGTCGGGCGGACATGTCTTCAAGACCACGGGCGACGGTGTGTACGCGGTTTTCGGCACCGCGAAGGACGCAATCGCGGCGTGCGTTCACGCGCAACGCGATCTGCAGGAAGCCGCGATCGGCGCGCCAGGCGCCACGACGCAAGCGCCCGAACCGCCGATCAGGATCAGAGTGCGTATGGGCTTGCACAGCGGCGCCGCCGAGCACCGCGACGGCGATTATTTCGGAGCGCCGTTGAATCGCGCTGCACGCATCATGTCGGTCGCCCACGGCGAGCAGGTGCTGCTTTCCTCGACGACGGCGGAGTTGCTTCGCGGCGACCTTCCCGATGGCGTCACGCTCCGCGAAATGGGAGAGCACCGGCTCAAGGGCTTGCCCAATCCTGAGCGACTTCTCCAGGTCGTCGCATCCGGATTGCGCGCGGATTTTCCGACGTTGATCTCACAGGCCGTCCACAGTCTCCCCGCTGAACGCGATGCCTTCGTGGGGCGAGACGATTCGCTCGCGGAATTGGCAAAGCGCTTACGCCGAGACGGGCGGCTCGTGTCGGTCCTCGGTGTCGGCGGCACCGGCAAGACACGCCTCGTCACGCGCTTCGGCTGGAGCGCGCTCGATGCCTTCCCGGGTGGCGTCTGGTTCTGCGATCTCTCCGAGGCGAGAACGTTGGATGGCATCCTCCACGCCGCCGCGGAGGGTCTCGGTGTCCCGCTTGGCAGCGACGAGCCGGTCACGCGCATTGGCAACGCGATTGCCGGACGTCGCCAATGCCTCGTTATCCTCGACAATTTCGAGCAGGTCGCGCGTCTCGCCGAAGAAACGCTCGGCCGATGGTTGAACCGTGCGAGCTTCGCCCGATTTCTCGTCACGACGCGCGAAGTGCTCGGGCTGCCCGGCGAGGAGATTCTCGCACTCGGGCCGCTGCCAACGCACGATGCGTCCGCTCTGTTCGTGAAAAGAGCGGAAGCAGCGAAGCCCGGCTTCGTGTCGAGCGCCGAGGATCAGGCGGCGATCGGCCCGCTCGTCAAGCTGCTGGACGGTCTGCCACTCGCCATCGAGCTTGCTGCCGCGCGAGTACGCGTGATGCCGCCACGCGCGCTGCTGGCGCGCATGAGCGACCGCTTCAAGCTCCTGTCTTCGGTCGGCGGGCGTCTCGATCGTCAGGCGACGCTGCGCGCGGTATTCGACTGGTCGTGGGACCTGTTGTCGTTGCCGGAGAAAGCGGCGTTGGCGCAGCTTTCGGTGTTCGAGGCCGGCTTTACGCTCGAAGCAGTGGAAGCCGTGCTCGATCTCGACGGCGGCAATGACGCGCCGTGGGCGATCGACGTGCTCCAATCGCTCGTTCAGAAATCGCTTGTCAGGGAGGTGGCGGACGATCGCTTCGACCTCCTGGTCAGCGTGCAGGAGTACGCGGCCGAGCACCTGCGCACGACGGAGCGTTATGCGGGCAGCGGGCCCGCGGCGGCGCGAGCGGCCGAGATCAGGCACGGCGCTTACTTTGCGTCGCTCGAGCAGCCGACCCTGGTCAAGGATGCCAGCGCGGAGCTCGACAATCTCGTCATTGCGTGCCGTCGCTCCGCGGCGCGCAATGAGGCGACGACGGCCGCCAGGACATTGCAGGCCGCGTGGAGCGTACTCGCCTTGCGCGGGCCGTTTCGAGTCGGCGTCGAGCTCTCCTCGCTGGTCCAGGCGATCCCCGGCCTCGAGCCGGGTACGGCCGCGATCGTGTACGGGGTTGCCGGCTCCGCACTGCGGCTCCTCGGGAAGGTCGCCGACGCGCGCATCGCACTGGAAAAATCGCTCGAACAAGCTCGCGAGGCACGCGACCGTGCCTGCGAGGCCCGGGCACTGTTGAACCTCGGCGCCCTCGATATTCACGGTGGTCGTACGCAATCAGCCCACGAGGTTCTCGAGCTCGCGCTCGCTGCCGCACGCGATCTGTCCGACTGCGCGCTGGAAAGCGAAGCGAGAAACAAGCTCGGAACCCTGCAAATCTCGCTCGGCAAGGCGGACGACGCGCTGCCTCACTTCGAGGCTGCGCTCGGTCTCGCGAGGAAAGCGCGCGACGCACGACGCGAAGTGAGCGCGCTCGGCAACCTCGGAACGATAGAAGTCTCCGGCGCAAGCAAGGCACGCTTCCATTGCGAAGCAGCGCTTGCCATGGCGCGAACCCAGGGCGACCGGATGATCGAAAGCAACACGCTATGCAATCTGGGGCTGCTGAACTACCTCGAAGGAAGATTCGAGGACGCCCGGGAGCACCTCGACATGGGATTGGTCGTGGCGCGAGAAATCGGCAATGTCGAGGCCGAGGGCATCGTGCTTTGCAACCTCGGTATGGTTCATGACGCGCTCGCCGAGCTCGACGAGGCGGAGAGCCATTACGATTCCGCTCTTGCCATCGCGCGCGAGTTCGAGCTTCGGCGCCTGGAGGGACAAATCCTCGGCTACGCCGGCGTCCTCTCCGCGCGCCGCGGCAAATTCGACGAGGCGCGTAGCCGTCTGGATGCCGGAGAAACGCTGCTCCGCGCAGTGTCCGATCGAGCAAGCGTCGGCATTTTGCTTTGCAATCGATGCGAAGCCGAGCAGCTTGCCGGCTCGTCTTCGGCGGCGACCGCCGCGCTTGGTGCCGCCGAGGAGATCGCCGCCGAGGTTTCGGCAGGAGACGACTCGGAGTTGGGTTTCGCGCTTTCGCGCCTGCGGCGTGTCGCTGCGTAAAGCGCTACGGGTTTCGGCCCGGACGTTCCGATCGAAAGAACCCGCTGTGCAAATGGAGCGTCGAAGGATCGCTTCGATCAGCGACGAGCGTACTTGCGGATTCGGTTTGCAGCTCGAAGCGGTGCGGCGACGCTGGCCCGCGTATCGATATGCCGAAACGTGATGCGGCCTTTGCTGAGATCGTAGGGCGAGATCTCCAGGGAAACCTTGTCGCCCGCGATGATGCGGATGTGATGCCTTCGCATCTTTCCCGCGCTGTAAGCAACCAGGTCGTGTCCGTTGTCGAGCGTGACGCGATAGCGCGAATCGGGCATGACTTCAGCCACCACGCCGTTCATTTCGAGAAGTTCTTCTTTGGCCATCAGGATTCCTGCTGCGAATGAATGAAAAAGGCCCGGCAACCCGCCGGGCCTCGTTGCATGGGCGCGTCGTCTTTTGCGAATGCGCCCTGTCGGGCCGCAGGGTCAGGCGTCCGAGCGAATGTTGGACGCCTGTTGCCCCTTGGGGCCCATACTGACGTCGAAGCTGACGCGTTGACCTTCCTTCAGCGTTTTGAAGCCCTGTTCCTGAATTGCTGAAAAATGCGCGAAGAGATCTTTGCCACCGTCCGCGGGCGTGATGAAGCCGAAGCCTTTGGACTCGTTGAACCACTTAACCGTGCCTGTTGCCATGTCTTGATTTCCTGAATGAACGATAAAGGGGACACTGCCCCTGGATAGGGCGAAAATCAAGATGGCAGGTGAGGAAGAGAAGCAGCCGCAGGATCGCGGCTACCTGAAGACCAGCAACGGCACTGCTTGACGATCGCGGTCGATATTATGCCACATAAGTCGATACGCCGCAACGAAACAAAACCCGGCAAGATGCGGTGGCGGATGCAGCGACTTGGAAGTGGCCGGCGATGCTGATGCGGCTTTGGACTACGCCGCTTACTCTTTTGGGAGAGGCTTGCGGCCCGGCGCGCGTGGAGGTACATAACCCGCGACGCGACACTGCCAGGCATCGATACGTTTGCCGTTCTCGAAACGCGTCAGCGCGCACCTGATCACTGCACCGTCCGCCGCAAGCGCTGCAAGCCGCTCGCGGACGATTTCCAGCGGCACACCGGTCTCTCCGGCGATCTCCAGGTCGAGTCGCTGACCGTATTTCCTCAGGCAATCCATGATGCTGCTCATCGTTGCGCTGCCCATCGGTTGCTATCGTGGCTCGGAGTACCACAGCAACACGCGAAGCGCAGCCGAGCCGTAAGTGCTGCCAATGGGAAGACCGAGCTGCCCGCACGTCATGCCGGGGAGCGGATTGCCGCAGCCGGTGAGGTCACGTGCGAGCTCGGTCGAAAGTGTTCGATCGCCCGCGTCGAGCGCATCGAGAAACCGATCGCGGATCGCCGGCGAGGCATAGCCTTCGGTCATTGCGTTCCTTTCAGAAGCGGTGTCAGGCGCGTCGCGAGAAAGTGCGGATGCATCGCGCCACGCCGCTTGCGCATCAAGCACGGTCGAAACGTCGATTCGACCTCGATCCCTGGTTTTGCAACGGGTGTCCGGATTCGCGATCCGTCCGGACGCTCGGGCAGGGAGCGGACACAACAGTATGCACCGAATCGCGCTCACTGCATCGGATATCGCGCGACCGGCCGCCTGACGGCCCGAGTCGTGCGCGACGCCGACTCTTTCACGCATTGAACACGACGCGCCCGGTATTGGCGACGTCATAGCCGCCCAGCGCATCGGCCTTCGCCGCGAATTCGGCGGTGCGCGTCCAGGAAAGAAGACGCTGCAGCGGCGCCTCGAAGGCATCGCGACGCCACGCGATGAGATCGAGGCGTTCGCTCGTAAGCGGAATGAACGCGAGCCCGTGCGCACGCGCCGCCGCTTCGATGCCGAGGCCCACGTCGGCATTGCCGTCGCGCACGATCGTCGCGAGCTCGGTCTCCGCATGCGCGGCGCGTCGCGTCCAGTCGAGCGAGGATGGATCGATGCCAGCTTGAGCGAGAAGATGCACGAACAATCGGTGACTGCCCGCTTCCGGCTGACGCCTGGCCACACGCAACCGCTTTCGCGCGAGATCAACGATCGTTCGCACGCGATGCGGATTGCCGTCGCGCATAAGCAGCCCCTGCGTTCGCCGCGCCCATTCGAGCACGACGACGTCGGCGCTCGCGAGCAGCGTGCGCACGAGCGGAACGTTGTACTCGCCGCTCGCGTCGTCGAGCCAGTGCGCTGCGGCGGCGGTCGCTTCGCCTCGCGCGAGGGTCTCGACGCCCGCACGGCTGCCGATGGAAAGGATCGCCAGGCCGCAACGCGATTCGCGCGCCGCCCATTCGAGCAGCGGATCGTGGCTGCCGGCGATGATCGGCGGTCGCGCGTGGGCGGGCACCGCCGGTGCTTCGGCCTTGCCTTCGAGCCACGCATCGATCTGCATGCGCGGGAAGAGCAGCTTGCCGGTCGCGCGCACGTGCGGAATCGCGCGGTTGCGAACGAGGTCGTAGATGCGCCGCTCCTTCAGGCGCAGGTACGCGGCGACTTCGCGAGTGTCCATCATCTCGGCTTGCGCCGGTGTGGCGCGCGCCTGCGATCGTCGCGCGCGCGTCATTTGCCGCTGAGGACGGACTCGCGCGAAATGCGCCGCGCAACGGCATAGAGCGCGATTGCGACGATCGCAATCGGGACGAGCCACGACAACGCGAGCTGCGAAAGCGCGGGCGCCTCACCGCGAAGTGATGTGTTGAGCAGCGAGTACTGCGCTGATACCGGCACCAGCGCCAACCAGCCGGGCTCCTTGCGTTGCATGAAAAGCTGCACGACGGGAATCAGCGACACGACGAAGAGCAGCACGGACACGTTGGCCTGCGCTTCGCGGTATGCGCGCGCACGGCTGCCGACGTAGAGCAGGATCGCGGGCAGCATCAGTGTCATCGGCACGAGCACGAGCAGGAAGCGGCCGAATTCGCGCGCGCCAAACAGGAAGGGCACGCCGACGGGCGGCAGCGGCGCGAATGCGAGCGTCAGATAGAAGCCGCTCAGCGTCAATAAGACGACGAGCGCATCGAACGCGACCACCGCGAGCCACTTGCCGAGCACGATCTCGGCGGGTCGCGCCGGCGTCATCAGGAGCGGCTCGAGCGATTGGCGCTCGCGTTCGCCGGCGGTCGTGTCGAGCGCGACCGCCATGCCGCCCATCACGGACGCGAAAAGACCGTAGTACGCGACGAGGAACAGCACGAGCGCCCCCGATTGCTGCGGCGTGGCGAGATCGTCGCTTTCGATGCGAAGCGGATTGGCGACGCTCGACGTCACACCGCGAAGCATCAGCCGCTCGCCACCCCAGAGGCCGTTGTAGCCTCGCAGCAGCGATTCCGCCTGGTCGATCGACGCGCGGGCGCGATCGCGGGAGCGGTCGAACACGAGGCGAACCGTACCTGGTTTGCCTTGCGCAACATCGGACGCGAACGCGTCGTCGACGACGAGCACGACGTCGAGATCACCGCGGCGAATTCGCGCTTCATAATCGTCCGGCGCCTTCGTGATCGCCACCTTCTGACGCTCCAGGAAAGCGGCGATCGCCGGCGCATGCTCGGCGCCCTTGATGGGCAGGGTCAGGTCGCGCGCACGCTCCGCCTGATTCGCGATCAGGTTGAAGATCAGCATCAGGAAGATCGGACCGGCGAGGATCGACGACAGCAGCGTCACCGTACCTGTGCGCCGGTCGCGGAACATGTCGATGAGCTCCTTGCGGAGCACGGCGAAGGTACGGCGCATGGTGCCCCTCACCCCAGCCCTCTCCCCTGCGGGGAGAGGGAGCCGAGCGGTAGCGAGGCGGGTGAGGGGTTCACGCCGCGATTCCTTCATCGGAGCCGAGCAGCGCGACGAATGCATCCTCGAGGCTTGACGTGCCGGCGCGCGCGATGAGCTCGCCCGCTGTGCCGATCGCCACCACGCTTCCATGCGACAGCACGACGATGCGATCGCAAAGCGCCGCGACTTCCTGCATCACATGCGACGAGAAGAGCAGGCACTTGCCCGATGCTCGCAGCGCCCGAAGCTCGCTTCGCAACGTTCGCACGCTCATGATGTCGAGGCCGTTCGTGGGTTCGTCGAGCAGGATCGTGTGCGGGTCGTGCACGAGCGCGCGCGCGATCGCGACCTTCATCTTCTCGCCCTGCGAGAATCCGGCGGTACGCCGATCGGCGATCGATGCGAGGCCAAGCGTCGCGAGCAGCGCATCGATGCGCTGTTCGAGGCGCGAACCCGACAGGCCGTGAAGCGCGCCGAAATAGCGGATGTTCTCGCGCGCCGTCAATCGCGGATAAAGCCCGCGGGCGTCGGACAACACGCCGATCGAACTTCGCACCGCGTAGCGATCGTCGACGACGTCGTGTCCGTCGACGACGACATGCCCGGCGTCGGGAAGGACGAGCGTCGCGACGATCCGCAGGAGTGTCGTCTTGCCGGCGCCGTTGGGGCCGAGCAGCCCGGTGATCGACCCGTCCGGCGCTTCGAAGGTCACGTCGCGCACCGCGCGCACTTCGAGGCGTTTGCCGAACGCTTTGGAAACGTCTTCGATTTCGATCACGGCAAAGGCGCGAGGCGATCGGGCCACAACGGCGGCCGCGTCGAGCGCGCTAAGAACTCGATGCAATCGGCGGACAGCTTGTCGAAGGTGGCAGTGTCGACGAATGCCGCGACAAGGCGCGGCGCGCACGCGTGCGGCGAGACGATGTGGCCGAAGCCGGCCGCGACGACCTGGCGGCTGTTGGGAAATCCTTTGGCGACTTCCGCGGCGTACGGGGGTGGGGTTACCGGATCGAGGCCACCAGACAGAAGCAGGACCGGAACATTGCTCACGACGGGTGTTGCGAAGTCCGCAGGATAGCTTCCCTTCGGCCAGTGATCGCAGACCTCGATCGAGCGCCGTGCGAGCGCTCGTCCGCGTGGATCGGCGACGCCGCTCGTGCGTTCCTCGGGCGTGATCCGTGGCACGTCTTCGGCACAGGTCACCGAGTAGAAGAGCGCCGGCGTGAATTCCTCCGGCAGATCGCCGACGACGGTGAGCGCGGTTGCCAGGAGCGGCCCGTATTCGCCGTCCCGTGCGAGCGAGACGAGCTCGGGGATAAGGCTTGCGGCCTCGGGTGAGTAAGTGAGCGGCTGCAGCGCCGCGTAGATCGCGTCGAAATCGATGCGCATCGGCCGCATCGTGCCCGTGCGCGGGTCCCGAAGCGTGACGTCCTTACCGCTTGCAAACGACACATGCAATTCGTCCAGTGCCGCGGCCGGGTCGCGATGCGTCTTCGCGCACGCGGGCGACGCGCGACATGCGGCCAGGAGGGCGTCGAGCGCCTGCGCGCGGGTGCGCCAGACGTCGAACGAAATGCGCATCGAAAACGGCGCGACGCCATCCAGCACGACGCCGCGAACGTGATCGCCATGGCGCCGCACGTATTCCTGCGCGACTCGCGTACCGTAGCTTCCGCCCCACAGGTTCACGCGACGATAGCCGAGCGCATCGCGCACCGCGTCGAGGTCTTCGACCCATGCGCTCGTCGTGTATTGCGAGGCGTCGACGCCGGACTGTGCAAGTTGCTTCGCGCAAAGCGTTGCCTTCGGCACCGGATCCGTATCGAATTCGACGTGCTCGTCGGGCGCGAACGCGGGGCATGCGAGCGGCGACGAGCGGCCGGTACCGCGCTGATCGACGAGTACGATGTCGCGCGTGCGGCGCACCAGCGCGAGCTGCATCGCGAACGGGCCGAGGCTCGACGCGGCCTGCCCGGGACCGCCGGCGATCAGGAACAGCGGATCGGGCGCGGGCGACAACGTATTCGCAGGCAGGACCGCGACGAAGATCGAGAGGCGCCGTCCGTTCGGATGCATGCGATTCTCGGGAACTTCGAGCCTGCCGCATTGCACGGCTTGCGCGACTTTCGACAGCCGGCATTCGGAAAGCTTGATGCGGCGCGCGGAGGTGCGGTCACCGCAACCCGCGAGCACGCAAAGACAGCACGACAGCAGCAGCAAGCTCGCGAATCGCTGCAGCGCCGCGATCGGCATCGTCATCGATGATCGGTGACGCCGGAGGTAAGATGCTGTAGGGGTCGTCGGGGCCGATCGTCGTCGTTCATCTTCTCGAGGAAAGGTCAACGTGGAGCTCGAGCCGGGTATTGTCACCGATTTGCGCGACCGCCAAAGCTACGGCGGATACCTGCGGCTCGATCGGCTGCTCGACGCGCAGCAGCCGGTCTCCGGCGTCGGTGGCGAAGCGCCCCGGCACGACGAGATGTTGTTCATCATCCAGCATCAGGTGTCCGAGCTGTGGATGAAGCTCATGATTCACGAGCTCCGCGCTGCAATCGCCAACGTTCGCGCCGATGCGCTCGAGCCGTGCTTCAAGATCCTCGCGCGCGTGAAGCTGATCCAGAAGCAGCTCTTCGAGCAGTGGGCGGTGCTCGAGACGCTGACGCCGTCCGAATACGAGGCGTTTCGACCGGCGCTTGGCACGGCGTCGGGCTTCCAGTCGGCGCAATACCGCGCGATCGAGTTTCTGCTCGGCAACAAGCAGGCGGCTCTGCTCGACGTCTTTCGCCACGAGCCTGCGACGTTCGCGCTGCTCGACGAGCTGCTGCATGCGCCATCGCTGTACGACGAGTTCCTGCGCCTTCTCGCGCGGCGCGGCCTGCCGATTCCCTTCGCGTTGCTCACGCGCGACGTCACCCAACCTTACGAGCGCAATCCCGATCTCGTGCCTGTGCTCGCACGGATCTACGAAGACCCGGAGCACTGGTGGGACGCGTACGACATGTGCGAGAAGCTGGTCGACGTCGAGGAAGCGTTTCAGCTATGGCGTTTTCGGCACATGAAGACGGTCGAGCGCATCATCGGCTACAAGCCGGGCACCGGGGGCTCTTCAGGCGTTGCGTTTCTTCGGCGCGCGCTCGATCGCACGTTCTTTCCCGAGCTCATCGACGTGCGCACGGTGATCGGGACGCGCTGATGCGATCGCCGCTGCCCTCGGACCGCGAGACGATCGAGGCGCGCGCAGCCGAGCTCGGCGATGGGCCTCTGACCGAGGCGTCGCTTCACGCCCACATCGCACCGCTCTTCTCCCGGTCGCGCAACGATGCGCCGCACCGGATCTACCTCGCGAATCATTCGCTCGGCCGGCCGCTCGATGTGACGGAGGCGGACGTCCGCGAAGGTCTCGCGGCCTGGTACGAGGCTATGGGCGGCGCGTGGGACGCATGGCTCGCTGAAATGGAGGCATACCGCACCCGTCTCGCACGGCTCGTGCATGCGCAGCGCAGCGACTGCGTGATTCCGAAGACGAGCGCGGGGCAGGGACTGCGCGCAATCCTGAACGCCGACGAGGATCGATGCCGCGTCGTGGCGACTCGCGGCGAATTCGACTCGCTCGACGTGATCCTTCGCGAATACGCGCGCCGCGGACGCATCGAGCTCGTTTTCGTCGAAGCGCGTGCGGACGGTCGCTTCGACACCAACGACCTTCTCTTCGCGATCGGCGAAAGGGTCGATCTCGTCGTCGTCTCGGAGGTGATCTTCAACACCGGCCAGCGGCTCGATCGAATCGACGAGATCGTCGCGCGTACGCATCGCGCCGGTGGGCGCGTGCTGCTCGATGTCTATCACTCGCTCGGGGTGTTCGAAGTCGACGTGTCTTCGCTCGACGTCGATTTTGCCGTCGGCGGCAGCTACAAGTATCTGCGTGGCGGACCGGGTGCGTGCTTTCTCTATGTGCATCCGCGCCATCTCGAGGGATCGCTACGGACGCTCGACATCGGCTGGTTCGCCAAGCGCGACCGTTTTGCCTACGAGCGACCCGATCCGCCGCAACTGTTGCCCGGCGGCGATGCGTTCCTCGAATCGACGCCCCCGATTCTTACGTGGTACCAGGCGCGCGCGGGGCAGCGTATCGCGCTCGCGATCGATGTCTCGCGTGTTCGCGCGTATTCGCTTTCGCAGCAGCGACGGCTCGTCGATGCGCTGCGCACGCGCGGCTTCGACGTGCAGGGCGGAACGGAGGATCACGGCGCGTTTGTCGTGGTCATCGACGAGCGCGCGCGGGAATGGCAGAAGGCGCTTTATACACGCGAGATCGTCACCGATGCACGCGGCCGGCAACTGCGCATCTGTCCCGACATCGTTACGACCGAAGAGGAACTCGCGGGCGCGGTCGATGCGCTCGCGGAAATCGCCGGGTGAACGAACCGCCGTTACGCGGTGCGCGTGATCAGCCGAACGACGATCAGCAGCACGCCGACGAGCACCGCGGCAAGCAGGACGCCGACGACGATCACCTGATGTGGCTTGATCGTCACGACATCGTGCTGCATCGCCTCGCCCTTGCGCACGCCGAAGAAACTCCACAGGACGGCAGCCACCACCTGGCGTAGCGACGCCTGCTTCGGCTTGGCGGTCGTTGCGCCATCCTCGTCGGAGGGCGGCGTTTCGGAGGCGGGATCGGTCACGGAGTGGAGGGTCGCGCACGTCGATCGCGGCCCGAGAAGCGTACGATCGTAGCATCGGGTGTCCGACCGCGACCGTTCGGCCGGCGCGTGGTCAATTTCCGATCGGATTTCGCGTTCGATGCTTGAAACTGCGCCACGATCCCCTCACTTTTTCGTCATTCGTCCAAAAATCGCCGATTCCACCTGAAAAATGCGCTTCGACAAGCTCACCACCAAATTCCAGCAGGCCCTGGCCGACGCCCAGAGCCTAGCGCTCGGCCACGACAACGGGTTTGTCGAGCCGTCGCACCTTCTTTCGGCGCTGCTCGCCCAGGAGGACGGGGGCACCGCGGCGCTCCTTGCGCGCGCGGGCGTCAACGTCCCGCGCGTGCACTCCGGGCTTCGCACCGAGATCAACAATCTGCCGAAGGTGTCCGGCACCGGCGGCGAAATCACGATCTCGCGCGATCTCAACAACCTGCTCAATCTCACCGACAAGGAAGCGACGAAGCGCGGCGACCAGTTCATCGCGAGCGAGCTCTTTCTGCTCGCGCTCACCGATGACAAGGGTCCCGTGGGTCGACTCCTCAAGGACAACGGGCTCACGCGCGCGTCGCTCGAAGCGGCGATCGATGCCGTGCGCGGCGGCGCGAATGTCGATTCGCAGGAAGCCGAAGGACAGCGACAGGCGCTCGCGAAGTACACGCTCGATCTCACCGAGCGTGCGCGCGAAGGGAAGCTCGATCCGGTCATCGGCCGCGACGACGAGATCCGGCGCACGATCCAGATTCTGCAACGGCGCACCAAGAACAACCCGGTGCTGATCGGCGAGCCGGGCGTCGGCAAGACGGCGATCGTGGAGGGGCTCGCGCAGCGGATCGTCAACGGCGAAGTTCCAGAAACGCTCAAGAACAAGCGCGTGCTGTCGCTCGACATGGCGGCGCTGCTCGCGGGCGCGAAATACCGCGGCGAATTCGAGGAGCGGCTGAAGGCCGTGCTGAAGGACATTGCCGCCGATGCGGGCCGCACGATCGTCTTCATCGACGAATTGCACACGATGGTCGGCGCAGGCAAGGCCGAAGGCGCGATCGACGCCGGCAACATGCTGAAGCCGGCGCTCGCGCGCGGCGAGCTTCATTGCATCGGCGCGACGACGCTCGACGAATATCGCAAGTACATCGAGAAGGACGCGGCGCTCGAGCGTCGCTTCCAGAAGGTGCTCGTCGACGAGCCGTCCGTCGAATCAACGATCGCGATCCTGCGCGGCTTGCAGGAACGCTACGAGATCCACCACGGCGTCGACATCACCGACCCGGCGATCGTTGCGGCAGCGGAGCTATCGCATCGCTACATCACCGACCGCTTCCTTCCCGACAAGGCGATCGATCTGATCGACGAAGCGGCCGCACGGATCAAGATGGAGATCGACTCGAAGCCCGAGGCGATGGATCGGCTCGACCGCCGGATGATCCAGCTCAAGATCGAGCGCGAGGCGGTGAAGAAGGAAAAGGACGAGGCGTCGAAAAAACGCCTTTCGATGATCGAGGAAGAGATCGCGCGCCTCGAACGCGAATACGCCGATCTCGACGAAGTGTGGAAGGCCGAGAAGTCGCAGGTCGCCGGCAGCCAGCACATCAAGGAGGAGATCGACAAGGTCAAGCTGCAGATGGACGAAGCGAAGCGCAAGGGCGACTGGCAGAAGATGTCCGAGCTTCAGTACGGCAAGCTGCCGCAGCTCGAAGCGCAGCTACGCAAGGTCGACAGCAAACTCGAAAGCGGGCAGGAGAAGAGACCGCAGCTTCTGCGTACGCAGGTTGGCGCCGAGGAGATCGCGGAGGTCGTGTCGCGTGCGACCGGCATTCCGGTGTCGAAGATGATGCAGGGCGAGCGCGAGAAGCTTCTGCGCATGGAAGAACGGCTGCACCAGCGCGTCGTCGGGCAGAACGAGGCGGTGCGGCTTGTTGCCGATGCGATCCGCCGCTCGCGCTCGGGTCTCGCCGATCCGAATCGTCCGTATGGTTCGTTCCTGTTCCTCGGTCCCACGGGTGTCGGGAAGACCGAGCTCACGCGCGCGCTCGCCGAATTCCTGTTCGACAGCGATCAGGCGATGGTGCGGATCGACATGTCGGAGTTCATGGAGAAGCATTCGGTCGCGCGGCTGATCGGAGCGCCGCCGGGGTACGTCGGCTACGAGGAGGGTGGCTACCTGACCGAAGCGGTGCGCCGCAAGCCGTATTCGGTAATCCTGTTCGACGAAATCGAGAAAGCGCACCCCGATGTCTTCAACGTGCTGCTGCAGGTGCTCGACGATGGACGGCTCACCGACGGGCAGGGACGCACGGTCGACTTTCGCAACACCGTGATCGTGATGACGTCGAACCTCGCGTCGCATCGCATCCAGGAAATGACGAGCGAAGGTCGCGATCCCGGCGCCATCAAGGTTGCGGTAATGGCGGAAGTGAAGGCGACGTTCCGGCCGGAGTTCGTGAACCGCATCGACGAGATCGTCGTATTCCATCCGCTCGCACCCGAGCAGATCGCGAGCATCGCGCGCATTCAACTACGTGCGCTCGAACAGCGGCTCGCGAAGCTCGATATTCATCTCGTCGCGAGCAAGGAAGCGCTCGCGCACGTTGCCGAAGCCGGTTTCGATCCTGTGTATGGCGCGCGCCCGCTAAAGCGCGCGATCCAGCAGGAAATCGAGAATCCGCTCGCGAAGGAAATCCTGTCGGGCGCATTCGCGGCGGGCGATACCGTTCACGTGCGCGTCAAGGACGGGCGGATCGTGTTCGATAAGAGCGTGGAGGCGGAAGTGGTGGCGGCGTGACCTGGCTAAGCCCGAGTCCCCAACCCCGACGGACTACACCAGCGGCGCGTGTCGCAGGTCGCGTAGATCCGGCCCGCTCGCCGGCGCGACCGCACCGTCGCGCGTCAGCACCTTGTAGAGCGCCGCCGCGAGAAGCCCCTGCAGCACGTAAGCGAGCGCGCTCATCCAGCCGCGAAGCTCGCTCAATACCGGCAGCAATTTCGCGATTCCGTACATGTCGATCGCGTACATCGCGAGTCCGAACACGGCGCCCACCAAAGCGGCCGTCGGCAACCCGATTCGATCGACGAAATACGCGAGGATCACGCCGGACAGCGCGCCGAGCACAAGCAGAAGCCCGCCTCCCACGATCGCCGTCCGAACGCCGCCACCGACAGCGGTGTTCGGCGCGAGCGCATTCAGCGTCGCCGTCCCGTACACGACGAACGGATGCATGGCAGAAGCGCCGCGTCCGCCCCACGAAAACGCGGCCTCGATCGCTCCGAACACCACCATCGCGATCACGCCCGCGGCTAACGCGATACCCCAATCGATGCGCTTGTTGTCGCGCACGACAAATGTCGACGGCATGATCATCTCCAAAGGAAGGTAAAACCGAATCACGCACGTTCCGTACCGGTAGACGGCGTGCGCCTCCCATGGGAAACGAACTGTGCGCCGCGGCCGCGAGGCAACAATGCCGCGCCGGGCGAGCAAAGCGTGGCAACCGTGTCAGCCTGTGCCGGACGCTTCCGTGCGGCGCGAGAGCAATCGGTGAACAAGCCCCGCGGCTGTAAGCAGCCAGGCGAGCAACGCGAAATACGCCGCAGCGTTCGCGAGCGGATACAGGAAGCCGAGCCCGTTGCCTTGCGCATACGCGTGCGTCGCCACGCTGTACATGCCGAGCGGGAACACGAGCGACCAGTATTGCGGATCGTAGCGAATCGGCACGCGCTGACGCAGATGCCGCCATGCGAACACGACGATGAGCAGCGGGATCCACCACGTGCCCGTCGCCCAGAAGAAAAGCGTGAAGCCTGACAGGAAGTGATGGATGTCGGCGAGAAACGGATAGCGAATGCCGTCGTCGATCAGCCGTGCGCCGGCAAGCGTGGTGATCGCCACCGCGCCCATGTTGATCCAATACGTCGGCGTCAGCATGTGCGCGCCCATCGGGCGGAACGTCCAGCGGAAGAAGATGAGCCCGATCACGAGAACGTAGAGCATCGCGCCAGCGAGGAAGAACGCGAGGCACGCGAAGATCGCGACATCGCTACGCGCGAAAGAGCCGGCAACCATCGGGCCGAGCACGGCGAGCGATTCGGTCGACACCGTCGCGAGGAGCCACGATCCATCGAGCCCATGCTCGAGGCTTGGCTTCGGTTCGCGCACCGTGACGGCGGCGAAAAACGCGTAGATCAAAACCACCCACGCGATCAATCCGACGATCCACAGCGCCATGGCGATCGCGTTCGCGCTCGCCAGCTCTTCGCATTGCACGCCGAGCACGCACGTCGCGGCGACGATCGTGAGAAACGCCGGCCCGCGGACGTGATCGCCGAGCGAGGCGGCTACGGCGAGCGGCGAATGCGCGATGCGCAGCGCGCCGGCGACCCACAACGCGACATACGCCGCGATGTTGAGGCCGAAGAGCAGGTGAGCGACGGCAGGGAAACCGCCTTCATGCACCGCGACCGAAACGATGCCGGTCGCCATCACGAAGGCGAAACCGCCGGGGAAGGCTTGGCGCAGCGATGTAAGCGCGATCGACTGAATCGGTGGCAGGGGAGTGAGATCGCGGAGGTACGCAAGCATACATCCGCGACCTGCGAACGTTCAGAAGTACGGCGCCGGACGCGCGGGTGCGCGGAAGAGCGTTGCCAATGTGTCGAGCAGGCCGCTTCTCCGGTGTGCGCGTTGCGGCAACTTCAACGCCCTGGTGCCGTTGCCGACGACGCAGAAGACCGCATCGTTCTGCGCCTCGACGACCGTGTCGCCATCGAATTCGACGACGAAGTTGTCGCCTGCCCGCAGGACGATGTCGTGATGATCGTGCTCCTCGGTAAGCCAAAGCGTTCCCCTGGTCACGCGCAGCGTGGCGCCGCGGACGTCGGGCAGCGTGATCGCTTCCCGGTTCGCGAGGCTGATGACGGTTCCCGATTCGTAGCAGGCCATGGCACAACCTCCGGTAGAATGCACTCAGGTCATTCGATGCAATCCGCGTGCAGCGGCGCCTCGATGAGGACATTCTGAGGGGCGCGACCGTCCGGCTCAAACGCCGAATACGAATGGATCGAATGCATGGAGCGCATGCATAGAACGCTGCGAGGCTTGCCGTCGCTCGACTTCCTGCGCGGATTCGAGGCGGCCGGACGCAGGCTTTCGTTCACGCTCGCTGCGCAGGAGCTCTTCCTGACGCAGTCGGCACTGTCGCGCCAGATCAAGGCGCTCGAAGATGCGCTCGGCGTCGCGCTGTTCGAACGGCGTCATCGCGCGCTCGCATTGACGAGCGCCGGTGCCGCATTTCATCGCGACGTGACCGAGGCACTCGAATCGCTCGCGGCCGCCGCATCGCGCTTTCACGAAGCGACGCGCTCGCCGGGCGTCACGCTGTCGACCACTGTCTCGTTCGCATCGCTCTGGGTGATTCCACGACTCGCGACATTTCGCGCGCATCATCCCGATGTCGAGGTGTACGTTTCCGCGGACGATCGCGTGGTCGATCTCGCGCGAAGCGAAGTCGACATCGCGGTGCGCTACCTGCCCGATTCAGCGGCGCCCGAGGACTCGCATCGGCTGTTCGGCGAGCGAATGACACCGGTTGCGAGCCCGAAGATCGCTTCGGGCAAACCGCCGCTGCGCACGCCGGCCGATCTCGCCAGGCACGTGCTCGTGCATCTCGACGACCCCGAGGGCCGCACACCGTGGCTCGACTGGCGAAGCTGGCTGATCTCCAACGGCCAGCCCGCGCTCAAGCCCGCGGGCGCTCTGCGCTTTCGGATGTACGACCAGGTCGTGCAAGCCGCGGTCGGCGCGCAAGGCGTCGCGCTCGGTCGACTGCCGATGATCGCCGAGCATCTGCGCGACGGCCGGCTCGTCGCACCGTTCGCGAAGAAATACGAGACTGCGCGAAGCTATTTCGCGCTGGTCGCGGCGCGTGCTGCCGAGCGAAAGGACGTTGCCGCGTTTCTGCGATGGCTGTTGGAGGAAGCGAGGCGCGCATGACATCGGAAAAGCTCGAAATTCACGACGAGCTCGCGCCGTCCGCGTGGGTGCGGCGCTTCGCGCCCCTCGTCGCCGAAGGCGCGCGCATTCTCGACGTTGCGGCCGGGCGCGGACGACACGCGCGTTTCTTCGCGGCACGAAATGCACACGTCATCGCCGTCGATCGTGACGCGGAGGCGCTGGCGGCATTGCGCAGCGTTTCCGGCGTCACGACGCGCGTTGCCGATCTCGAAGGGGCCGAATGGCCGTTCGCGGGCGACACGTTCGATGCGATCCTCGTCGTGAATTACCTGCATCGGCCGTTGTTGCCGGCGCTTCTGCAGTCTCTCGCGCCCGACGGCGTGCTGATCTACGAAACGTTCGCCGTCGGCAACGAGCGGTTCGGCCGGCCGTCGAATCCGGCGTTCCTGCTGCGGGAAGACGAGTTGCTGGCGTTGGCTCGCGCGGAGCTCGTGATCGTCGCGTTCGAGCAGGGCGAGGTTGCGGCCGATCGGCGAGCGGTCATGCAACGGGTCGCGGCCGTTGGACGCGCGCGCCCATGGCCGCCGCCGCTTCCGGCGTGAAGCTGGGTGCGTGGCTCGTTCCGGAGGGCGACGAAGGCGTGCTTCCGAGGACGGATCGGGTAGAATTCGCGTTTTTGCAGGATGAGCACCATGCTTTCTGGCAGTCTCGTCGCGATCGTGACGCCGATGCAACCCGGTGGCGACCTCGATCTCGCGGCGCTTCGCCGGTTGATCGACTTCCACGTCGACAACGGCACCGCTGCCATCGTCGTCGTCGGTACGACCGGCGAATCGCCGACGGTCGACGTCGAGGAGCACTGCCGGCTGATCCAGACCACGATCGAGCACGCGGCCGGCCGCATTCCGGTGATCGCC